>Ga0209536_100002548_pt1 | contig 29689 bp, 26 predicted proteins | sample DeeMarSeWOR28_12_FD_187461 | JGI IMG/M metagenome (GOLD analysis project Ga0209536, IMG submission 187461) | Marine sediment microbial communities from White Oak River estuary, North Carolina - WOR-2-8_12 (SPAdes) (version 2) | ecosystem: Environmental > Aquatic > Marine > Intertidal zone >...
AGGCTTTTATTTTTGGCATGCCCTATCTTTTCTTGCCGGATGATGAGAAGGCATTAGCTTGACCAATGTGGATGAAAGTTCAGAGTTACTCGGACGGCAAAATGAATAATAGCCGAAACTAAAAAGCCAAATCATCAACGTAATATCAATTTCTTTTTTTCCTATTGAGTACGAAAAAGCGGTTAAAGATTTGAATAGTTACATCTTTGAATAATAAAATTCACCTAGTACTGAGAACCATGCAATCAAATCTGCGCTGACTCCAAATTCTAAAATCCAGAAGAAACACTAATTTTGGCTTAGAATTTATTTCTTGAAAGTACTTACAAAAACTGGGCAATCAATGCATTGTTTATTTGTACACACATCTTTTGAGAATGGACATAAATTAAATATTCTTGGGAGATAAGCATTCAATGCCTCATTTTGTATTTTCTCAAAATCTAAATTAGCTATATTCACAAGTTTTCGGATTTCGTCTGTACTTTTTTGAGTATTTTTAGTTTTCAGAGTCATTTGCACTCGCTTACAAAAAGATAAACATTAGATAGCGTATAAACCATATTTCTAAAAACAAAATACTTCGATTAGGGAAAAATTTGTGCTTCATTCTTTAAAAGACAAATAACTTGTGCTCCATCTCATAAATATAAAGTAGCCTTTGATTATTTGAAACTAAAGCCATTTTCTATGAGACAAAGGCGCCCAAGTGCTAAACATGTTCTTCTCTATCGCCCATTATAATGGCCCTAGTTTTTCTAGGGTTAATATTCAAAACTCTTAACTGCCCCTTTCGCAAAGTTTTTCCATTTTCTGTTCAAGAATTGTAACATTTCTTTTTCTTCCGACAATAGATTTGGAATGTATTGTCTATGTAGTTATTTCTGAAAAAGCTACATTACTTCATTAGGATATATTGCTATGAAGAAACATCGCTTTAAAACTCCAATCACTACTAATTTAGAAGGAAAGGAGAGAGCAAGATTGGAAATCTGGATTAACCTCTTTAACCTAGGATTTTTCATGTTAGTTTTTCTACTTGGTCTGATAGTAGTTCTTGGATTTATTTGGGCTAAATACTGCAAGTAACTCTGAGACTACTGAAGAAACCGAGAATTCTTGGCTAGGCAAAGTGGAGACTGCTGTCTAAAGGAAAACTAGGGGAAGTATTCTAAACAATTATACGTTAAGTCAACAGTAATTTTAAATAGTACTGAATAGGAATCTTTTTTCCTACCTACGTGGAATATGCAGGAGAGAGATGAAGACGGGTTCTGGAACTAAAATTGTGCTCACTGCTTCAGCCACGGAAATGAGTGATTTTTTCAATAATCCTTTTATGGCATTTTCCGCAGGCTTCGGGTTGGGGCCTATTCCAATAGGTTTTGCTAGAAAAACTCTTTATCCTGGAGTCGAACGTAACGCTAATGGTAGAGCTAAATATGCGCCTTACGGATTAAGAAAAGTTGAAGCTATGCTTTTGGAGAACGGCTTTCCTGAATCTGAGGTTGCAGTAGTTCATCCTGACGACTTGCGCAATTTTATTGGAACAAACACAAAAGCTATTGGAATCTCCTCTATGGATCCGACAGGCATGGGCTATGTGAGTAAAACCTACTCTTCAGTTATTGGTGGTGGAGAACCAATGAATGCGCTTGAGTTCAAGAGACTTGTCAAGCATCCAAGCATCAAGAAATTCAAGCCAAAAATCATTGTAGGTGGATTTGGTTCTTGGCAATTGGAACGCAAGCACATGACTGACAAGTATGGCATAGACTGCGTCCTTATGGGTGGGAAGCCTGACCTCATAATTGACACTTTCAAGAGAGCAGCTAACGGGGAATCGCTCCCGCGTTTAGTGCATGCTGATGAGTCTTTGACTAATTGGGATTATACAACCATGCCGTTATCCAAACATGCGGCTATTCATGGTGCTGTAGAAATTTCTAAAGGGTGCGGTCGCAACTGCCAGTTCTGCACTCCAACAATGCAAAACAAGGTTGACGTACCACTGAAACAGATTATGCAAGAAGTTGCAATGACTACTAGAGAGGGTAGTGATCATATTACCCTAATCACAGAAGATCTTTTTCTCTATGGATCAAAGGATAAAACTTTCGTTCCAAATAGAGAAGCATTAGTGAAACTAGTTAAAAGCGTCTCAGAATATCCTGGCGTTAGAAGTGTTCAAGTTTCACATATGTCTCTAGCGCCTGTAGTTAATAACCCTCAGATGATAGAAGAGTTAGCTGAGATTCTTATTCAACGAAGTTGGTATTCTTTTGGTAAAAAAGAAATAATCACTGCAGAGACAGGAATCGAAACGGGTAGTACGCGATTGATGAAGAAGTATATGGGCGGCAAAATGCTGCCCTACAAGCCAGACAAGTGGCAGGAAATCGTCACTAATGCGTTTGGAATATTGAACGATAATGACTGGTATCCCCTAGCAACGCTAATTGTAGGACTTCCTGACGAGAAAGAGGAAGACGTGTTGGCTACACTTGAACTCATGGATAAATTGAAGGATTATAACGCATTTTATGTTCCCCTCTTTTTTGTACCTCTTGAAAATTGCGTGTTGATGAATAAGAAAGGAGCTGAGCTTGATTCGCTTTCAAAGGCTCGCTGGGATTTCTTCATTCGCTGTTGGGAGTACAATATTAAAATCTGGAAGCCTACTTTCCTTGAAAACAGAATAAGCAACCCCTTCATTTTCAAATTCATAAATAATGTATTCATTCCATGCTTCGCTGGAGTTATGGGACTTTATTATGGGTGGACACGCGGTGAACAGCTAAAACACGCTTTCTGGACACTTGGCAAACCCCAAGTCACAGCAAGAACCTAGAGAAAAAGGAGCAATATGCATTTTCCAAGCAGAGTTATGATACCATTAGAGTTTAGACTTCACAGCTTTGCGGGCATATGTGATATAGCCTGTGTGTCCTGTCATCATTGTATGGGGTCGTGTCTTGCCTCTATCAACTTGCATAGCGCGCATCATACACTCTATGGTTTCGATGAATACGAAACTGTTCTCTTTTAGAGCTTCAACTGTTTTTACCACTTGATCTATGGTTGGGCTAAAGGAGATTATTGTTCCTGAGGGCTTCAATGCCTCATAAGCGTGTGGAACAACAAGCCATGGAACAGCCAAGTCCAAAACAACTGCGTCCAAATCACGTTCTTTGATTCCAATTGTGACGTCTCCGCTTTTTAACTCTACAAAATCCAAGAGATTCGCTTTTCTAAGATTCTTCTCTGCATTTTTTTGAAATTCCTCACGGAGCTCATAGGTATAGATTTTTCCATTAGGCTTCACATAATGCGCAAGAGCCGTGGTCAATGCTCCTGTTCCAGTGCCTGACTCCACAACGCGACTACCTGGACCAATGCCACTGAACATTATAATCAATGCGATATCTTTGGGGTAAGTTATCTGAGTCTTACGCGATGATTTCATTATGTAGTCTTCTAGCGTAGGCTTCAAAGCTGAGAATTCAATACCTAAACTGCTTTTAAAAACAACACCAAATTCTTTGCCAATTAGCTCATCTAGCGAGACATAGCCCCTATGAGTGTGAAAGGTTTTTCCAGCTTCCACTTTCAACAAGTAAGTTCTCCGCGAATCCAAGCAGAGAAGTACATAATCACCATCATTAATCCTCTCATTTGCCAAGCCCAAGTTCTCCTGCCAAAAAATTAAAATGTATTCAAATCATTTAAGCTTTGAATCTCTGATTAAAACTAATTGTCTTTTTCATGTTTCTTTTTTTCTTCTTCAAGGATTAGTCTTTTCAGCTTTTCCTCCATTTTCAACTCATAAGCATGCTCCTTAATTGGCTGCTTGAAATATTTTCGCTTGTGAACAGCATGAGATGGTACAATACGTTGCTCTCCGATTTTAACAGTGACTTTCTTGCCGTCAATCTGATCTATAAATTCCTCTAGAGCTTCTATGATCCAGTAACCTTCGCTTTCAGTTAAAACCTTGACTTTATACAATCCTTTGTAAAATAATACTGTCATATGGCTCTCTCAAATATTCTTCTTCAAATGGCAGATATAAATAATCCTTAGGTTAATCATATCAAAATCTAAATGCTGTATTCTTTCCCAATTTCGACAAGTGTAGTTTGACCTTTTAGATCGCCCATGAACTTGGAGAACAACTTTGCTCTTTCAGTATGGATTGGGAATATCCGATTAGCGTTTATTCTTTCAAGAATCTTTTGGAGCTGCAATGGCATTATATGTCCAGAAACGTGTATATGGTACTGCGGCAAACCGTAATAACTAAGCCAGTTAACAAGTCTTTCATAGTCAATTTCCATTTCTTCGTTAAAAGGTTCCGAAGTGGAAAGAACATAACAGCTGCCTGCTTTAGGCTGAAGCTGGACTAGTTCCTCGAAATCATAGAAAGATAAGGCTAAAACCACGTTGCACTGTTGCTTCGAGATTTCGGAGGCTTCTAAAATCTTGTTTTGTCTATCATACCTTTCGAGTAGTTGTTTTTCCCACTTGTCGAAACGTTTCTTCGACTTTCGGAATATGAATATTTCTTCATCATCTAAAGCCGGGATTGTCAAACCTTTATCTTTTTGTAATGCTTCGAGAAGATAGGCTTGCTTTAATGAAATTGCGAAGCACCGGTTGTTCTTTTTGGCTATGTGATAGAACGAGTTCAATCGGTCAACATCTGAAAACGAAAATTCGGTAAGAACGATTCCATTCGCGTTTCCAACAACGCGGTTTAGCTTTTTCTCAACATCAGTTTCAGATGAAACTGTTGCGCCCGTCATATTTGTTGCTTCAGTAACTATCGCTATAGGCTCTGCTTTTTCAGCATTTTCTACAAAATCGCTGGTCATCTCAGGTTTAGCACCATGTTCCCGAAAATCTCCTGTGTACACGATTGCACCGTTTGAGGTGTAAATAACAAAACCATAAGCGCCAGGAACCGAATGGTCAACATGATAAGGTTCAATCACCAAGTTGTCAATAACAATTTTTTTTCCGGTTCGGAAAGAATTAAACTCAATATCGGAAACATTAAATTCCAAATCTGTGCGACGAATATCACTCAAAGCCTGCAAGATTGTTTGGGTTGTTTCACCGCAATAAACTGGAATTTCGCGTTTGATAAACGACAAGTAAGCCGAATGATCCAAGTGTCCATGAGAAAGCAAAATTGCATTAATATCAGGCGGGCTTTCATCAAATTTGTAGACTCCTTTAATTTTTGGTAGAATACCAAGTTCTTGGAGGCTTTTTTCACTTTTTGGCGACAGAAATGGTGGGGAATAGAAATTCTTTTTCCTTGAGAAGGACATGCCAAAATCCAAAAAAACTTTCGTATCCCTATCTTGAAGTAGAATTTTATTGCCCCCGATTTCGTCTACGCCGCCGTAAAAGGTTAGCGTCGTTCTGTTTTGGACCAGTCCTTTCTACCTCTGTTTCCAATTTTTTTGCAAATGTTTGAAATTGCTGAAATTACGGATGGCATGGTGAAAACGCTAAAGATACGAGTATACTTGCTATTGCCTGCTTTCTTAATAGTGGAGAATTCACCCCCACCTTTCAAGTAGCCCTTTACGAATGCCTTAGTGATCAATTCGGCTTTGCCATTGCTGTTTAATGGCTGAAGGTAATGACCAGCGTAATAAAGGAATACTGCCACATCCCAAGCTCTGTCGCCATCGTAAGAAGCTTGCTCAAAATCTAGCAGGTAAGGGTTATTGTCCGAGTTGAATAGTACGTTCTCAGGTTTTGTATCACCTAAAGTAACATGAAAAGCATGTACTTTCGCGAAAATCTCTCCTGCTTTCTCAATCCTTTCCAGATCCTCTTGATTTTCTCCATCCTTTGCTTTAGCGATACGTTTGATGGATTTATCAAGATTTTCTCCGTCAATGAATTCCATGAAAACCAAGCGTTTGCTGTGACTTACATGTAGAATTTTTGGTACGGTAATTCCTTTGCCACGCAAAAATTCGCCTATGCTTACTTCTTTTTCAAGTCTAGTTCGTCCCAAGACAGCGAAATTTCGGGCTCCAAACGACCATATTGAAAGAGGAAACCACTTAAATCCGGACCAATCTTTAAATCGTTTAACAATAACTTTTTTCTCCGTATTGTCAGAGTGCACATTAATTGAGTAAACGTCGTTGAGGACGCCCCCAATTGGGTTAAAGGTAATTTTCCCTTTATTGCTTTTCAAAAGCATTTTTTGTGCATAAGATTCTATGTCAAGCTGATCCGCTAGAGAAATCAAACCCTTTGCTGTGGGAGCAAATACATATTTCTGAGGGTCTACAAATTGGCGTGTCATATCTAGTTCTTTTTTCACTGCGAATTTCTTGAGTTTCATCAAAACTTCTGTATTCTTGGAAAAAAAGTTAAACAGTTGAGGTAAGGTCGACAACACCGAGGTAAACAAAGTTCTCGGTGCATTTTTTGAAATATTGGCTAACCTGACTTTCGTTTTCTTGCTTTCAGTAATGAATTCTTTTGAGACCATGACATAGCCGTTCGAAAAATTAATTTTTCCTTCCTTTTCAAGTTCTCTTAACGCTTTCATATAACCTAGACAAACATTTTCAACTTCTTCTTTAGAAGCGGACCCATTGATAAAGCTAGAAAGACCGTAAGCCAAAGGAGGAAAAACCCTCACGCGATTCAGCATTGCTTCGTACATGAAATATTTGGGTTTTATGTGTAGTTGTTGGGAGAGTTCTGAAAAGCTAGAGACTAAATTTTCGAGCTGTTCCAGAACTAGCCGTTTTTTCAATAGTGTTTCTTGTTTGCTTAAGTACTTTTTTCCCATCAGGTTTTTATAGGGAAATAATAAAGCGCCTGCCAATGCTTCACCAAGGAAGCCCCGGTCAACATCTCTCTCGAAAACCCACTGGTCAGCAGCGAAGAATATTATGCTTCTTCCGTTAATGATTTTGACATAGCTAATGAGTCTGGGTTGGAAGTCTCTAATCACCAACATAACTTCCGAAGTTGCTTTCACGCTTGATGTTCCGATGGGGTAGTTGCCGAGTAGGCTTATTGCAACTATTTGAGTTGAGCTTGCTATCTGTTCGCAAAACTCGAGGATTTGCTGTTGCAGATTATGTTTTGAACTGCTGTAGTCCTTGTTCAACTCTCCACCTTGAATATTGTGATATGTAGAAGTATGAGAATGGTGAGATAAATTTACTGTTTTTTTTACTGTTTTTATTGCAATCTATCGACGACTGAATGTTCAATGTGAATATTGAGTCTATAGTCTTGAGCGGTTATTGGTAGTATTACTGCAAAATATGGGGGAAGCTGACAATAAGTTGCGATTTTATTACTACCGAGATTAAACCAAAAAAAATTATTCTTTGGTAATTGCCATCCGATTTCCTAATTTGACATTCAGAATGAGTCATATGCAATTCAAATTTTGAATCCTAAGTTAGCTAAATATTCCTTTACATAAATTAAATAAGTAAAAAAACGAAACATGAAGACAGAATCCTCAATAAAAGTGGAACTCATGACGGAAGCCTATCGAAATGAACTTGAGCAACGGCTAATTAAGAACCTGTTAGATGTACAATTATTGCGAATGGTTCAAACTCAACCTCTATGGGGATACAAAATTAAGAAAAATGTTGAAGCAAACTTCAATTTGAAACTTAGGCACGGTGCGCTTTATCCAATGCTAAATGAACTGGAACGAAAAGGGTTTCTCAAGAGTCAAAGACAAACCAAAGGTGGAAGATTAAGAAAAGTTTACAACATAACAACGAAAGGCAAAGATTACCTTCGAAGCTACTATTCAATTCTCAAGTACCAGCTTAAAGACGAAGACCTGACATAGGATGCAATCTGAATTCAAAAGGGTTTCGAGCGTCTCTTGTTTTAAACATACCATAGAAATGTCAGAAGTTGGGCTTCTTGCTATTATTTAATACCCTTTACTTCATAGGGTACCTTCATAAACTTAAAGGAGAAAAAGGAAGAATGGCAAATTTGAAAAGCAAAACTAAGACTATTGCGATTTCTATTATTCTGATGTTAGCTATGGCCATTTCGCTTATTGCCTTGCCAAATGCTAGCGCACAAGAACCGATAAAGACTTATGCTTTTATTGGTGCTACGCCCAACCCCGTCGGAGTCGGCCAAGAGGTGCTACTTCACGTCGGGATTTCGCAACAGACACCAAGCACTTATCTCCAATGGAAGGATTTGTCAGTTACAATCACTACTCCCAGCGACAATACTATCACCCTTGACGGACTCAATACTGATGCAACAGGAGGGTTAGGCAGAATTTTCACGCCTAACGAGGAGGGTACGTACACGGTACAAACCCACTTCCCTGCACAGGAGATGTCAGGGCAGCAATATGCCGCTAGTGATAGTGAAATATTAGAACTTGTGGTACAGTCTGAGCCAATACCCTACTGGCCAGGCATACCAATGCCCACCGAATATTGGACGCGTCCAATAAACGCGCAGTTTTACGAATGGGCATCAATCGCAGGTAACTGGCTCCGACCAGCAGGAAGCTACACAATGCCACCAATACCTAAGCAGCATGATTACAATGAAGATGCACCTAATACTGCTCACATACTATGGACAAAACCATACGCACAAGGAGGCCTCACTGGAGGCCCTCTCGGAGACGTCCAATACGAAATGGGTGATGCGTACGTAGGCAAGTTCTTGGGCTCCGTCATAATTGACGGTGTACTATATTACAACGCATTCCAGTCGACAGGCGGTACTGGGATTGAGCAAAATGTCATAGCAATGAATCTGAAAACCGGTGAAGAACTATGGGTTCGAAACTGGAATAACACTAGACTAGCTTTTGGTCAAGTCTACTTCTTCGACTCATTCAACTATCACGGCGCCTTCGCATACCTATGGACAACAACTGGATCTACTTGGGATTGCTATGACGCTCTCACAGGACGCTGGCTGTACAGACTAAACAATGTGCCTTCGGGCTGGAACCTGTACGGTCCAAAAGGGGAAATTATAAGGTATACCGTTAACACAGGAGCCGGAACAGTGAGTATGTGGAACTCAAGCAAAGCTGTTAATCCACAGACCTCTGGTTCAGTCGGTGATGGCAGCTGGACCCCAATGGGAAGCACATTTGACGCGACACAAGGCATTCAATGGACCGTGACGATACCAGAAACCTTACCTGGAAGCATAGCCCACTATTCACTGGATAGAATATTCGGGTCTACTTCCTGGACATTCCCAGCTGGGACTAGTCCAATTACTTCTTGGGTACTCGAAGTTGACGCAGACAGTGTAGCAGATGGTGAGGCAGATGTTGCCTTCAACTATGAGTGGACAGCTCCATCAGAGGTTGCAGATGCAAACTGGGTGTTTACAGATGTTTCTTTCGAAGATGACATTTTCATCATATCATGCAAGGAAAACCGGAGATACTATGGCTTTAACTTAAAGAATGGTCAGCATGTATGGACGTCAGAGCCAGAGCACTATCTTGCCTTTTATGACAAGTGGTATGGTCCTGCCTACGGTTACGGCAACTTCTATACTGGTCGACAGACTGGAATAGTAACATGCTACAACATAACAACAGGCGAGACTAAGTGGAAGTATAATGTTGCAGATGAATACGCAGAGATCTTATGGAGCGCAAACTTCCCCATTGAATTTCACTTCTTAGCAGACGGAAAAATCTGCTTATCCTATGGAGAGCACTCGCCAATTATCCCAACTGGGCGCGGTGCACCGATGGTCGTCCTTGACGCAGAAACAGGCGAAGAAATATGGAAACTGAGTTGGTTCAACAACTGGTGGGGTGGACACGTAATCATCGGAGACAGCATAATGGCAGGACTGAATGCTTATGACGGTCGAATATACTCAATTGGCAAAGGTCCAAGCTCCACTACGATTGAAGCTTCACCAAAGATTTCAGTAGAAGGCGATAGCGTACTAGTTGAAGGCACAGTAATGGACATATCTCCAGGCACAGCCGAATACGCGTTAGCAGCTAGGTTCCCAGAGGGTGTTCCTGCTGTTAGTGACGACAATATGACCGACTGGATGCAGTACGTGTATATGCAATACCCACGTCCAACAGACGTTATGGGTGTTGACGTTACCATAAGTGTACTTGACTCGAACGGCAACGTCTACGATGTCGCCACAGCCACAAGCGATGCAAACGGCTTCTATAGTGCTACTTTCACGCCGCCTGTACCAGGCAAGTACGTGGTTTACGCTACATTCTCTGGTTCAGAATCCTATTGGCCTTCATCGGCAACAACCGCCCTCAACGTAGAGTCTGCACCGCAGCCAACAGCATTACCAACGGCAACACCTGGACCAATGACTGACACCTATGTTCTAGGTTTAGGTCTAGGGTCAATAATCGCAATCGTAGTTATCGGGCTAGTCCTCATCCTGATGCTCAGGAAGAGATGAGTAACCTGCAAAAAACAACTCCTCTTTTTTTTGTATAGAACGTGTTGATTGGGCTAATCCGTTTGGCTTTTAGAAATTTTATATTACAACTAGGTTGAGATTTTTTATTTGGATTCAATTTTTATATTAGAATTTGCAGATAGAACAACGTTGATTTACCTTTAAGTTTTGGGTTGCGCATTCATGAGGAAAAGCATATTCAAGAAGCTTGAGGCTAAGGGACTCATAGCAAATTATAATCGCCTCAGAAAAAATTTGCCCCCGAAACTTCCTAAGAAAGTCTTTATGTGGGACCAAACCTTCCGAGAAAGTTTGAAAGCGCCTACAGTATTTTTAACTTATGTTGAACAAGTTAAGCTTGCCAAGTTAATGGATGACACAGGAATATCAATAATCAATGTTGGATTTCCAGCTCTTTCCGAAGTAGATAAGCATAATGTCAAACGTATAGTCAATGAAACCTTTAAGAATGCTACCCTCACAGCCTCAGCGGAAGCTAACCCGGAAAGCGTTGAAGCTTGCTTAGAATGCAGAGTGAGAGAAGTTACAATAGAAACCCCGTTCAACGGCCTACATCTCAAGCACCGGTTAAAGTTGACGCAGCAGCAAGCGATAGACAGAATTATTGAAAGCATCAAGTATGCACGGAAAAATAACGCAAGAGTAAACTTTAGCTTAATGGATGGGGGAAGAACGCCCATTAGCGATATTTTGCAGGTTTTTAAAGCTGCAGCTGAAGCTGGAGCAAGTAGGTTGATAATTGCCGACACCGCTGGTTTTCTGAGACCACTTTCTACAAGGTACTTAATGTCGCATCTAAGAGACGGTTTATCAGAAACAGTGAAGAAAAATGTTGATCTTTCTATTAACTGCCATAACGATTTTGGTTTGGCAACAGCTAACACTCTAGCCGCAGTGGAAGAGGGCGTAACTCATCTTCAAACATGCATTGCAGGTTTTGGAGAACGTGCAGGCATAGCACCTTTCGAAGAGGTTGCTACTACATTGGAGTTGCTTTATAACATTGATACGGGTGTTGACTTAGGAAGGGTTTATAGGCTTGCGCAATCAGCTGGAAAAGCATTAGCTTTGCCTCTTCAGTTTCACAAGCCAATAGTGGGTGATGGTATTTTCACTCATGAAGTTGACCAAGAATTGGAAGAAATGCGGGCATACCCGTTGCTTTTTGAGCCTTTTCCGCCGCAAATAGTTGGGCGGGAAACCTCATTGTTTATAGGAAGAAATACAGCACAGACGCTAATTCAGGAACTTTTGGAGAAAGCCGGAGTAAGAGCTTCACCCCGACAAATGGATGAATTATTCAGGCGCTTAAGAGGTCCGCAGGAAAGTTTAGATAAGGGGGAGTCTCAAATGACGTTTTACGAGGTTAAGAAGCTCATGAAAGACCTGCAGAAGGGATATTCGATGTGGGATTTTTGGCGTTTGGTTGAAGATATAACACGACAGAAGCCCAAGCTACAGGAATACAAGAAGAAACCAACCAGAACCTACTAACAACCGATTATTTATTCTGCTTCAGAAGCTGAATTTAATTCCAATTGCCTTTGTATCTTCACAATTTCTTCTTCCTTTATTTCTCTGGGGAAATTGAAAATTGGTCCACTTGGCTTCTCGTTATAGAAAGGCCGATTACAGTTTGGGCATCCAGAAGTCAAGAAAATCTTACCTGTTTTTACAATCACAGACAGCATTTCTTTTCCAACACCAAAATCGATTAGACAGCCACCACTGTCAAAACGCATATTTTCATATCGTGACTCCCCGTTAACGATTAAGTGCCTTGCAAGTTGAATTCGTCGATATGATTCTATAGGCGGTTGTGTCTTCCATTCCAGTGCAGTGCCACGAACTGGAGTGAATGCAAAAAGAGCAGGATAGACATCCATGTCAATGCATCGCTGGATTAAGCTGACTGCATCGTCTTCTGTTTCCCCTAATCCAATGATCAGGTGTGTGCTGACTTTTCCTCTGCCAAAAATCTCAACCGCTTCGTTAAGTCGCTTGAACTGGTTTTTCCAAGTGTAAGGACCACCTACGCCTTCACCTTTAACTTCTTTGAACAATTGTTTTGTTGCTGCATCCAGAGCTATGCCAATTCTTTCTACACCCACCTCAGATAAACGCTGAATGTATTCCCTGTTTGATGGTTGACAAGAAACCGAAATGGGCATTGTAGTATTCTGTTTTATTGCATTGACCAAAGCGACGAGATGGGCCAAAACGCTAGAATAGTTTAAAGCTTGGATACATAAACGTAATATTCTGCCGTGTTCAGCGGTGTTTTTCAGTTTTTCGAGAATTCTATTTGTTGGAAATGGAGGCCATGAAACTCTTGAAAGCAGTTCGGTTTTGCTACTGCTGCTTTGGGCTTGAGGGCAAAAACTGCAGTTTGCAGTACACTTACCAACCTTATGTGTCATCAAATAAATGGTAGTAGGTGCAGCATCAAGTCTGCCCTCTAGAAGACCAAGGACAATTGCCGAGCCAATTGAAATGCGAAGCTTGCGTGGCAAATCCTCGTCTTTATAAGATTGGTATTTTGCCAATTGTTACACGCAGTAAAAAGAATTCACATAATGATATATTAGTTTAAAGCTGGATATAATAGATAGAAAGAGACTTCGTTGGTTTTTCAATTTTATATGTTATCTGATTGAACAGATAATTTTTTTTCCTCATCCAAAAAATATTTGCATCTACCCGATTATTTTCTAGTAGAGTATTTATTTATTCCAGTGAGTTTCTGTGAACTACTTACTGAACCTTTGTTACATTAAGTAAGTCTCAGCAGTCCTTAATTATTAGCTATATGTGTGTTTCATGTTTAAGATTTGGAATTCACAAATTCTTTATTTTTGAAGTTCAGATTTCAAGCTAAGAGTGTGAAGGAATGCAAAGATCTAAGCTTGAACTTTACGAGGAAATTTTGTATGCGTTGGTCAAGAGACACTTGACGATTGATTCTATTGCATATGCGTGCAATATAGACTGTGTTGCTCTACGAAAACGGCTTGAGTTTCTGCAACAGCAAGGTCTAGTGGAAGAAAAAGAATTTAGGAAAGGAACCTGCTACGTTTTAACGCGAAGAGGTCTGGCTATATTCAGAACTTTGGCTCTCACAAAACGTTTAGAGAAACTGCAAACTACAATGAAAAAGATAGATGAAGTTCTGCGTACGATTCCTTCCATTTCAGAATACAACACAGAAAACGCAAAATCCCAAAGGCGTAACAAAAACTATTAAACAAGATACAACAGGTTTTCAACTAGAAAGACTCATGAAGATTTCAGTAGAGACTATTTGGCGCGCAAATAAAACAGAACTCATAAACTTGCTAAATACTGGTGAGTTTGTAGAAAAAACGAAAACAGTACATTTCTATGCCCCAAGCTTCATGTACTATAATACGCGTTACTACCGTTCTTCGCAAAACAAATTTCCAACAGTTTCCGTGACAGGCACGTCATGCGTACTTAATTGTAAACACTGCGAAGGCAAAATCCTTGAAACAATGATGCCAGCTCTAACTCCTGAAAAACTTTTTGCGCTTTGCTTAAATCTAAAACAGCGTGGAGCTTCAGGCTGCTTAATTAGCGGCGGATGCTTGCCAGATGGGACTGTCCCACTTGATCCATTCCTTCCAACAATCGAGAAGATCAAGCGCGAAATAGGTTTAACCATTTTCGTTCACACTGGAATAATCAATTATGATACTGCTTTGGCTTTGAAGAATGCAGGTGTTGACGCCGCATTAATAGATATAGTAGGCTCTAACGAAACTATTGAAAAAATATATAACTTAAATATGAATGTTGATGACTACTCTGCATCATTGAAAGCCTTGCACAAGGTAGCCCTGAACTTCATACCTCACCTAATTGTCGGACTTGACAATGGAAAATTGAAAGGCGAACTAGATGCCCTAAAACTAATAAATTCCGTTCAGCCTTCCGCCTTAGTTCTAATTGCCTTCATGCCTATACATGGAACAGCCATGGCAAAAGCCATCCCACCACACCCAACGGGCATCGCTAAAGTTGTGACCACAGCTCGGATAATGTTTCCTATTACCCCAATCGTATTGGGGTGCGTTCGTCCAAAAGGGAAACATCGCGCCGAAACCGACGTCTTAGCGCTTAAGGCAGGTGTTGACGCGATAGCTTTTCCTAGCGAAGAAGCCATCAAGTACGCAAAAGCTCACGGATACAACTTCAGTTTTTCTTCATATTGTTGCGCTCAAATACATGTGGACAACAGGTTTCGAAGCTCTTCGAAGTAACTTTTGAACTATGTTTTTCACAAGATTCTATACCTTTTTTAATTATGATGTTGCCTTAAACATTTTGTAGCTGAGCACGACAACCCACACTGAACCAGCAACAGCGGATGTAAACTCGGGAACAGCCACGCCATAAACGAAATGAAGAGTGAAATATAATATCCAAGGAGTTGTATTAGCGATAGCAGTTAGGAGCGTTAATATAGTCATCTTAGTTTGCCCGTTGAAAGCAAACGACCCTGTTGTGATTAATAGGGAAATTGGCAAGAGCGAAAAAAAAGTCACAGAAAATAGGTAGTGATATAGTACAATGTTTTCAGGGAAAAACCCTATGCACATAAGTGCTACTCCTGTTGCCGCAAAGGTTAAGGAGCCAATTTTACCAATCCAACTGTTTCCGATGTATGTGTATAAGCCGAACGTTGCGAAGATGAAAGCTAAAAAGCCGCTGCTATATAATCCGAAGTTGAAAATTGGTCCAGTCATGCCCGCTATGATGCCTAAGTCGCTTAGAGCATTGTTTGTCCAGCTGAATTGTGGGTAGGACGCTATGGCTGTCAGGATGAAAACAAACGCTAGTATGGGAGTTCCTATTCCGCTGACTGCGCCTATCTTCAGCAGAGTCCTTTTTCGTTGCGACAAGCTTCAACACCTAAAAACCAATTATGTCAAACTAACTTAAGAATTGAATCCTAACCTAGTTTTTCAGCTATTTGCAATACGTTGCAGGCACAAATTGCCTAAGCCTTTGTAGTGAACGTGTTTTCTCTCTATCACCGATTTTTGCATCTTGAACCGCTTGATGGAGCAGTTGAATTGACTCATCCATTGCTCTGCGGTCAACAGGAAAGGGTACACCGTCTTTGCCTCCGTAGGCAAAGCTGAACTTCACGGGATCATTCCAACTGGGTTTTTCTCCGTAAATCAACTCTGAGACTAAGGCTAGACCGCGTACAGTAGCAGGTCCTACGCCTTTAACGCTTAAAAGTTCCTCGTAGTTCCGTGGTTGGCACTCGTATACTCTTTTCATTGTTTTCCAGCTTATGTTTCTAGGCAAATTGAGCGTGGCAATAGACCGTTGCCATCGATCATTTTTTGCATCTGGTAGCCATTCTTGAAGGGTTTTTTGATGTAGTGGTTTTGCTGCTTTGAATAATCGAATTATTTTGTTGGTGGATTCTTTGGCTATATCCACTGAAGTTTTTCGTGTACCTTGACTCTTTTTTGCAGTCATATCCAAGACTTTTTCGCGTTTTATATCGCCAACTATTGCGTTTTGTGGTTCAACGACCAAGCTGGTTATTTTATCGGATAGCCAATGGTAACGTCTAGCAGTGCGATCTTTTCTACTCACACCTTGCTGGATTACTGCCCACTTCTCATCTCTTGTTATAAGGAACGTATGGTGATAGAGTTGGTAGCCTGCTTGAATAGCAGCGTTATCTACTTTGGCGGTCATCTTACTTTTATAGGTTAAGCCTTCGATTGCTTGTTCTGAAAAATCAAATTTCTCTCCTAACGAAGCTATCTCGCTTGGAGTTTTTCTTGAGGTTTTTCCTTTTCCTCCACAAACTCCTAAGTCATGTTCTTCAGGTGATACCGCTTTTTTCAAGATACCAGTTACAACTGTTGTTACTCCTGAGCTGTGCCAATCGTAGGCTAATACACAGCCAAGAGCTTGGAACCAATATGGATCGGATAGGCGCTGGATAAACTTTGTTGCACCGTGCTCTTCAATTATTATATTAACAATCTCTTTGGCTAGTCTGCGCATACGCGCGGTAAGCCATGTTGGTGCTTTGCCATGGTGAAGAGGCAGAGTAGCTATACCAGTTCGTTGCATTCCTCAATTCTCGGATATTTCTCTGGTATGGTTTGGCTATTGTCCATTTTCATTGTTATTGACTGTTTTTTGTAAATACCGGGAAAATATATACTAAGAAAGCAAGTTAATGTTAAAAAAAACATGCAACCATATAAAGGAAAGGAGCATTTTAATACTAAATACAAGCGGGAGAGCCATCATTAATGAACAAGAAGCTGACTTCATTCTTAATCATAATGCTATTTGTGTCCCCAGTCTTGTCTATTTCTCAGTTTTTTGTCAATGGTTCAGAAGAAAACTCTTGGGTGGCCAGAGAGCCAATGCCTACTGCAAGAGGTGGTCTTGGGGTTGCAGTTGTTAATGGCAAGATATATGCTATTGGTGGTTCAAATACTGAAACTCAACTCGGAATCACAGAGGAGTATAATCCAGTTACAGATACGTGGACTGCTAAATCCCCTATGCCAACTCCCCGTAGTGGTTTTGCTATTGCAGTTTTCCAGAACCGAATTTACTGTATGGGTGGAATAGTAGGAGACAGTGACAATTATGTTTCAGGAGTCACCGGAGTGACCGAAGTTTATGATCCTTTAACGAATGCATGGACAACTATTAATCCTATGAATACTCCTAGAGCTGACTTATGTGCAAGCATTGTGAATGAAACAATATACTGTATGGCTGGAAAGAAGTACTGGGGTGTCGACTCGTCTTATCAAGAACTCAATGTAACTGAAGCTTATGATCCTAACTCTAATTCTTGGAGTGAAAAATCGGATATGCCTATACCAGTTTTGGGTTGTGCATCTGCTGTCCTTGATGGTAAAATCTACGTTATTGGAGGTTCGCGTCATTTTCAGCTAGGGTGGGAACTTGATACTGTGGGGGCTACTCAGATTTATGATCCTGAAAGTGATGAGTGGAGTATTGGTGTTAGTCTTCCCTTTGCTCAAAGTTATGGTGCTGTAGCCTCAACCATTGGTGAAACAGCGCCGGCAAATCTTTATTTTGTCGGGGGCTCCAATGAGACCGATTATAACGTCTTTACTTATGTATATGATTCCGTGCTTAATTCGTGGAATTCAGGGGCTTCGATTCCGTCTCCTCGTATATACTTGGCTTTGGCTGTTTTGGATGATGTTCTGTATGCTATTGGCGGGTTTGATGGCGAGGACTGGTTGGATATTACGGAACAGTATTTGCCTATTGGGTATGGGACTGTGCCGCCGAAACTTGAAATTCTTTCTCCTGGAAATAAAACGTACGTTAATAGTGATGTTCCGCTTGTTCTTTCTATGAGTAGACCTGCAACTTGGATGGGGTACAGCTTGGATGGTGGGGACAATGTGACTATCCTAGGCGATACTGAATTGCTTGAGCTGTCAGATGGTAATCACAATATTACGGTTTATCTTACTGATTCTTTTGGGAATACGGTTTCTTCTGAAAGCGTGGCATTTTCTGTAGATACTTTTTCTCCTGAGATTGTGGTTTTGTCTCCGGAAAATAGAACTTATGGGGGAAATGACATTCAATTGGTCTTTACTTTGGATGAGCCTGTTTCATGGATGGGTTATAGTCTGAATGGACAAGAAAACGTAACCGTTACGGGAAACGTAACTTTAGCCGCGCTTTCATACGGTTCATATGAAATAACTTTTTACGCCATAGACCTTTTTGGAAACGATGGTGCATCTGAAACAGTCTTTTTTGAGATCGCGCCTTTCCCCACAGTTTTACTCACAGCTATAGCTGTAACAATAACCATAACTGCCGCAACAGCATACCTTTTCCTTAAACGTAGAAAAAAATTACAGCAAAAAACTAAAGGAAAAATTGGTCTATCATAGATTTGGATGTTAATTCTAAATTCTTGATTTATCTGCAATAGTTTAGTGCAATACCAACTAGCAAGAAGAATTGTAAGCGGCAAGTTACCACTTGATATGTTTATTTTCAAATAGAAATATATTACATCAACACTTGAGAGGCTCTAATCCAATGGGCTATATCCAGAGTTCCATTTTCATTTAGGTAGCGCATTTATTGTGCACACTAAGATTTGGTGGAATCCTTATATAATTTCTGTTGGTGTACTTTTCAAAGAGGATGGCTAATGAACACTGGAAAGGAAAGCATCTTTTTTTTTAATACTTTAACTCGGAGAAAAGAAGAGTTTTTTTCCATAAAACCAGGAAAGGTGGGATTGTACACCTGTGGGCCTACCGTATATGACTATGCTCATATTGGCAATTATCGAGCTTTTGTGTTTGAGGATATTCTAAAGCGATGGCTAGAATACCGTGGTTATGAAGTTACACACGTCATGAATCTGACTGATGTTGATGATAAAACCATTAAGGGCAGCCAATCACAACAAATTTCTTTGCAAGAGTACACAGAACACTATACAAAAGCATTCTTTGAAGATATTAAATCTCTCAACATCAAATCAGCTAACTATTATCCTAAAGCCACGGAGCACATTCCTGAAATGGTAGAGCTGATAAACAAGCTAATCCGGAAGGGTTATGCATACAAAGGAAAAGATGGCTCAATATACTACGCCATAGGAAAATTCAGTAATTACGGTAAACTGAGTCGGATCAAGCTTAATGAACTAAAGACAGGCGCTCGTGTCAAGACAGATGAGTACACAAAGGAAGAAGCAAAGGATTTCGCTTTATGGAAAGCATGGACACCGGAAGACGGTGATGTTTTCTGGGAAACCGAACTGGGAAAAGGAAGACCAGGATGGCATATTGAGTGTACGGCAATGGCCATTAAGTATTTGGGAGCAACTCTTGACATTCATTGCGGTGGAATCGATAACATATTTCCTCATCACGAGAACGAGATTGCTCAAAGTGAGGCAGCTACAGGTAAGAAATTTGTTAACTACTGGCTTCATAATGAGCATTTGCTTGTTGAAGGTAGGAAAATGGCAAAGAAGTTTGGGAATTTTTACACTTTGCGGGACTTATTAGGGAAAGGGCATGATCCAAGTGCAATTCGCTATTTGCTGTTGTCATCTCATTACCGCGCCCAATTCAATTTCACTTTCAAAGCATTGGATAGCGCAAGTGTAGCTGTTAAAAGGCTGCGGAATTTTGTAAAAAGGTTGAATGATGCAAAGGGAAGGGATAGCGCTGGAAAAGTTTCTAAGTTGCTTAACGAATTGGAGAGAAACTTCACTGGAGCCATGGATGATGATTTGAATATTTGCTCAGCTCTAGCGGCGGTATTTGATTTTGTGAGGGAGGTTAACGGATTGCTCGATTCTCACTTCATCAGCGAAAAGGAGGCGGAAGAAATTGAAGTAGCAATGAACGGTTTTGATAGTGTATTAGGCCTGATTGGCGAAGTCAAGGAGGAAAAAGTGTTGTCTGAAGAAGCAGAGATTCTAATTGCAAGACGTGAGAAGGCTAGAAAAGTCAAGGATTGGGCGACTGCTGACGCTCTTCGAACACAACTTCGTGAACTGGGTGTAATTGTTGAGGATACCGAGAATGGTGTTCGATGGCGTTTTGCAAAAAAGCCTTAGAATTTTCCGCTTTGGTTCCAATTACTCGTTGCGTATTTCTTTGTGTAGAGTTCTTTGGAAAGCATTCTTTCGTACATGGTTAGCTTGGCTGGAGCCAAATGGATTTTCATTATCGATTTGAAGCCTTGCATGAGGGCATTGGCGACCGTTTCCGAGGTTACTGAGTGGCCTAATTCATTCTTAATCGAAGTGATTTTTCGCTCTGCTATTTGGGCGGCTAGGCTGCAATCATCTCCTCCTTTAACTCGAAGAAGCTGAAACATTAAAGCCAAGTTTACGTCCAACAAGAGAGTTCCGTGTTGCTGGATAATATCGCGCTTCACAGTCTGAGCACTACCACTGATTTTCCGAGTGTTTACCGTCAGATTTGGACAGTTTTTTTGGTTTCCTTCGTTGAAGTCAGCAGGTATACCTAGCAGCCTAAGTGCATCAGTTATTGCAGCGTAGACGCTCATATAAACTTCTGTTATGTTTGTTGCTTCAAGATTATGCATCTGAGCAGTTACACTATAGGTCAATTCACCCCGATCATGGAAAACTGTTCCGCCACCACTGTTTCTACGAACTATATCAATACCGAATTTGCGACAGTTATTCACATAGACGGTATCCTGTAGGTTTTGATTTCTGCCAATGCTAACTGCGCTGGGAAACCACTGGTAGAGCCTGATTGTATTAGGTACAAGATTTTCCATCCGTGCTTTGAGGATGGCTTCATCAATTGACATATTAATGAACGCATTCTGGGTTTCGATTGGAATTAGGCGCCAAGTATTCACGTTGTTTTCTTCCTTTGTGAGTGATGGTTGGATCCGGGATGTTTAAAACTATTGTGTTTCAAAAAATTCATCATTCAATTTTTTATAAAAATCTTTTGACTTAAGCTAATCACTAGTTTTTTCTCTCTTTTCTGAGACCAGAAAAACACCCTACCGAATCTGCAAAATCAGCAAGAGTTCTATTGCATTCATTCAAGGTTATTGCTGTTTGGTTCGTTTTGTTTAAATATTAGTGTTGGAATGTTACTGTGCAAAAGAGGAAACTTAAGTATGGGTTCTAAATCCCCAAGAGGCGAGTTTGCCGCGAGGCAACTCAAAAAGAAACGGAAAAACTTCCGTTGGTCAGATCGTTACTTTAACCGCCGTATGCTCCGACTAGACGAAAAAGTGGACCCTCTGCAAGGTGCACCAATGAGCCGCGGTATAGTTCTAGAAAAAGTAGGTGTTGAATCTAAGCAGCCAAACAGCGCCATACGCAAATGTGTCCGTACACAACTCATAAAAAACGGTCGCCTAGTAACTGCTTTCCTACCTGGAGACGGCGCCTTAAACCTCGTGGATGAACATGACGAAGTAGTTGTCGAGGGAATAGGTGGAACAAGAGGTGGCGCTATGGGGGACATTCCAGGAGTACGCTGGAAAGTCATAAAAGTTAATGGTGTAAGCCTAAAGGAACTTGTTTACGGACGTAAACAGAAACCGGCACGGTGACTAAAGTGAGCAAAGTTAAACAAGACATCTTACTATTTCAAAAATGGACGTTTGACGAAATATCTGTTAAAGATCCAGGTTTAAAACGTTACATAAATTTGACACCCATGACCCTGCCTCATAGCATGGGACGTCATGAGCATCAACGCTTCCGCAAAGCACGCGTCAACATTGTGGAAAGGTTCATTAATGGTTTCATGCGCCCAGGCAAAAACGCGGGAAAAAAAGCCCGAGCCACCAATATAGTAAAGCATGCATTCGAAATAATTCACATACGCACAAGAAAAAATCCAATAGAGATACTTGTTCAGGCAGTCGAAAACTCTGCACCAGCAGAGGATACGACACGTCTCAGCTATGGTGGAGTCGTCTATCATCTGTCGGTGGATATCGCACCTCAGCGTCGCATAGATTTAGCACTTCGCAACCTAACTGAAGGAGCACGAAAAAACGCCGCTAACAACCCACGAAGCTTGCCTGAAACAATCGCAGACGAACTAATTCTAGCAGCTAAAAATGACATCAAAAGTGCAGGCGTAGCCAAACGCAACGAAATCGAACGCATAGCTCAATCTTCACGCTAAAAACTATTTAACGTGAATCTCAACCACATCACCATCTTCAAGCACAAACCCAACCCCAACTTTTTGAGGACTAAACACCAAACGTTCAGCCCACACACGAGCAAACGAAAAATCTCTCTCAAAATCTGTATGAATGCTTCTTGCCAAATCTGCCAAAGTAGCACCCCGACGGAGGGTAAACGGATGTTGCGAAGGCTCTCGAGCGCCTGGCTGCTTTGTGTAAATTCTTATGACATTTAATGTTTTGAATAACACCTCTCCAAGTCTCCCTAAACCTTTCTTCTTCTCGCAGGAAACAGCAACTATTGGAGCACGTCCCAAAACAAATTCTTCTAAGTGCTTCAGACTAACTTCAGTATCTTCTCCTTCCAACTTATTGGCCACAATCACTGCTGGTCTATAAGTGGTACTTTCAAAAATCGCATCCTCCACATCATCTAAAGTCACCTCTCCCGAAATCTTTACTATTCCATCTCCAAACCTATAACTTGCTAATAGTTTCTTAACATCCCGTGATGTGCAGTCTAATAGCTTTCCTGTAAGAATCACGCGCAGTCCAGCGCCTAGATACTTACGGTCAATCTCTACCCTACCACGAGGCTTATTGATAAGAATTCGAGCCTTCTCCAATTCATTCAACACAAGGCTTAGTTGTTCAACAGGGGCATGAGATAAATCTACCATTATAACCAAGCCGTCAGCGTTGCGCGCAATCGCCAGCGACTGCAATCCCCAAGCGCGACCATTAGCTGAACCCTGCATTAAAGATGGGGCTTCTACTAACTGAAACTGCACATCCTCATAACTCATAACAGCAGGCACAGGTTCACGAGTACTGTAAGGAGCTGCAGAAACTGGAACATTGGCATTTGTTAACGCTCCGAGCAAACAGCTTTTTCCCACATTAGTTACGCCTAAGACTGCAATTTGTGCGGCGCCCTCCTTCTCAATGAAAAACTTGGGTGCTCCGCGTCCAGTCCGCTTCTGTTTGCGCTCCTCAATCTCCTTACGCAGCATCGCTATCTTCTTCTTAATCCGCCCACGCAGTTTCATTGTACCTTTGTGCTGTGGTACAAAACTAAGAAACTCCTGCATGCGCTGAATTTTCTCGCGAGGATTACGCGCATTTTCAACCTCTGCCCACTTGTCTTTTGCTTCGGGAGGTAAATTCGTTGGCATAGAGCTTCAGTTTAATAATTCCACAAAACGGGTTTAATACGATTTCTAATCCAGCTAAATCCCGATTGAAAGAATGCGCCCAAAACCCTTACCCTACATGGGTAATAAACGGCGAACTGCTATGATAAAGTTAAAATAATTGGAAGAACAGTTGTGTTAACGCACTAAAATTTAAGGAATAAATATAGGAAGGAAAGAAATGAGCAAAAGCGCAAAACCCCACTTAAACCTAGTAATCATGGGGCACGTCGATCACGGAAAATCCACAACCACTGGGCACTTGCTTTATGATGCTGGTGCAATCGACGAAAGAACGATTAAGGCATATCAAGATGAAGCTGACAAAATTGGCAAAGGCACATTCAAGTACGCTTGGGTGCTTGACAACCTCAAGGAAGAACGAGAAAGAGGCGTAACAATCGACCTTAGATTCTTGAAATTTGAAACCAAGAAGTACTTTTTCACAGTCATAGACGCGCCAGGCCATCGAGACTTCGTCAAAAACATGATCACAGGTGCAAGCCAGGCTGATGCTGCAGTACTTTTCGTTTCAGCTAAGAAAGGTGAGTTTGAAGCTGGAATCGGTCCAGGCGGTCAAACGCGAGAGCACGCATTTCTGGCTTTTACATTAGGCGTCCGGCAAGTAGTAATTGCTGTTAACAAAATGGACGACATAACTGTTGAATGGAACAAGGAACGATACGATGAAATTAAAAACGAAGTTACGCGCATGCTAAGAATGGTAGGTTTCAAAACTGACAAAGCACACTTCGTACCTACCTCAGGATGGACAGGTGACAACCTAATCAAGAAAAGCGACAAGATGCCATGGTATACTGGACCCACTTTAATGGAAGCGTTGGATCAACTAGAAATACCTCCTAAACCAACTAACAAACCTTTACGAGTTCCTGTCCAAGACATTTACAGCATTACAGGCATAGGTACAGTTCCTGTTGGCAGAGTTGAGACAGGCGTGCTTAAAGAAGGCGATAACGTTGTTTTCATGCCCTCCAATAAGAAAGCAGAAGTAAAATCAATTGAGATGCACCACTCTAAGGTTACAAAAGCAGAGCCAGGTGATAATATAGGCTTTAACGTCAGAGGAATAGCAAAAGGTGACGTTCATCGCGGAGATGTTGCAGGACCAGTAGACAAACCTCCTACAGTAGCCACAGAATTTGTCGGGCAAATAATAGTGATATATCACCCAACCGCAATTGCAGCTGGATACACACCAGTTCTTCACTACCATACCGGACAAATCGCTTGCAGATTCATCGAACTGATAAAGAAACTTGATCCGAGAACCGGACAAGTTGTCGAAGAAAACCCAAGCTTCCTTAAAACGGGTGACGCTGCTTGGGTAAAAATGGAGCCGTTACGTCCAATAGCGGTCGAAAAATACGTTGACTTTCCAGAGCTTGGCCGCTTCGCCGTAAGAGATATGGGCACAACTGTTGCAGCCGGCGTCATAAAAGAAATAACCAAAAAGGGTTAGCTTAAAAAACCCCCATTTTTACTTTTTTTAGATATTTATCATCTTCAACATTTTTTCTCGCTATTTGATCTTCTTTGGAACTGATTTTCAAGTTCAAGTGTCATCAAAACGCGAAAGAAAACAATAGACCACTCTTTCTAGGAATGTTATTGTCGTAACAGTGCTGATTTATTTTAAGAAAGCGTAACTCTAGTTTTTCAGATTTTATGTTATTAAATTTTCGATAAGAAGGACAAGCTATTAGAAATCGAAAATAACATAAAAGACGAGAACTTAACCGCTATTATTGAGTTGAGCTTATGTCTGGAATTGAAACTCTTGTTCCGTTCTTGAATAAAAAAAAGAATGGTAAAGGTCCTACTATTATCGTTGACAGCCGTGAAGCGAGTACTGCTGCCAAGATTGTTAAAGGTTTGATTGAGCGCGGTGTTAAGGTTAAAACTCAAGCTCTTGTTAAAGGCGATTACATCCTATCTGAACAATGTGCGGTTGAAAGAAAAACCGTTACTGACTTCGTGTATACACTTACTCGGAGATATCTTTTTGAGCAGTTATTCAGCCTAAAAGACGCATATCCGAAATCTTTGGTCCTCTTAGAGGGATACTTGCCCATAATTTACAAATTTAGTCATATCCAACCTGCAGCGATTTGGGGTGCTATGTTTAACTTGGCAAAGAATGGCATTGCATTGATTAACACCAAATCCTATAAGGAATCAATTGATTTCCTCTACGTGGCTGCAAGACAAGAGCAAGTCGTAGAAAAAAGAGCTCCAATAGTTCACGCTTTTAAAAAGACTGAAACCTTATCTGATGCCCAAGTGTTCCTAATTGCTAGTTTACCAAACATCGGGAGAGAAAAAGCTACTGCTATACTGGAGTCTTATCAGACGCCTTTGAACGCTTTCATCAACGTGGATGACTGGTCAAAAACGGTTCACGGTCTAGGACCAGTAATAAGCAGCAAAGTTAAAGAAGTTCTGAGGTCGCCTTATACGAAAAGTGAAGTCAATCATGGGTAAATGACTACTGTCTATTACTTGGAAAAGTGATTACCGATTCACAAATAATAAAAAAACCAATCCCTAATTTAGTTGTCAAAGTCAAAAAAATGGAAGATGAGAATGGACAAAATACGGCTGATCCTGACTTTGGTTACAATAGCTATTGTTGTTATACCTATAGTGGGAATGTTGCTTGCTCACCAGGGTAACCTCTTAGGATTGTTCATTCCTCCTGAAATAACTGAGATAGAAGACATCATGGGTGGTGATGGCGGACTAGAACCTCCTCAGATAGTGGGTGAACCAGAATATAATGAAACAACAAGAACATTCTCGATAAGTTTCGAGTACACAAACTCATTCCCCATCGATATAACCTTTAACTCGTTTGCTGGAGACATCAAGTGCAGTGAACATCATTTTACTCTAGGAAATGCTAGCTTAAGCGAATCCGTGAGCATTGATGCTGGTGAAACTGAAACATTAACGGTTCTAGGCATCTGGAACGAAGATGCAATGGGTGACACAGGACACTTCAAAGCTGAGCATGGAGCTGAAGAAACTGTTGATGTGATTCTAGCAGATTTGACTGTGGATATTAGTGGAATCCAAATTCAAATGGATGAGAACGAGATGGGGGAGATGCAGGTTCCAAATCCAACCTATCAGGGGTGAAGCGTATGAGCGATATTCTAACGAAGTATAATTGGTTTGCTCTTGCTGGAGGTCTCATGACAATCTTAGTGATTGTGGTATCGCTGTCTACTCCTTGGTGGCAGCTAACTGTGGGTGATGACTTATTGACGGTCAATGCTTCACCTATAAACACAAACATGGGTTTCTTGGACGCTTCGTTCACTATTCCATTCATATTTGCGCTCAACATTGTAAGCATACTTGGTTTGCTTGCAAGCGCTATTGCGATGCTAATCTACTCAATCATCCCTGGGAAATCATATTCTATACATCTGCTTGGTTTCGGTTACAAGAAACCACTGTATACAGTCCTTTTCTTCATCATCGGCTTAGTTGCCATAACCATGATTTGTCAAACCATAAATCTCAATTTTCCATTAATGGGATCGACAATCAGCACGTTACCAATACCTTTTGCCTCTGGCATTACATTAACAGTTCTTTTATCAGCTGGGTTTCAATGGTCTTTTTGGCTAGCAGTGATAGCAGCCGCATTATGCATAACTGCTAGGATATACCATGGGCGAGTTGCTTCAGTTCCTTAAGCTAAATAGAGGTATTTGCAGTCACACTGCAATCTTGATTATAATTCCAATACCTACATACACATGAAAGTAGTGCGTCAAGTAGATGCTGACAGCGAAGTTGCATAATGATTGAGAAATACTTATTTCTATAAGTTCTGAAATGAAGATAGCGCCTAATGACACGTAACAAAGGGGCTGTCGGCTAGTTTGGTCTAGGCTATGAGCCTCGGGCGTTCGTGACCCCGGTTCAAATCCGGGCAGCCCCACCACCTATTCAGCACAGATGTATTAACATCAAGATTGGAATTAGGTTCTAGTACTGTCTTTTGTAATGGTCAGGATCTTGTACTATTTCCAACTCATTATTATCCGGATCAAGAAAGTCAGCAACGATACCACCCCAAGGCATCTTTGTTGGTTTTAGCGTAAAGCGAACACCCTGGTCTTTAAGTCTATTATAGAAGGCATAAATGTCATCTGTTTCAAAGACTATCCCGGTTCTTTTTTTCCTTCTGTTTTTCTTACCAGTTTCATGAAGACCAATCTTGGCACAAGGCTCCTTTGGACCTACTTCTGCGTGATTGAATTTTCTAGCCTCAAGAGCTACAGGCAGCTCGAGAATTTTACTGTAAAAATGCAAGGATGTTGAAATATCTGAGACTTTGATCATGGTTAGCCATAGACGTTCAATTCTTCCCTTTTTTGTCAAAGAACTCTTACTCAATAAGAACATCTCCTAAGGTTTAGTGTCAATTTTCTATTCGAGTGGCATTCTTTTAAGCTTGTGTATCCACCGCTATTCATAAACATTCTTTGACAATATTAGGAAATCTACTGTTTTCAAAACTTCCCTTTTTCCTGCCAAAGCAAAGTAAAGTATTCCAAACTCTTTTATAATATCATTCTTGTAGGAATTTTTGCCATAGAGTTTTTAGTTATTAGTCCCCATATTGGTTGTCATGCCTAAGCAAATGTTGCATAACCAGCTTGCTAAATACTATGATCGAGTCTACTCCTTCACAAATTATTTGGATGAGGCTGTTAGATTACAAAATCTAATAATCAAGTATTCAAAGACAGGAGGTAACACACTTCTGGATGCTGCTTGCGGTACAGGACTGCATCTTAGATATTTGAAAGATGATTTCGTTTGTACCGGAGTTGATGTAAGCAGGAGCATGGTTAGAATCGCACGAAAAAACGTGAAGGGAGTCACATTTAAAGAAGCAGACATGAAAACAATGCGGCTTAGAAAACAATTTGATATAATTCTATGCATGTTAAGTTCGATAGGATACGTCAAGACAGTTTCAAGCCTTGAGAAGACTATACGTAATTTTTCCAGTCACTTGAAGAAGGGTGGTCTAGTACTGATTGAGCCTTCACATTCAAAATCGTTTTATGTGCGAGGTGAACCCCAAATGACGACTTATGATGGAAAAGACGCTAAGATCGCAAGAATTAACTTCACGAAAATTAGGCAAAATACTGCGGTTCTGAATATGCACATACTAATTTCTGAAAGGGGAAAAGATGCAAAGTACTTCTTGGATAAACACGAATTGGGTTTGTTTGGAGTTAATAGCACATTAAAAATTATGAAGGCGGCAAAACTAAAATCGAAATATCTAAAAAATGGCTTAATGACTGGAAGAGAGTTGTTCATAGGAATCAAGAAATGAAATTAGAGTGCAATTATTATTTCATTAATGCAAAAGAGAAAAAATTTTTCAGCAACCTATGCTCATGCAAAATGTTCATAGACTAAAGTTAAAAAAAAGAAGGTATTAGCAATGTTCAAGTTTTGAAACTGCAGAATAAGAAAAAAATGCTTACTTGAGCGCTATATCCTTTGAGGATTGCCATAATCCGTGGATGTTACACATTGATATTGCAATTAGAGTTCCAGGTTTGCCTGTTTTCATCGAAGCTTTTACTGCGTGATGCACGTATACTGAACTGCTATTTGGACCTTGCGTTGAAGCTCCGTGGGCAGTGAACTCGTAACGTCCTATTTGGTGGGGAAATTTTTCGCCGTTAGGATGAAAATACAGTGATATCCAGCTTATGTGATGTTCCGTGGTGTTTGGGTGAGCAATCTCTTTACCTATAGAAACTCTTACTTCGAATAACTCATTTGTTTTAACTATGTCTGCACACTCTATTACTGGCACATGTTTCTCTGCCTTCCAATCGGCCGATTGAATTAAGTCTCCGATTTTTACCAAAAATTGTCATCTCCTGCTTTATTGAATTGAAGAAGGAAATTTATGGGTTTCGACTTCTACTTCAACGTTTGAAGAGAAACCGATTGACAAAGAATTTGAAGCAAAAAAGGAAACTCGACCAATTGTAGCTAGGATAATTAATAATGAAAAATGTTTCACAACTCAAGAGAAACAAACCAACAAAATGCCTCAAGGAGTTGGTGGGGCTGGCCGGATTTGAACCGACGACCTTTACCCGGAAACAGCACTTGTCTGTCCCTACGGGTTTCTCTAAGACCGCTCCAGAATTTCGTCATTCCTCTGAGCGAGGTCAGCAAACCCGTTGCTTGCTTTCTGGAGCCCGTCG
>Ga0209536_100002549_pt1 | contig 29677 bp, 26 predicted proteins | sample DeeMarSeWOR28_12_FD_187461 | JGI IMG/M metagenome (GOLD analysis project Ga0209536, IMG submission 187461) | Marine sediment microbial communities from White Oak River estuary, North Carolina - WOR-2-8_12 (SPAdes) (version 2) | ecosystem: Environmental > Aquatic > Marine > Intertidal zone >...
AACACCTACCTCAACATCTCGATGCTGGGAGCCGGGAGGGTCTACAACCACAGGAGCGACGACGGTTGGCACTCCGTCGACCTCAGGTCCACGGACAACGCCAACATCAAGGCGATGAGGGATGAGATCGAGAGGATCGCCACGAAAGTCTCCGAGGAGGAGGGACTGGAGTGGTGGATAGAGCCCTTCTCCGCGACACCGGCGGGGCAGATACCGGGGGCTCGAGAGTCGAGGCTGGTGAGGGTCGCAGAGGAGGTGACCAAGCTCATGGGCTTCGAACCCTCCCTCAGCAGTAGAGGCTCATGCAACATGAACGCCGGGGTCGCCGCAGGGGTCTCCACCATCAGCACCGGCGGAGGCAGGGGTGGTTCCAGGGACACCGCTGAGGAGTACGCCAACATCGAGCCCAACCTCCTGGGGGTCAAGCTCAACTTCCTGATAGGCTACATACTTACAAACGGGAAGAGAGACTAGTACGAGGGATAACATGGTCGAGGTAACACGAGAAGGCTCCATGGCCGTCTACAGGGAGCTGCTGGAGAACCCGCCGCCGGGACCCGAGGTACCCTACAAGCCCCCGCGCCCCGACCTCGTCAGCCTGGACGGGCGGAGCGTCGTCTCCATCGTCCGATCCAACAGCAGGGTCGAGGGGATAAACGAGGCCGTCTGGCTCGCAGGGGGCTTCAGGCCCATAGTCCACGGCACCGAGGGGGAGATACTCATCAAGCCCAACTGCAACACGGACGACCCCTACCCCACGGACACCCATCCCGAGACCATCAGGACGATAGCCGAGGGGCTCATGTCTGCAGGGGTCTCAGCTGATCGGATCGTGGTCGGTGAGATCTCCGGACGCGCCAGGGGGCTCCCTACGCGCCACACCGTGGAGAACCTGGGGATAAAGACGGTCGCGGAGGAGCTGGGGATAGGCCTATGCTACTTCGACGAGGACGAGTGGGTTACCGTGAAGGCCCCGAACCGGGAGGCCTGGCCCGACGGCATCAAGATCCCACGGAGGGTCTACGAGGCCGAGAGGGTGATCCTGACGCCCATCATGAGGCCCCACAGCACAGCCACGTTCACAATCTCCATGAAGCTGGCGGTGGGGATGCTCGACGCCGTGGGGCGGGAGTGGCTCCACAACGAGGAGGCCCACGACGCCAAGGTGGCGGAGCTCAACACGGTCTACTCAGCCGACCTCATCGTCGCCGACGCCACCAAGATGATCACCGACAGGGGGCCCGACCGGAGGAACGTCGTCGAGCCCGGGATCATAGTCGCCGGGAGCAACCGGGTGGCGACGGACGCCGTCTGCGTCGCCCTGATGAAGATGAACTGGGCCAGGAGGGTCTCGGAGATCAAGGTCCTTGAGCACGAGCAGTTCAAGGTCGCCGAGAGGCTGGGCCTTGGCTCCCCAAGGATCGGGGACATCGACCTCAGGGTGTCGAACATGACTGAGGACGGTGGGTTCCAGGACGTCGTGAACGGCATCCGCGAGGAGCTCGGCCAGCCGATGCGGTAAGCCCTACTCGAAGACTAGCTCTCTCCATCCACCCTCTCTCGTCTGGTAGCGGACGCTCCTCGGGAACTCGTAGGTCTCGTAGACGGCCCTCGTGAGCCTACCCCTCATCCTCTCTCGCACGGCGTCCCAGCCGTCCCTCTCCAGCTCCTCGGCAAGCCGCCTCGTGCTCACCCTCTGCCCCGTCACCCCGCCCCCGTCTTGGAGGGCCATGAAGGTCCACGCCTCCCTGAAGGCGTCCACCATGGACTCGTCGTCCGCGTACCTCTCCCTCACCTCGGAGGGCATCCGGTCAGCCTCCTCCTGGGTGAGCTCCGTGGGCTTCAGGCCCTTCCCCGGTGGGGCGGCCACGCCCAGGGTGTTCACGGCGATGTTGTGCGGCTTCAGCTCCAGGGCGAGGCACTGGGTGAGGCCCTCAAGGCCGTACTTCGATGGGCAGTAGGCCACCTCGGCCACGAAGCCCTTCACTGCGGCGCCTGAGGTGACGTTAATTACGCTCCCGCCGCCCTGCCTCCTCATAGCCTCGAGGAAGGCCTTTGTCAGGAGGAAGGGTGCCCTGAGGTTCACCGCCAGCGTCCTGTCCCAATCCTCCACCGTCGTCTCGCCGATAGTCTTCCAAGGGCTCGTCGCCGCGTTATTGAAGATGACGTCCATTCTGCCGTATTCGTCGAGGACGCGGTCACGCATCCCGAGTATCTCATCAGGGTCGGCAAGATCCATCTGGATTGTGAGCACGTCTCCACCATTCGAGGCTATCATATCCTCCGTGATCGCCAGCTCAGAACCCGTGCGAGCCAACGATACAACCCTCGCCCCCTCCAACGCGTAAGCGACAGCCACGGGGCGACCGAATCCCCGCCCGGAGCCAGTGACCAGCGCGACCTTCCCCTCAAGCCTCCTCAACGCAGAAACCCGAAGGCATCAGGATCCAAGGAGGTTTTAACCCTTACCTCCGCTGGAAAATATCTTAACCGCGTGGGAGTACTTGTCTCCGGATTAATAATGTCAGAGACTCTGAAGGTTCAGACTCTTGAGGCACCCAAGGGCGAGAAGGTCCAAGGCTACCTCAACATCTCTGAGAAGCCCGCCGGCCCCCACAAGGTCCCGATGACCTTGGTCAACGGGGCTGGGGACGGCCCCACTGTGGTCATCAACGGGGGGGAGCACGGCTCCGAGTACAACGGCCCCGCCGCTGCCCTCACCGTGATGGAGGAGCTCGACCCCAAGGAGCTGAGCGGGAAGGTCATCATCGTCCCCGTCGTGAACACCCTCGCATTCGAGGCCCGATGGATGCACGGCAACCCCATCGACTACAGGGACATGACCGGCACCTACGTCGAGGAGATCCCCAGGGGCGGCAGCGGGGTCCCCAAGATCAGCTACCAGGTCGCCACCACATTCTACAGGGAGGTCCTCGCACAGGGGGACATCCGCCTCAACCTCCACGGCGGCGACCTCGAGGAGGACCTCCTCACAGGAACCATGTACAGGCGGACCCAGGACGAGAAGAGGTCAGACGAGAACCTCGCCCTCTGCCGGGCCTTCGGGTACGAGTGGATACGGGAGAGCCTGCCGAGACCCGGGGCACCGGCACGAAGGCGCCTCGAGTTCCCCATGACCGTGGGCACCGAGGCCGGGGGGATGGGCCGTTGCCAGAGCGACATCGTCGAGGGCGTGGTGAAGGGCATTTTCAACGTCCTGAAGCACCTGGACATGCTGGAGGGGGAGCCCGAGATCCCGGCCAAGGCGAAGGTCTACCACCCGTATCACCTCTACGCGGAGCACGGGGGCTTCTTCATCTCCAACGTGAGGTCGGGGGACATGGTGGAGGAGGGGGACGTCCTGGGGGTCATCAAGGACCTCTGGGGGAGCACCCTCGAGGAGATCAGGGTCCCCACCGACGGGGTCATCCACATGGTCACCTCCCCGGCGATCTGGGAGGGCGACGTGACCTACGAGATCGGGAAGGACATCAGGGAGATCGACTGAGATGGGCGGATTCAATCCCTTCGACGTGGAGCCCGGGGAGAAGGCCTTCGGGTACGTGGAGGTCATCGACAACCTCGCCGTCAGCGCCGAGATGCCCGTGGGGGTCGTGAACGGGGTCGAGGATGGGCCAACCTTCACCGTCACAGGGGGGCTCTACCCTACGGAGTACTGCGGCGTCGAGGCAGCCTCCAGGCTCTACAGGATGGTGGAGCCCCACAGGCTGAAGGGGCGGTTCATCTCTGTCCCCGTAGTGAACATGCCCGTCTTCCAGTTCAGGACCCCCTGGCTCAACCTCAGGTCCTCCATAACTCCCATGGACGGGGGGAACATCAACAGCAGGTTCCCGGGGGACCCAGAGGGGAGGCTCACCAGCAGGATCGCCTACACCCTGTTCGAGATCATCAAGGAGTCTAAGTACCACATCGACTTCAGGGGCGGGGACCTCCCCGAGTCCCATCTCGACCACACCATCTACCTTAGGCTGGGGGAGCCCATCGACGAGACCTGCGAGACCCTCGCGAAGGTCTTCGGCCTCGAGTACGTCCTCCCGGGGACGCCGGACATCGGCCACGTGAGCCCCGGCACCCTCATCAACGAGGCGGTGAACGCCGGGGTCGTCTCCATCATAAGCGAGGCGGGCCTCGGCTACAGGACCCAGCCCTTAGAGGAGTACATTATGGCCCACGTCGAGGGCACCCTGAACTGCATGAGGCACTTCGGGATGCTGGAGGGCGAGGTGAGTAGGCCGAGGGAGCAGAGGTTCCTGGACATGGAGTGGCAGGGGGTCGCAGCCCCCGTGGCGGGGGTCTTCACGGCGCTGGCGGACCACAACGACATCCTGGAGGAGGGGCAGCTCATCGGGAGGATCACCGACCTGGACGGCTCCACCCTCTCCGAGGTTCACTCCCCCGTGGACGGCATAGTCCACACCCTGTACGTCAGGAGGGTCGTCTACCCGGGGGACCGGCTCTTCACTATCCTGAAGATCGATGAGCCCACGGGCTGGTGAAATTTAGGGGGGGAAGGGTGGCACAGGTCTGGTGCTACCCCAATCCCTTTTTCTATGTTAATCAATAGACAGAACGGAGCAGTCACACTTGAGAATAATCGGCTCCAGAAAATCGGCACTCTCCTGTGCCATACTATCATCCATCCTTCTCTGTGCGCTGATACAAGTTAACCCCTCCTCGGCGGACCCTGACTACTGGCCCACCGAAGGCTGGCTGACGTCGACCCCGGAGGAGCAGGGGATGTCCTCATCCAAGCTCCAGGAGATGATGGATTACATCGAGTCGGACTACTACATAATCCACAGCATCGTGGTGGTCCGGAACGGCTACATAGTATGGGAGGAGTATCCCTCCACAGGATACGGCGAAGATACGCTCCACCTCCTCTTCTCTGTGACGAAGAGCTTCACCTCCTGCCTCACAGGTATCGCCATCGACCAAGGATACATCGGGGGCGTCTCGGAGAGGATGCTCTCGTTCTTCCCTAACAGGACCGTCGAGAACCTGGAGGGGGGCAAGGAGGAGATAACCCTGGAGAACCTCCTCATGATGAGGTCCGGGATGTTCTGGGACGAGTCCTCCGCCCCCTACGACTCACCTGAGAACGGGATCTACCATATCAACCGGGAAGACGGGCTCCAATGGTGCCTTGACCTACCTATGGTAGCCGAGCCAGGCCAGCTATGGCACTACAACACGGGCTCCTCCCACATCCTGTCAGGCGTCATACACTCAGCGACGGGCTCCAGCACCCTCGACTTCGCGACGGAGAACCTTTTCGGCCCCCTGGGGATAACGAATGTCATCTGGGGGCGAGACATGGGAACCACGTATAAGGGGGGCTTCGACCTCCAGCTCACCCCCAGGGACATGGCGAAGTTCGGCCTCCTCTACCTCAACGGAGGCCTCTGGGATGGCTGCCAGATCGTCTCCTCAAGCTGGGTGGAGACCTCCACCAGCTCCCTCACCCGCCTGAACGACGACCAGGGATACGGCTACCAGTGGTGGACCATGCCCGAGGTCGGCGTCTTCCATGCGAGCGGGCTCTACGGGCAGGGTATATTCGTCTCCCCCGACGAGGACATCGTCTTCGTGCTGACCGCGGGTATCTCCCCGAGCCAGCACGGCCTTGAACATCGTCTCATGACCGACTACGTGCTTGAGGCAGTGGCGGAAGAGGAGGCTCCACCACCCTCAGATGACGGAGGAGACTCTTCCCCCAGAGGTATCCCTGGCTTCCCGGAGGTTGCGACGATCATAGGTGCGTCTATCGGACTGATCCTGATTTTCAGGAGAAAAAACTAGTGGAGCCAGGGCACTCCATGTCAGTCGCAGTAGGTTCTAGAGGGAGTCGAGGAACTCCTCGATCTGGGGGAGCTGGATGCCGGTCCTCTCCCTGAGCAGCTTGTAGACTTTCCGGAGATGCCCGGAGCTCTCCCTCATCTGCTCCTCGGCCCCCGGGCGCATCCCCATCTGCTCGGCCCCCGCGCTCATGGAGGCAGCGACGGAGAGGAGCCTCCTCGCACTGGCGAAGACGTCGAAGAACTCGATGTCCCTCGTCTCCCTCCCCGAGACCCTCTCATACCTCTCGAGGATCTCGTCCCTGACCTCCTGGGGGCCGTAGGTCCCCATCAGCAGCACCGTCCATGCGAGGTCCGCCCTGTAGTCCCCAGGTATGGCCGAGGTCCAGTCAAGGACCACGAGCCTCCCGTCGTCTCGTACCATGACGTTATGGGTGTGGTAGTCCTGATGGATCACGCAGAGCCCCTCCGGTGCTACCTCACCCCTGTGGTTCTGGATCCATTCGATCACGGGCTGGAGCCAGCCGACACCGAGGTTCCGGATGTATTCCTCCGCAATCGCTGTGAGGTCGTCGAGGTATCGTCCCGTGTCCCCTTCTGGGAACCCCGGGATGATGGTAGAGCCCTCTAGCCTGTGGAGGTCGACCCAGATCCTCGTGAACTCGGTCATGAGTCGCTCCGCCTCCTCCTTCGATGCGTCGATGAGCACCTCGGAGAGGTTGCGCCCCCTGACGTACTCCATGACGATGAAGGGGCCGCCGAGGGCTGATGGGTCGGGCTCCACGTGGAAGACCTCGGGGACCGGGAATCCTGCCGCGTGGAGCCTGCTAAGGAGGCCGTACTCCCCCTCCGCCTTCAGCGGCGCCTCGTGCCCCTGGAAGAGCCGGATGACTCTCTCCTCTCGAATGGTCCTCCCCGCCTCCAGATACTCCAAGACATACGTTAGGAGCCGCGCCTCCCACCCGCTTGTGATGTCCTCAACATCAGAGATCCTCAATTCTTCCCTGTCCGGGTAGAGCCTGCCGTAGTACTCTGATATCCTTGCCTCGATGTCCTCGGTCAACAATGGTCCCCCGACATTCATTGATCTACAGTGAGTTAAGGAATTTCTCGTACTCCGGGAGCCTCAGCCCGGTGAGCTCGACGAGGGCGTCGTAGACTCTCCTGATGTGCCCCGCTACCTCCCTCATCCTCTCCACGGCTCCGGGCCTCATGCCCCGGGACTCCGCTCCTACCTCAACGGAGACCGCGACATCTGTGAGCCTCCTCAGAACGGAAAGTGCCTCAAAGAAGCGGATGTCCTCCATCTCCGTCCCCGAGGCACCCTCATAGGCCGCGAGGATGGCGTCCCTGACGCTTGGTTCGAGGAAGGTCCCGGCGAGGAGCATGAGCCAGGAGAGGTCGCTCCTCCTATCCCCGACACGGGAGGCCCCCCAGTCGAGAACCACGGGCGAGCCGTCCTCCTTGAGCATTATGTTCAGGGGGTGGAAGTCCCCGTGGAGTACGGCGGGAGGCATAGAGATCACCGAGCCCTTCCTCTCATCGAGCCACTCGATGAGGGGTCCCATCCACTCGATGCTGCACTCCGCCGTCACCTCCCTGTGCCTCGAGAGGACCCTGTCGATGTACTCATGGGTGGTTATCTCTGTCAAGCCGGGGAAACCTGAGACATCGATGTCATGGAGCCTGACAAACAGCCCCATCATGATGTCCAACACCCGTCCCAGGTCCTCCTGGGAGCCAGAGAGGAACTCTCTCTCCAGGTTGCGGCCTTCCACGAACTCCATGGTCAGGAAGGGCTGCCCCAGGACATCTCCCTCGTCGAACTCGTAAATCCTTGGAACTGGGTACCCCTTATTCAACAAGTAACCCATGATGTCATATTCGTGCCTGGAGCCCTTCCCAGAGAATACCCTGGCGACGAGCCCTTCTCTATGGGAGGTGCCATCCTGGGTGTAGCTCTGCACGAAGTAGAATAGACGTGTCTCCCAGCCGCTTGTGATCTCCCTCACGTCGGAGACGACAAGCCCCTTCCGGTCCGGATAGAGGCTGCGGTACCATGCCTCCAGGCGGTCCCTGATGAACCCTGGGGCGTCTTCGCCGGAGACCTCGCTCAGCCTCTCCATGTGCTCCCCCTCAGTACCTGCTGCGCCCCCAGTAGCCAGCCGTATAGTCCATGAGGTGCCTCAGGTCGTTTCGGTCGATGGCCGCCTCTGTCTCCCTCTGAGCATACTCCAGGACCTCGGCCTCGTCCACGGTCTTCACGACGCGGCCCTCCATGAGGATCTCGCCGTCGACGAGGACGGTGTCCACGTCGTTCCCGTTGGCGTAGTAGGCGACCCTGTCCGCCGCCATGTTGAGGGGGTAGAGGTGGGGCCTGTAGGCGTCGACTAGTATTATGTCAGCCCTCTTCCCGGCCTCGATGGAGCCCAGCTCCTGATCTAGCCCCATAGCCCGTGCAGCGTCGATCGTCGCCATCTCCAGGACCTTCCCGGAGGGGAGGACCCGGGAGTCCCTGTAGTGGCGCCTGTGGTAGCGCATGCACTGGAACATGTGCCTGAACATGTCGAAGCTCCTGTCCGGGGCGGAGGCGTCGCTGCCCAGCATCACCGTGACCCCTGAGTTCAGGAGCTCGGGGACCGGGCACCGGGCCGTCATGGAGGCCACGGCGCTGGGGTTGTGCACTATCCTCGTCCCCGTCTTCTTGCAGATCTCGATCTCCTCATCGGTGAGGTCCGTCGAGTGGGAGAGGAGGGCGTCCGGGCCCAGGATGTCCAGCTCCTCGTGGGCGAACTTGACGGTCCCCTTGGTGTGGCCGTCCTGGGTGAAGAGGACCCCGTGCCTCCTAGAGATCTCCCTAGCCGCCTGGGCGCGGTACCTCTCCTCCTCTAGCTCCTTCCCCTCGATGAGCCCGTGCTCGGGGTGGGACGTCGGGAGCATCATGCAGACCCTGACGCGGCCCTCCTCCCTGCCCCATCTCTTCACGAGGTCCTCGCTGACGCGGAGCTGCTCCTCGAAGGAGACCTCGTACTCATGTTTCTCCCCCTGCTTCCAGCTGGCGTACCTCCGCGGGAAGGGAGGCCTCCGTGGACCCACGGCGAGGTATTCACGGATGCCTACCTTTCGGACGGCCCCGCAATGCCTGTCGCCGTAGGCGGGGTCGTCGGTCCTCATGACGCTGTCCCCGCCCCCGAAGAAGGTGAGGCTGCAGGTCACACCGAACCTGAGGCGCTCCGTGGCGGTGAGGAGTGCCTCTGCCTCCCAGAACTCCTCCGTGGATCCCCGTGAGTAGACTTCCTCGCAGGCCTTGTACCAGAGCTCGTTGTGCATCCCCAGGCTCTTCAGGAGGCCGTGTCCGGCGTGGCTGTGCCCGTCGAAGAGGCCCGGCATCGCGATCTTGCGCGAGGCGTCTATCACCCTGTCAGCCGAGTACCTCGCCTTAATCTCCGCTGCGGAGCCCACGTCCAGTATGCGCCCCTTGTCGACTGCGATGGCCCCGTCCTCCAGTACGCGCCTCCCTGGGTCCATGGTCACTATGGCTCCCCCGGATATCAGAAGGTCAACCAATGTGGTATGGGATCTGGGACGGCGGTTTTTAACGGTAGCACCCCCGATCTCGCCGAAAAACGGCATTCACCCCGTGATAGGGGTACATTAATACTAGATCTGTGATTGATATCCGGGAAAATTCATGTCCAAACCAGCTCTCGGAGACCTCCCCATCCTCGATGACAGGCAGACCTCGACCTACTCCATCGTGGCCTACGACCCGGAGAACGGTGACCTGGGCGTCGCCGTGCAGTCCAAGTACTTCATAGTGGGCCCCGTGGTCCCGTGGGCCGAGGCGGGGGTCGGCGCCGTCGCCACCCAGGCTTTTGTCAACGTCTCCCTTGGGCCCCGGAGCCTCGCCCTCCTCAAGGAGGGGGTGGCGGTCGAGAACATCGTCAACACCCTCTTGGATGAGGACGAGGGGCGGGACAGGAGGCAGCTCGGCATCGTGGACGCCCATGGGAATGCTTACTCCTACACTGGAAAGGACTGCACTGCCTACGCAGGGGGGAAGACCGGGGAGCACTACGCCATCCAAGGTAACATACTCGCCAGCGAGGCCGTGATCGATGCCATGTCGGAGGCCTACGGGGCAGCCCACGGGGAGCTGGCGGAGCGTCTCGTTGCGGCCATGGAGGCTGGCGAGGAGGCCGGCGGTGACGCCCGGGGCAGCCAGTCCGCAGCGCTTCTCGTGGTGAGGTACGGGGCGGGCAGGGCCGGATACGGTGACCGCTACATTGACCTCAGGGTCGACGACCACGCGGCGCCCATAACCGAGATGAGGAGGCTCCTCAACCTTCACTACTCCAACAACCTGGTCAACCGGAGCCAGAGCCTCATGGACGATGAGAACATCGAGGAGGCGCTAGAGATCGCCCTCAAGGCCGCTATCCTGAGCCCCGAGAGCGACGTGGCTCACCTGGCCCTCTGCAGGGCCTTCTACCTGAACGGGGCGAAGGCGAAGTCCGTGGAGGAGTACCAGATCGCAAAGGCTCTAAACCCCAAGGTCGACTTCAGCGTCAACCGGCAGGACAGGCTGTCCTTCATCCTGGAGGACGAAGAGTTCCAGCAGCCCGAGGGAGAAGAGTAGACTATCCGGTGTACTCGGGTCGAGCCGCGGTGACGAGCGTCACAGTCTCGATGGAGCCGGCCCTCCAGACGGTCAGCACTATCCCCTGGTCGGGGGAGACGTGCTCAGCAATGTAGGCGTCCCAGTCCCCCCACGTCCTGATCTCGATTCCGTCTATGGCTGTGATGATGTCCCTGGCTATGTACGCTGGCTCTCCCTGATCATCGGTTATCTCGACGGCGGCATCGAGGCCGGCCTCATCAGCTGGGTAGTCCTCCATGACCTCCATCACTATGATCCCATGCTGGTACGTGTCAACGTTCTGCAGGTTGAGCATCGTGACGATGTCGGGATTCAGGACGTACCCGAAGAATCCTACAAGGGGATGCTCGTAGACGCCCTCCTCCACTATCGAGTTCGCTACCCGGTCCACGATGTTGGATGAGACAGCGAAGTTGATGCCGTAGATGGTGCCAGCGTTGGTGATGCCAAGGACGTTCCCGTCGAGGTCGAAGAGGGGTCCCCCTGAGCTCCCGGGGGCGATGGTGACGTCCAGCTGGAGGACGGGCACTATGATGGGTGGGATGTCCAGCCTCTCGTTGACCTGGCTGATGATCCCAGAGGAGAGGGCGCCGTAGCTCCCCAAGGGGTTGCCTATCGCCACCGCCTCCTGCCCAATCCAGATCAGAGACGAGTCAGCCAACGTCAGCGGCTCCGAGTCGACGGGGGCCTCCTCCACCCTCAGGACGGCTACGTCGGAGTAGGGGTCCGAGCCGACGACGGTGGCCAGCGTCCAGGAGCCGTCGTAGTAGCCGATGTTGGCCTCCTCCGCCCCGTCGACGACGTGGTGGTTGGTCACGATGTAGTTCCTGCTCCTCCACATGAAGCCGGAGCCCTGCCCGGCTGTCGTGGTTATCTTTACTACGGAGGCCTTCCGTGCCTCGTAGACGCTTGTAGGTGTCCTCTCGAGGCTGTCCTCCACCCTCTCATCGAGGGCTGAGACCTCGTCGCTCAGGGACTCCAGTTCGTCCCTCAGGCTCGAGTTGAATCCTTGGATCTCCCCGGTCACGTCCTCGAGAGACGTCTCAAGGGATGAGAGCTCATCGAGGCTCTCCTGGATGCCTGTCTCGAGCCCTTCAAGCCTGTCGGCTATCTCCTCCTCGACCGCGGAGACGTTTCCCTGGAGGCTAGTGATATCGTCTTGGAGGCCGTCCAGGCTTGAGGCGACGTCGTCGAGGTCGTCCCTCAGCTCGGCGATGTTCTCCAGAGTTGCGTACTGCTCCCTCTGCAGGTCGATGTGGCTGAACAGAAGGTAGGTGTTGGCGCCCGAGACTACCACTGAGACGATGATCAGTACCGTCAGGATCTGGTTCTGTCGCTGAGACATTGTGGTCTAACTGTTTTCCTCGGGTATATACCTTGTTTCATGGTTTCAGAGGAAGGGGGTGCTCCTCGGGTTGATTAGGGCCCCGTTGAGCATCACCCTCTCAAGGGACGACCTGATCGCGGAGATCTCCTCCAGCGGGTCCTCCCTGAGGAACAGGAGGTCGGCGTACTTCCCCTCCTCCACGGTGCCGAGCCTGCCCTCAGCCCCGACGCTCCTGGCGGCGTTCAGCGTCCCAGCCTGGACGGCCTGCTCCGGGGTCATCCCCCACTCCACCATGTACTCCAGGTCCCGGGGGTTGTCCCCGAAGAGGTTGTCCGGCATCCCGGCGTCGGTGCCCATGGAGATGGTCACCCCCTCCCTGAGGGCCTTCCTGAAGTTGGGCTCCGTCTCCTCCCAGATCCCGGTGGTGATGATCCTAGCGTGGACGCCCCCCTCGTCCAGGTGCTCGAGGTGGCCGCAGAAGGTCTTCAGAGTGGGCATGAGGATCATGTTCCTCTCCTTCATGATGGCTATGTGGTCGTCGGTTAGGGTCTGACCATGAACGATGACATCCGCGCCGGCCTCGACGGCGTTGGAGATGCCCTCCTCGCCGTAGCAGTGGGCGTGGACCTTCTTCCCGCACTTGTGAGCCTCCTCGGCGCAGGCCCTCATCTCCTCAACCGTGAGCTGAGGGTGGCGGGGGCCCGTGTGGGGACTCGATATGGCTCCCGTAGCGCCGAGCTTGATGAAGTCGGCCCCGTGGTACATGAGGAGGCCCCTGGCGACCTTCCGGGCGGAGTCTGCCCCGTCCACCTCCAGCCTGAAGCCCGGCTTCTTGCTCCTCCCCCCGGTCATGGTGATCATCTCCCCACTTACGTACATCCTGGGGCCCATGGTAGCGCCGTCGTTAATGGCGTTCCTCACCGCGAAGGCGACGTTCCTGATCCCCCCGGCGTCTGCCAGGGAGGTCACGCCCGACATCAGCGCCCTCCTAGCGTTCTCCGCCCCCCTGACGGCCTGGTACTCGTCGGACCTCTCCTCGGGGTCCGGCTTCGCCCCGTACCTGACGTGGACGTGGGCGTCGAAGAGCCCGGGCATGACGTACTTGTCGGACAGGTCCAGGGACTCGGCGTAGCTCCCCTCGAGCCCCGATTTCGTGACCTCCCGTATAACGCCTCCGAGGATCCCAACCTCCATGCCCTCGAGGACTCTGCCGTCTCCAACGATGAGCTTCCCCACGCTGAGTCCGACGCTTGTGCCTACTCTCATTTCATCTGGAAAGAGGAGCAGTAGAATAAAACATATGGGGCGTCAGTCGGGGGTTCAAGATAAATACGGTTAGAACTCCTTTCATGCGATTATTATGTCCGAGTACGATGTTCTCATCAAGAACGCCAGGATCGTCGACGGCTCAGGGAAGGCTCCCTACAAGGGCTCCATCGGCGTGAAGGGCGGAAAGGTTTCAGCATTGGGCGACGCGAAGGGCGACGCAGTGAAGACCGTGGACGCGAAGGGGCTCTACGCCTCACCCGGCTTCATCGACGCCCACAGCCACGGCGACGGCTCCATCCTGTTCTACCCCCTCTGCAACAACTACGTGATGCAGGGGGTGACCACCTTCATCGGGGGCCAATGTGGGGGCTCTCCTGCGCCCGTGGGGGAGATGAGCGGCCTTCCGGGGCTTGCCCGGGACTACCTCCAGGAGCTTGAGCCCCACAAGTACTACCCGGAGAAGACGATCTTCCCCATCGAGGATGTGAAGGCCCTCATGGAGGAGAAGTTCGGCTGGAGCATCTCCTGGAGCACCATGGGGGACTGGTTCAAGGTCGTGGAGGACAAGGGGGTCTCCATGAACTGCGCCCCCCTGGTGGGTCACGGCACCGTCCGCCTCAAGGTGATGGGGAACGACTACAAGCGTCACAGCACCGAGGAGGAGCAGGCGGAGATGGAGGCCCTCATCAGGGAGGCCCTGGACGAGGGCTGCATCGGCATGAGCAGCGGCCTCGACTACGACCCCAGCGTCTGGGCCCACATGGACGAGGTGAACGGGCATGTGGCCATCCTCAAGGACTACGAGAACGCCGTCTACGCCCCCCACTGGAGGCGGACGGGGAGGAGGAGGGACGTCAAGTTCGGGGACACCCGGAGCAACAAGGTGGACGGCCTCCTGGAGTCCATCAACACCTGCAGGGTCACGGGGGTCCCAACCCACCTCGCCCACCTGACGCCTGGCTGGAGGCTTGTGCCGGAGGGGAACGACTTGATGGAGGAGATGAACCTCAAGGCCACCCTCAAGTTCATCGACGACGCCCGGGAGGAGGGGCTGGAGCTCACATACGACGCGATGCCCTGGTTCCTCTTCGGAGGCTTCGCCGTGATGCCATACCTGAGCAGCCTCCTCACCCCGTGGCTCAGGGAGCAGGGGAGCAGGGAGAGGTTCAGCGAGTGGCTCAAGGTCCCCGACTACAGGAAGGAGGTCCAGGACGCCATCGCCAGCGGCAAGTGGTACATCAGGCTCGCTTACAACCCCAACACCAACCCCCAGTGGGCCGAGAACATCTGGGTCGTCAAGCACAGGTCCCCCGACTGCGACGGCAAGAACGTCGCCCAGATCGCTAAGGAGCGGGAGAAGGGGCTTATGGATACCTACTTCGACCTCATCTGCGAGGACCCCGACGGCAGAGGGGTGGCGGTGGGGGTAGCAGAGAGCGGCAACTTCCCGTGGAAGCCCTACAGGGCGCTCTTCTTCCAGCACCCGGCGGGCTGCCTCAGCCTCGACCAGTCGGTGGTGGACCACACGCGGCAGCAGGTGACCCCGCCCTACTCGATGCCCGGACTCAACCCGTTCAGTGCCTTCCCAGGCTTCCTGATAAAGTTCGTCCGGGAGATGAAGGTCTTCACCCTTGAGCAGGCTATCGGCAAGATCTCGACGACGGCGGCTGAGCAGCACAACCTCAAGACCAAGGGCAAGATACTCCCAGGCTACGACGCCGACATCACCGTCTTCGACCTCGACAAGCTGAAGATTACCGGTGACGCCGTGGAGCCCCGTAGGTACCCGGAGGGCTTCGAGTACGTCTTCGTCAACGGAGAGTCAGTGGTCGAGAAGGGGAAGCATACCGGAGCCACCCCGGGGAAGATCGTCAAGAGGAGCAGTTAAGCTCCCACCCCCTTTTTTTATCGTAAGTGTCAATTACAGTGACCCTCATAATTAGATACGATAGTTTATGTGTGCGTCATTCTTAGGCGGAGACCTCTCCGGTCTTCCCAGGCTGAGGGAGGTCGAGAGGAGGAGGATCTCCAGCTACGACAGGACCGGCGGGAACAAGGACTACATAGTGGTCCCCGCCGGGGAGACCGCGGTCCTCGCCGAGATGGAGGGGGCTGGCTGCGTCAAGCACATCTGGGTCACCATCAGGAGCAGCGACGAGTGGTACCTGCGGAAGCTGGTGCTCAGGGCCTACTGGGACGGGGAGGAGCGCCCCAGCGTCGAGGTGCCCGTCGGCGACTTCTTCGGCATCGGCCACGGGGTCCACCACAACTACGTCTCGGCGCCCCTACAGATGAGCCCTCAGGACGGGAAGGGCTTCAACTGCTGGTGGCCCATGCCCTACGGGAAGGGAGCCCGGCTCACCATCGAGAACCAGGGGGAGGAGGACTGCAGCGCCTTCTACTACTACGTCGACTACGAGGAGTACGACGAGCTGGAGCAGGGCCTGGGACGGTTCCACGCGACGTGGCGCAGGGAGAACCCCACGGACGGCATCCCGGACGAGGGGATGGACAACAGGGCGTGGCAGTTCCAGGGGGAGAACCCCGACGGCGCGGGGAACTACATCCTCCTCGAGGCCGAGGGGAGGGGCCACTACGTGGGGTGCAACGTCAACGTCCACAACCTCAGGGAGACCGAGGAGATGAACTGGTACGGCGAGGGGGACGACATGATATTCATCGACGGGGAGCCCCTGCCCAGGCTCATCGGCACCGGCACCGAGGACTACTACGGGATGAGCTGGTGCCCCACCCAGGAGTACTGCGGCCCCTTCCACGGGCTGCCCCTGCCCGGCGGGCCCAACTGGTCCGGGAAGACCACATGGTACAGGTACCACATCCTGGACCCTGTCTACTTCAAGGAGTCCATCAGGGTCACCATAGAGCACGGCCACGCAAACCACAGAAACGACGACTACAGCAGCACAGCCTACTGGTACCAGACCGAGCCCCACAAGGCGTTCAAGCCGCTGCTGCCCGTGGACGAGAGGCTCCCGAGGGAGAAGCCTTGAGGGTAGGCGTCTTCAGCCCCAACGACCCCCGCCCCTGGGTCAGGGAGGAGAACATAGACCACATGGCCTCACAGGAGAGACTCCTCGTCGACTTCCTCGTGAAGAGCGGCGTCGAGGTGGTCCGGGGCGGCGAGGGGCTTGAGAGGATGGACCAGATTGCCTGGAACACGAGGCTGGTCAACGCCCATGTCAAGGCGATAGCGGTGGGGAGGCCGGACGCCCTCGTCATCAACCAGGGCTCATGGACCTTCCCCTGGGACTCGGTGGACGCGGTGAAGAGGTTCGCCGCCGAGACCGGGGACATCCCCCGGGTGCTCATGTTCAGCCACAAGGACCCCAGCGTGCCCGGTTTGGTGGCTGGGATGGCGGCAGGCGGAGGACTCACAAGGATAGGCGTACCCTTCGCCCACGTTTTCGGGGACATCGTGAACGACCCAGATGTAGGCAAGGCCATCATGTCAGTCCTGAGATTCTACGGGAGGAGGGCGGAGGGGGCCCAGAGGGCCAGGGAGGTCATCGAGGAGCTGAAGGCCCAGAAATATCTCGCCTTGGGCGGAATGAGCCTCAAGATGCCGACGACAACCGCCGACGTCGACCAGTGGCAGAAGCTCTTCGGGGTCAGCTACGAGGCCCTGGACCAGTCAGAGCTCCTGCTGAGGGCCGAGGCGATGGTAGAATGGGAGGGGAAGCCCGGGGAGAGCAGTTACAGGATCCTGGACCCCAGGCTCAAGGCAGCTGCCGACCACATGAGGGAGCACGGCGACTACGACTTCACAAGGGAGAAGCTTAGGAGCTTCGACAAGATAGTGCAGCAGCTGAGCCTCTACTACGCCGGATTGGACATCGTTGAGGAGTACGGGGTGACCTTCTGCGGCGTCAAGTGCCAGGACGAGCTCAGCGGAAGATACTGTACGGTCTGTCTCCTCTCCGCGTTCCTCAACAACGACGTGGGCCCCGACGGGGAGGGGAAGCCCGTGGTCCCAGTGGCCTGCGAGAACGACATGGACTCAGCCCTCACCCAGCTCATCATGCACCTTGTGACTGGGGCGCCGTCGGGCTTCGGGGACTTCAGGGACGTCGAGGACGGCCTGCTCTACATAGTGAACTGCGGCCAGCACCCCCCCTACTTCTTCGGGGGGCCCGAGATGGACTCCGCGGAGAAGCTGGACCACGTGGAGTACATGGGTCAGGAGGTCTTCTACGACGCAGGCGGGAGCTCCGTGAGGGGAAGGACGCCGGGGGGGCACCTCATGACCATCGCCAGGCTTGGGAGGGAGAACCTCAGGTACAGGCTGGTCGCCACCGTAATGGAGACGGTTGACGTGAACCCGTCGGAGCATGAGAGGTACAACCCGTCGTGGCCCATCATCAAAGGGATGATCCCCATGCCCGACGAGGAGCTCATCGAGGTCTGGCCGTGCAACCACCTGGGCTTTAGCTACGGGGACATCACACCGGAACTGACGGAGATAGCCCATAGGCTCGACATAGGCTACACCATCTACGACGGTGATGGAAGGCGGTACTATAAGCCCTCATAACTAGATCGACTGATCGGCATCAGAGGGCTTGTCGTCCTTCTTCTTTTTTGCATCCTTGTCGTCTCCAGACTGCATGACCCTGCCTACCTGGCGTTTCCTGATCTGGTATAGGGAGCTCGGCCTGGTTCCTCTCTCCGACGCGATCCTCTTCTCCCTTTCCCAGTAATAGTTGCGCCGTGCCCTGGTCATCTGCGTCAGGAGGGAGGATATTATGTCTGTCGAGGCCTCGAAGCCCCTTCGGATGAGGCCCCCCTGGGTCTTGGGTATCCTCGTCGCCGTGTACATGTTTATGAATTCCAGTATGTGATGGAGGCGGAGCAGGATCCATGTGCCCAGCCTCGTCTCGAAAACGAAGTACTCGGGGGCCGAGAACAGTATCTTCTCTATCCTGTTCGCCTCGTTCCTGAAGCCCTTCGAAGAGTAGCTGTCGTTCATCCACTGTATGGGCTCCTCTGCCTCATGCTCGGTGTCTTCCTGGGTCGACAGGTTCGTCCGCTTAACGACCTCGGAGATCGAGAGTCCCTGGATGATGTTGCTGACTAGAACCACCCCGAACGTCATGGCTACGATGACCTCGGAGTTGGGCAGTGCCAGGCTGTAGACGCCGAGTGCCAGTACTACCGAGACGGCTCCACGCAAGCCTGACCAGGACAGCCCGAGCGTCCAGTTACTCGGGATGCTCCTGCCCCCCATCTTCTCGATGAGGTACCTCAGGAGGTACACCATCAGATACCTCGAGATCAGCAGGAACACGAAGAGGTAGAGCACCGGCGCCAAGTTGGATAACAGGACCGAGATGTCCAGGTTCGCCCCGATGAAGATGAAGGCGATGCTCGAGGCTGCGAACCCCACGAACTCCCACATGGCCTCCAGCATCTCGAAGGAGCTCCTCCCTATCCCCCCGAAGGCGTGGGTCCTGTAGTTGATTATCAGCCCCGTCGTGACGGTGGCAATCACCCCACTCGCCCCGATCGTCTCCGAGATCCAGAAGACGCCGAAGGCCACGAGGAAGGAGCCGAGGACGACGGTGAACTTGTCATCGGTCCAGCAGAATAGGGTGTGGGCGGCATAGCTGAACAGGACCCCTAGGAGCACACCCCCGAGTATCGCGATCGCCGTTATCCTCGCTATCCCCGTCAGGGTGATTGTGCCCAGGGTGACCACCGTCACGATTATTGAGTATAGGGCGATGGCTACACCGTCGTTCAGCAGCGCCTCGCCGCAGACGATGAGCTGGAACCTCTTGACTACGCCCACCTCCTGGAACACGTTTATGACCGCCACGGGGTCCGTCGGGGCTATAATTACTCCGAGGAGCAGCGCCTCGAGGATGCTGAACCCCATGAATACATTCAGGAAGACCCCCACGGCGGCCAGCGTCAGAAGTGTCCCCACTACCGCGAATCCCAGGATGGTCTTCGAGTCGTCCACCACGCCTCTGATGTCTAGGTGGAGGGTCTCCTGGAACAGGATGGGGGGGAGGAGCAGCGACGTGAATATCTCGGGGCTGAGGTGGGGCAGGGGGAAGGAGGTCAGTACCGTGGACATCACCCCCGCCAGGATGAATGTGAGGGAGGAGGAGAGCTTGAAGCGCCTCGTCGCCAGGCTTATCAGTGTGACGACTAGGAGGATGTTGTATATCGCCTGAAACTGTCCGTGAAGCGCCAAAGCACTCGTAATAGACTTCTTTTATGGGTAACCTATAAATCTATGCTGGTTTTATTAAAAGGGGCATAAATACGTATCAAAAAATTCTATTAATGAAGATTCTTCTCAATAATTAGATAGAAAGCCATCTATTTGATTAATTCCTTTTAAAACTTCGGTATTCGAATCTCATCGAGCCAAGAAAGGGATCCAGTGGATCCTGTAAACCTCGGGGGCTGTAAAGTGAGGCTCGGCTAGGGCCAGAGAGGACCGACATGGAACTTCCCGTCGGATTGCGACGCCTCGGCAAATGGATGCATTCAGCCCGTCTGATGCGTCTAAGCACTCACACGATTTGATGCCTCTTCTGCCTTTTTCTGGGCTTCCTCAAGGTCGGTGTAGATCCTCCACTCGGCCACCAGCCCGTCCCTTATCTCTGCGGTCCAGAGGACGGCCTCATACTCCTCCACCTCGGGGGAGACGTGGGAGCCCGTCGTCCTGCCCATGATCGCGACCCCGTCTCCCCCTGTGACTATCCTGTCGACGTGGATCCTGTAGTCCGGGTAGGATGTGAAGTAGTCCTCCCATCCCTGCCTGCCGGTGAAGACGTTGCCCGACATGTCGATGAACCTGAAGTCGTCCGTCATATGGGCCATGAGGGCCTCGGGGTCCCCGGCGTTGATGCACTCCACGAACTCTAGGACGGCCTCCTTCAGTTTTGCCTGCTTCCCTGCCAAAGGGCTTGACTCTCGGTACTCGGCCATGTGAATGCTTCGCCGAGTTCTCAGTTGTTTTTCAATTGTATAAATGCTGGTGATGAAGGTGTGTGCAATCTCTCCCTCGGTTGGAGGATCAGACGTCTCCGACTACCCGCTCAACCACCTGGGGCAGATCCCCCATGTGGGTTAAGTAGTGGGGGAAGGATGGCTGATGATCCCCCGTCAGGCATGCCTGTATAACGTGGGCTCCCAGCTCCCTGGCGTGTCCAAGCATCTTCGGGCTGTCGTCTACAATAATGGCGTGCCGAGCTGATATGCCGACATCTCGTAAAATGGCCCTGTAGAAGCGACCATCCAGCTTCCAGGTCTCTATCAGGTCCGTGCCGTAGAGCCCCGAGAAAAGCTCTTTCACCCCCATCCCCGTGAGATACCCGTCGAGGTCGATGGAGTCCTCAGCTGAGGCTGTGTGGAGGGTGAACCCCATCTCGTGCAGTGCCCTTATGCTCTCTACAACCCCTGGGTATGCTGCCCTCACCTTGGGGGTGACATACCTCGCCGTGGAGTAGAAAATATCCTCGTATTCTGAACTCGGGGGAAGACCCCGCCCGGCTCCGTTGAACATCCCCTCAACCCAACTACGGATGGTCTCGCCTTTACTTGTCTCGTAGTCAACGTCGGGGGTATCATGGAGCGAGGTGGATATCTCGATTACTACATCGATGACATTCTTGTTCGCTTCCGCCCAGACCTCCGCCTTTCCCCCGTACCGACATGAGAAGAATTCGCCCACCAACATCTGCCACTGGTGACCCCGCTTCAGGTTGTCGTTCATGACCCCTCCGTCATCGAGGAAGATGGCGTAATCTGAGGGCCCCATGCTTGATCTAGTGCGGGGAGTCGGGATTTCAGTCTTCTCTTTGCTGTCTGCTCGACGAGATGCGTAATGTTAATGTGCTTTCGTTCACGAGTATCTCCTGATGTCCGAGAAAGTGGAGTCCCCTCTGTGCGGTAGCTGCGGTGAGCCCCTGTTCCTCGACAAGGAGGAGTGCAAGGCCTTCATCGAGGGGAGGCTGAAGGAGGGCTTCATCGTCTGCAGCTGCTGCGGGTTAGAGAGCAAGCCGAAGTAGAGTTTCCACGACTTTTCTAGGCAGGTCCACGCTGCCTTGCGCGCGCGGCTGTCAAGGTGGCAAGAGCTGCCCCTACTGCAACAGAGAGGGTTGGGAACCCGGGTATTCCGGTCCGCCCTGAGGAGTCGTCGTCTGGGGTCACCTGTCTCTGCTGGACGTTGACCGAGCCTGAGTCCGTTACGCTAGGATATCCAGTCTTCTCGACGGCGATGCTGACTCCGTAGGTCCCCGCCTCGAGGCCCTCCGTGCTCAGGGTCGCTTCGTAGTTCCCCGTCTCCCTATGGGTGAGGCTGAAGTCCTCGCCGTTGAACGACCCGGTGACCTCAGCGTCGCTGACGGCCTCACCGTCCTGGTCGGTCACCCTGACGGTCACAGTGAACGTGTCACCCTCGGTGAGGGACGAGGCTGAGAGGGAGGCCTCTGCGGCGAGGCTGAGGACCACCGCAACCCTGCTGCTCAGCTGGAAGCTGGTGGACTCCAGGGTGACCCCCACGGAGGTGGTGATGGAGTACTCGTTGTTGTTGTAGTAGAAGTCGGAGGAGGTGACGATCCCCGTCCCCCTGTGGACTGTGATGTCCTTCCAGGAGGTCTCGATGGGAGTGAAACCTGAGTAGCTGCGGGTGTTCCCGTGGACGGTGACGTAGGCCTCGTTCTCCGAGATGGTCCTCTCGGGGAGGTGGTCGATGCTCCCATAGACGAGGTCTGCTAGGGGGACCCCGTTTAGCTCCAGGGGGAAGATGACCGCCCCAGAGGGGGAGCCGTCGTCGGCCTCGATGGAGGTGCCGTCCTCGTCGGGGGTGAGCCATGTGTACCTGTCGTATGGTATGTTCACGGGGACCCGGGTCTCGTCCTCGGTGATGATGTGGGTGATGGTGCTCCTCTGCTTCACCAGGAGGTGGCCGTCCCTGACGTCGACGACCTCCAGGGTGCCCTCCCACTCCCCCTGGCTGGAGGAGGTCCCGGTGCCCATGGAGCCCGTGAACGTTGAGTCCTCTATGTTCCAGGTGATGACGTCTCCCGCCTCTAAACCCCAGACGGCGTCAACCGTGTAGCCTGGGGGCTCCGGGGGGCTCGTCCCGGACGTCTCCAGGATGTGGGAGACGAACGTGGGGAGGAGGTCGTCCATGTATCCATATGCGTCCATGTTGTCCAGGGGCGAGTAGAAGAAGAGGAAGAGGAACCTGCTGTGGACGAAGACCCGCTCCCTGGGAGTAAACCTCTGGTAGAGAGGGCCGTTGTTCCCCTGGTAGCCGAGGCCGCTTATGTACTCCGTGTCCACGGCCTGGAGGTCGTACTCGTCCGAGGCATCCCCCTCGGAGGCGAACTCCAGTATCTCCATCCAGACGTAGGCGTCCCCCTTCTGATAGGTGGCCAGGATGACCTCAACTGGCTCCTCGCCTAGGATGAAGTCGCTGGGGGCGACTCCGACCTCGCCAAGCATGGTGACGTACTCTGAGTAGGTGTAGATGTCTGCCGCTAGGTCGTAGCCTCCTACCTCGATGAGCATGTCGATGGCCTCGACCTCGGCGGATGCGAGGGGGATCGCGGGGAGGACGCTCAATCCTGTGATAACCGCTATTAGAATGATGGTCCGAAGACTCCTTGTCATATGCATAGTGTCTGCACCGCGTCCTTTAAGGGAATGGAGGGGCTTAGGGTGGAGCATATATCAGATTTATGGATCACAGCTCTTCTGAACGCGTATAAATAAGGTGAGTCCTAAATCAAGATAAGAAAAGGGGTTGGTGGTGGGACGCGCGTCGTCACCACTTGTCTTTGTGGACTCTCTCCTCGTTGTACCTTTCACCCGGGGGCTTCTCGACGGCAGGGTGGCCAACGGAGACGATTCCCAGGGGGACCACGTGGTCGGGGATTCCTAGATGCTTCCGCGTGTTATCTATTAGCTCCTTACCGGGGTGGACCCCGAGCCAGACAGCGCCGAGCCCCAGGGCGTTGGCGGCGATGAGGATGTTCTCCGTGGCGGCGGAGCAGTCGTGGATCCAGAAGTCGGTGGTCTGGACCTCGGTGTCCCCGCAGACGACGATGGCGAGGGGGGCATCCTTGAGCATCTTGCTGTAGCCGTGGAACTCGGGTATCCCGTCGAGGGTCTCCCTGTCCCTGATGACGATGAAGTGCCAGGGCTGGCGGTTGTGGGCGCTGGGGGCCGCCATGGCCGCCTCCAGGAGCTGCCTCTCGTGCTCCGGGCTCACGTCCTCGTCCGTGTAGCTCCGGATGCTCCTCCTGCTCATTATGGCTTGGATCGCTTCCATATCAGATCAGATGCAATCTAATCCCTGAACAGATTAATGTTTACCCTCCGCATTCCGGGGAGAGATCAGCATAGAGGGTGTGTCAGGTAACGACGGTATCCGGAGGTTTAGCTCTCTGGGGTTCCTGGACCCCCACGGCGAATATGGCGGCGCTCACTAGCCCGAAGACCACGGCGAAGTAGAAGGGCATCTTGGGGCTGTACTCGTCCCACATCCAGCCTCCTATGATGGGGGAGGGGATCGCCATGAGCCCCGAGATGGTGCCGATGGCCCCCATGGTGGTGGCCAGCTGCTCCCTGGGGACGAGCTCGGCGAGGAGGGCGTTCCATGCGGGTCCGCCTGCGTACATGCCCCCTCCGCCGAGGGCGTTGCCGATGCCGTTGACAACCTGTATGGCGTAGTAGTGGTTGAACGAGGTGATCTGGGTGACCCCCAGGAAGCTGAGGGGGCTCACGATCCTGGAGACGAGTATCATGGGCTTCCTGCCGAACTTGTCGGAGAGCATCCCGCCGGGCATGGAGAGGATGAGGGCGATGATGCCCCCCGTGGTGCTTACGAGGCCCAGCTGGGTGTTGGAGAAGTTGAGGACCTTGAGGGCGTAGAGGCTCAGGAAGTCCATCACCATGCGTGTGCCGAAGCTACCCAGAAAGGCCACGAGGACCATCGCTTTGACGCTCCGGGACATCGTGAATACCGATTTGAGGCTCTCCATGATCCCGACCCTCCGCCTCCCGCTGGAGCCTGGCTTGTCCTCGAAGACCAGAGTCTCGCTGAGCATCTTCCACCTGTACCATGTCACCAGGACGCTGATGAGGAAAGAGAGGACCATGAATATTCTGATCCCCTCCTCGTAGCCCATCCAGTCCATGACCATCCCCCCGATGAAGGGGGCGACCATCTGGGGGGTGGAGGTGATCATTCGGTATGCCCCGTACCCTGCGCCCCTCTGCTCGCTGGGGAGGCTGTCGGCTATGATGGCGTTGAACGCGGGCATGTAGATGCTGGCGGCTCCGCTGATGAGGAGCGCGGGGATTGTGTGGGTCCAGTGACTCGCCATGAGGTAGATTATGGGGGGGAGCACCCTCAGGGCTGTCCCGTAGACTATGATCTTTCTCCTCCCGAACCTGTCAGCGAGGATCCCGCCGGGTAGCTGGAAGAGGAGCCTCTCGGAGGAGGCGATTGTTGAGAGGAGGCCTATGGCGACGGTGTCGGCGAAGAGGACGTCCTTGAGGTAGGCGCTCCAGTAGGGGCGGTACGCCGAGCCAGCGAGGGAGATCAGGGAGGTCGTGATGGCGATGGTGAGTATGTTCCTGTTGGAGATGACGTCCTTGAAGACCTTGACATAGCTGTCCGACACTTTTTCAATACTCCTGAGAGTTCTCCACCACAGGTGAATGCTCCAATATAAAACGTTCGCGGGGATCCATTCCTCACAGACGGAAAAGGAAGAGAACGAGTCACCGAGACTCGTCTTGGGCGCGTGTCACGGGTTCTTCTCGAGCTCGCTGACCAGCAACGGTAGGAAGGTACCAACGTCGGTCACTATACCGATGGCCTGGCTGGTCCCCCTGTCGATGAGCTTCGTCACCACGGCCGGGTTGATGTCCACGCAGACGATCTTCACCTTGGAGGTAAGCATGTTCCCGACGGCTATGGAGTGGAGGGTCGACGCCAGCATTATGACGAAGTCGGCCCCCTCAACGAGCTCCATGTAGCGTCTCTGGGCCTCCACTGAGCTCTGGATCACTTCTGGTATCGGCCCGTCGTCCCGGATGGAGCTCGCCAAAGCGAAGGGGACGCCCCGCTTAATGAGCTGGTAGAAGATCCCCTCCTTCAGCCTCCCGCACTCCATGAGGGCCCTCAGGGACCCCGCCCGGTTAACCTCGTTGATGGCGGAGATGTGGTTCCTGTACCCGTTGGTAGCGGTCCCCTCCCCCAGCTCGACGCCGAGGCTTGTCCCGAATAGGGTGTACTCGACGTCGTGGACCGCCAGCGCGTTCCCCGAGAGGAGGGCGTCGACGTAGCCGAGCTCGATGAGCCTCGCCAGGCTTGGACTGCCCCCGGTGTGGACCACAGCGGGGCCTGCGACTACGACTATCCTGCCCCCCTCTTTGGCTGTCCTTTTTAGGTCCTCAGCGATCTTCTTGATGATGAGGGCGGCAGGTTTCTCAGGGGAGACGTCGCTGGTCATGAACTCGAACATGCCGACCCCCTCCCTGGGCCTCTCCGGGAGCCTGATGCGGATCCCCTTCTCCCCGGTGACGATGAGGTCGCCCTCCTCCACGAGCCTTATGGGCTTGCAGTGGGCCCTCCCCTCCTCGGGGTCGACGACTATCTGCTTGTCCATCATCAGCCCCTCGACCTCCACCCACTCCCCGCCCATGTAGACCGAGGTGGAGTGGTGGGTTGTGGAGTAGAAGTCGTCTGGGAGGACCATGTCCCGGGGCGCCGGCTTGTAGCTGACCTCCGGCGTCTCGGGGGCTGTGGCCCCCAGCCGGTAGAGCTCTCGAAGAATTGAGTTTAGGTGCTCCGGGCTCTCGCCTATGACCTGCAGCCTCGCGTGGCTGTAATCGTTCTTCCTCTTCCCCACGACGAACTCGAGGATCTCGAAGTCCCCCTGCTTGTCCATGATGCCGTCCAGTATCTTGGTGAGGATCATGGAGTCGATTAGGTGGCCCTCGACTTCTACAATCTGGGAAAAGGTCTCAGTGTTCTCGGTGGTCTCTCGGAAAACTATCCCTTGCCATGTTTCACCAGACCTACTATCTGGGCTTGGGGGTCTCATAAAAGAATTCCGTTGACGGGAGGCGCATCTCTTTAATTCAGCCGTGTAACCTATTCGGTAGCTATGGAGAGCGTTGTCGGCATACCGGTGGTGGACGCCCACAGCCACTTCTTCAGCTCCAACACGCTGAGGTCCTGGCTCAGTAGGGGGCGGACCATGGAGAGCTTCACCAGCCGCACCAGGACCCGGACGGACATGACGAGCATCGAGCTCCCCGACGAGGGGATGGATGTCGCCGGGAGGTGGGTGGACGAGCTTGACAGGCATGGGGTGGAGGCGATGGGGGTGATGGTGGGGAACGACGCCTACGAAGAGTTCCTGGAGGCGGTGGACAGGTTCCCCGGGAGGTTCCTAGGCTACCACAACATCGACCCCAAGGACCCGGGGGCGGCGGAGCGGGTGGACAGGGCGGCGGGTGACGGATTCCACGGCATCAAGCTCTACCCGTCGAGCTGGAGGGACCTCAGGGTCTACGACGAGCCGTGCTACCCTGTCTACGAGGCGGCGAGGGACAGGGGGATGCTGGTGTTCCTGCACTTCGGGATAACCATCGGGGGGCAGGCCGACCTCCGGAGCGGGAACCCCATCGACATCCAGATCCCGGCTCGGGACTTCCCCGATGTGAACTTCGTCATCGCCCACTTCGGGGCCGGCTACTTCAGGGAGACGCTGATGATGCAGTACCAGGCGGACAACGTCTACATGGACAGCAGCGGCAGCAACAGCTGGATGAGGTACCAGTCCCACCCCCTGGACCTGAAGACCATCTTCAGGCAGGCGCTGACCGCCGGGGGGCCCGAGAAGACCCTGTTCGGGACGGACAGCACCTTCTTCCCGAGGGGATGGCGGATCAACGTCCTGGAGGCCCAGTACAGGGCTCTGAAGGAGCTGTCCGAGGAGGATGACCCCCTCATCGATGATGAGGGCATCGGGAAGGTGTTCAGGGGCAACATCCTGAGGCTGACTGGGTTCAAGCCCAGTCTCTCGGAGTGATACCGGAGAAGCTCATTCTTCCGTCGGGTCTTTGGCGTAGAGCCTGATCACCAGCGCGGCGAGGACGCTGAGGAGGCCGAGGACGACCCCTATGAGGGGGTAATCGTAGGTGAGGAGGATGGCCCCTCCGATCCCGGCCCCGAGGATGCTGCCGAGGTTGTTGGCGGCGGTGTTGAGGGCCATCATGGAGCCCCTGTAGGCGGGGACCTGCTCCAGGGCGAGGCTCGTGGAGACGCTCCTGCGGGCCCCCGAGATGACCCCCATCACCATGAAGAGGGTGAGGGAGAGCCCGTATGCGGGGGCGTTCATGTAGAGGATGGACATCACCCCGACGCCGAGGAATCCGAGGTAGGTTGTGCGCTTACGTCCGAACCTGTTCACCAGTCTCCCGGCGAGGAGGGCGGTGAATATGAAGGCCAGGGCCAGCCCCGAGAGGATGAGGGACGCCCATCCCTTGGGGATCTGGAACCGTTCCCTGTAGAAGGAGATGCCGTAGGAGAGCACCCCCTGCCAGGTGGCCTTGGAGAGGAGGATCCCCAGGAGGCAGGCCAGCGCCGACCTGTTGGTCAAGACCTGCCTGATGCCGTCGAGGTAGCTGCCTGCGTCCGTTCCCTCGGAGGCGCTCTGGTTCGAGGGGATCGTCAGTAAGGTCAAAGCGAGGCTGATGAGGGCCATAGGGATCATGTAGAGGAGGAATGCGTAGCGCCACCCGCCGAACCTGGTGACGTAGTTTATGACCGGCCCTCCGACGAGGAAGGCCGATGCCCCCCCGGCGGTGATGATCCCCACTGCGCCCGCCCTCCTGTCGAGGGGGACGTGCGCCCCCACCAGGGCGAGGGCCATGGGGGCCACCATGGCTGAACCGATGCCCGAGAGGGAGTAGGCGGCGAGCATCGTGGTGTAGTCCTGAGCGAGGTAGGAACCTATCCCGGAGGCGACGAAGAAGGCGAGGCCGGTGAGGAGGAGGGTCCTGTGGTTGACGCGCATGCTCAGTACCCCGAGGATGAGGGCTGCGACGAGGGAGAGCATCCCGGCTGTGGTGCGGATCTGGGCCATGAGGCCGATCTCGGCCTTGAAGGTCTCCGCGATGTCGATGAGTAGGAGGCTGAGGATGGACTCGCAGGGGCCCGAGGCGAAGACCGCCAGGGCGAGGGAGGGGACCATGAGCCTGCTGAGCCTATCGGAGCCCATGGTTACTGTTGGGGTTATCTTGATTTAACGATTAGGGGAGGCCTGCGCTTAGGTCTTGAGTTCCGGGTGCTCGTCCATATACCTGATAAGCTCCCTGCAGAGGTACTCCGTCTCGCTCCAGCCCCGGGGATACCCCGTCTCTTCCCTCATCTCGTCGAGCATGGGCTCCGCTATGTTCTCCCAGAACGTCCTGGTAACCCCGGCCCACATCAGCGCCACGAGGCGTATGCTGAGATACCCCTCCTTCACGATCACCCCAAGGTACTCGTAGAAGCTGCCCAGGTCGCTTATCGTCTGCTTGAACTCGGGGTCGCTCTCCATCCTCTCGTTGAGCTCCTTCCAGCCAGAGATCTTTGTGGAGATGTGGGGCATAATTTTAGCCCCACACACACAGTACACCATTAAAAAGGAAACAGGATTGTCAGCGAGTTTCCGCCTCTGCTAACGATTTTCTTCATTTCTCGCGCTACACCCTCAATACTGTCGATTTCTTCTTCTGTGAAAGCTTCGATATTAAAGATGTGAGCAATAGCTTCCTTATCTTTATCAAAATTTAACTTAGGGCTATGCTGTATCATTCGAGGGCCTGAAAAATCTGTGAGCGCGCGCATTTTTCGTGAAGCACAGAATAGAATTCTGATATTTTATCTTCACTCATAATTTAGTGTAGGTTTTAATTTGTAAAATAAGTTTGTAAGTTACGCTCTCACCACACAAATGAGCTAGACAGAGCTGCGCGAGCTATTTTAGTGCCTTAAACTAAGAGAACTCCAAGGTACATGAAGCAGACTGCACAAGGAGCATCCACTCACATTCATAGGACACCTCAAAACCAACAGAGCCTCCCCCCGAGACATCACCTACAAACTTGGTGCTCTCATGCCTTACATTCCCTGCCTCGCTCCAGTGAACAGTGACATTCACATCGTAGATATCAATGTCTAACGGATTCACGACTGACCCTCGGAAAATAACTTTATAGGTACTTCCTAACTGAGTAACCTCTTTTGAAAAATCAGAGATAGTGGGGACTGGCCTCCTATCTGTCTTGGAGGCAAAGCGGTAACCCGTTACTAGGGCCATTCCCATGGCTAACGCCAGGATAAGGTATTTTCTATCCATTTACCGTTACATTTCGTCCATGAACTGGGAGTCGTATTAAGTGATATGAATATAGAATCCCTTGAGGAACTTGGTACAGGCCCGCAGCCCCTCGCGCAACTCCCCGGATCTACTAGGCTCTCACATGCCGGAGGCGGATGGAGGATCGCCGGCGGAGCAATCACTTCGCGGGAGGAAAGTCCGGGCTCCAAAGGGC
>Ga0209536_100002550_pt1 | contig 29675 bp, 23 predicted proteins | sample DeeMarSeWOR28_12_FD_187461 | JGI IMG/M metagenome (GOLD analysis project Ga0209536, IMG submission 187461) | Marine sediment microbial communities from White Oak River estuary, North Carolina - WOR-2-8_12 (SPAdes) (version 2) | ecosystem: Environmental > Aquatic > Marine > Intertidal zone >...
AATGCGGCGTTCAGTTTGGTAAAACCCTTTTTAGAGAATAACTCATCTGAGTTAGACCGGTATATCCATGTTAATATGCGCACACCCATCCAGATGATACATGCATTCTTAGCGTATCATGCTGACACACCGGAACGGAGAAAAGGGATTATCCTTATGTCCTCATTGGCGGGGTGGTGGGGAACCCAACTCCTGGCACCGTATGGAGCCAGTAAAGCCTTCAACGCCATTCTTGCAGAAGCACTCCATCACGAATTCAAACATCAAAATGTGGATGTTCTCGCCTGTATCGCTGGAGCCACATCCACCCCGGCATATCTGGAGACCAATCCACAGTATGGTCGGATCCGTCCCCATATTATGAATCCGGGTAAGGTGGTCAGCGGTGCACTGGATACATTGGGCCGGACAGCATTGTACGTTCCCGGATTTCATAATAGGTTGACATTTTTTATTTTATCCAGGATCCTGGCAAGGCCTGCGGCTGTCCGATTGATGAATCGTACGGTCAGCCAGATGTATCGTGATCGTTTTTAGATCATAACTCCTTTTGCATTCTGGTTAAAAAGCTAACTTTAGGGAAGACATAATTAGCCGAGGATTTGATATTCCGTGGCCAGGTAGGTCTCGATCTTTTTCATATCGATAAAAGATACGGTATCTCGGTATACCAGAAACATATGATAAGGTACCTTCCAGGAAGGTCCAAAAAACTTAAGTGGATTAAGCAGCTCTGAACGTGATCTAAATTGTTCTTCCACAATGCCATCATACCAAACAGCCGATTCCGTTATCGTATTCTTTACCACATTGCGATTGTAATTCCAGAGGGGATGCAAGCGCAGTGATAATGGCGTATGTCCATCGTGCCAGCGCCGTATAAAAGTATCCTGATCGATTTCTGGTTTACGGTGAAACAAGGTGAGCAGGCACACACCTGGTGTGGGTTGTTTGTTTTCCCAGTCTTTCTTATAGGCCACTGGCACGGCTTCTTCCACATGATAGCCACCTTGAAAACCGTTCGACTTTGTAATGATTCCCAGCACATCATCGGTTTCTCTGGTGACGGATATGACCGCCACTTTTTCTTTCCGGAAAGGGATGATTGAAAATCCGGGTGGTGCTTCTTCAGTCAGTATTATTTTCAGGTTGTCCGGCCTAATATCATCTGAAATGGCAGAAGTGAGATCGAACATTCTTTCTTTAAACATCTGGTATTCCTCTGCAGGATGACTTTTGAAAATATACATTTCTTTGTGCATGGCAGGTAAAAGTTTTTATTTATTTTCACCAACCTAAAATTATCATTTACCAGCATTATTTCTATGGCAAGGGATAAAACAAATCCAAAGGGGGTCACAATTTTACTGACAGGAGGCGCTGGTTTCCTCGGTGTTTCCATCATACAGGAGCTCCTTGATACAGCCTCACCCATACCTGTAAAAGAATTGAAAGTCGTTGATTTAAAACCCTTGACAAGTCAGTTCGATGGCCGAATTCATTATGTTCAGGGCGATATACGGGACCGGGATTTGATGTTTGCGCAATGCAAAGGTGTTGACCTGGTCATTCATTCTGCAGCTATTGTGGACTGGGGAACCAAATCAGAAGAAGAGGTGATGTCGGTCAATTTTGCCGGTACCCGGAATATTGTAGAAGCCTGCCTGGAAAATCAGGTGAAAGCCCTGGTGTTTACCAGCTCGCTGGATGTCTTATTTAGTGGGCAACCATTGGTAAATGTAAACGAGGACACACCCTATCCCGATCGTCATTCCACGTCTTACTGTGAGAGCAAATACCAGGCAGAAAAACTGGTTATCAAAGCCAACAATGACCGATTAAAAACGTGCTCAATCCGGCCTTCGGATATCTATGGTGAGGGAGATCCTTATCACATCGGATCGCTCATCAATATGGCCAAAGGAGGTTTCTATGTGCGATTGGGCGATGGTACTTCAAAATGCCAGCATGTATATGTCGGCAATGTGGCCTATGCCCATGTATTGGCTGCACATGCCCTGTTGAATGGTTCAGACAGGGTGGCCGGTCAGGCCTATTTTATTACCGATGGGCCAGGCACTAATTTTTTCACTTTTTTTGACCGCATCGTAGAAGGTGCAGGATACCGTATCTGGCCTAAAAACCTGTGGTTACCTTGTTGGTTGGCTTATGGGATTGGAAGTATATCTGAATTTGTCGCATATCTGGTTCGTCCCTTAAAAAAATATAACCCCAAAATGAGCCGGTTTGCAGTGACCTATACTTGTACAAGCTATACATTTAATTCCGATAAGGCCAGAAATGAATTCAGCTTTATTCCAAAATATAGCACGGCAGAAGCATATGAGCGTACCATTGAATATTTTAAAAAATAGGAATCTGTGAATGGTAAAGAACAAAACCAGGTTTGTGGATGTTATTATTGTCAATAAATACGACTTTCTATAAATAATCTATGATCCAAGACGTCCTGAAATTTTCTTTTCAATCTTAAAAGCCTTAATTATGAAAACGTTGACAATTAGTTTATGCTTTTTCCTTGTTGCAGTTTTTTTTTCCTTTGCCCAAAATAATGATGTTGAGAAATCCCTTGAAATCATCAAAACATTTAAGGAGAAAGATGCCGGTGTGGCCAGTTTTTTTGAGTCCTCTTATGGATATGCGGTATTGCCTTCCATCGGAAAAGGGGGTATTGGCGTGGGTGGTGCCCGGGGTAAGGGTACCGTTTTTCAGGGTGGGACACCCATGGGTGATGTCACCATGACTCAGGTTACAGTAGGATTGCAGCTGGGTGGTCAGAAATATGCAGAAGTGATCTTCTTTGAAACCAAAGACGCATTTACCGATTTCGTGGAGACGAATTATGAATTTGCAGCACAGGTTTCTGCCGTAGCACTGACATCAGGTGCATCTGCCAATGCAAAATACAACCATGGTGTTCTGGTATTTACCGAGGCCCTGGGTGGACTGATGTATGAAGCATCGATCGGCGGACAGAAGTTCAAAGTAAATAAATACTAGATGGAACAGATGGTCAGAACTGGAAGCTTGTTCCAATAAACGGTCCCTGGTAGGTATAATCGATGATCCCTGTAAAATTTTTCTCCCTGGCTTCAATATTCAAATTGAATACATAATATCCGACGCCCATGTTCAGCCATTTTGCAATCCGGTAATTGATGTTCAGAGACAGGTTGTTGATAGATCCTTTATAATTGCCGATTTTCAGGAAGAAGAATCCATAATTACCTCCCAGAGAGAAACGCTTACCCAGTTGATATTTGAACATCAGCCCCAGGTTTGGCAGAGGTGCGGTGATCCTGAAACTTTCATTCAGGTTTCCCAGGTCGGATTTTACACCCGAAGCAACCGTGAGTGTATAGAAATTAATATAAAATCCCAATTCAGACCGCTCTTCTTTTAGGACTTGGTACATATATCCCAGGCTGTATACGGCAGTGTTGAAATAACCCTTGATACCAGTTCCGGCCGGAATGAAAAGGGTATCAAATTCAATATCCTGTTCCAGAACTTTTTCAGACCGGCGTGGCAGGTTATAATATAAACCATACAGGTAATGTCGTTTTTTAATATTGAACATGAACGACCCTACAAACATGAATTCCCTTTGATCCAGGCCCAGGTTGTCTTCCATATTGATCTGGACTCCCAAAAGACCGCCGGGAGTTTCAAACCGGAGGTTGGTATTCAGAAAAGAATAGATCCCGACGGTGGCGATATTGAATCGGGGTTGCTTTTTTCTCTCGGTGAGATCATTTTCTGAGCTGCTGTTTTGACAATATGCCTGGTGTGGTGTTACAAAAAGCAGAAAGAAAAGAACCAGCCATTGCATGTATTTTCGACCGGTATGGCGATAGGGTAATCCGGAACTCCATACGGCCGGCTTCCTGTTTCTATTTACTGCACGTTTCAATGATTGTATATCTATATCAATTACATTTTTAAATTTAGAAAAATAATCCCATTTTTTCATATCGAATAATTTTATCTGCCGATTGTGGTACCACCCGGTCATCCGGCAGGGAACCGGATGCCACCCTGATTTACGAAGGAGAGGAATTTTTAATATGGTTTTGTTGATCCGGCGGTTTTTCCGGGCATGGGTTTATAATTCCCAGCCGACGGTTGTCTGGAAGACATAATCATTCTTCGAACCGTTCGTGGCAGGTTGGTTGTCAAAGTTGTGGGTGTATCCAAACTTAATATAGAAATCCAGGGGCAAATCGTATTTGAGATCGATTTTAAAGTCCGCCCGGAGCCGTCCTTTCTGGGAAATTCCAGGATATACAGAGATGTTGGTGAGCAGGCTGAAATCTTCGATATCGAACAGGTTTAATTCCAGCCCGGCAAATCCCTCGAGGCTGTTCTGCATGGGCTGCCCATCTGTGAATAATTCATTATTCCAGGCCAGGCCGGTAGCCCCCGCAAAGTATACCCGGTTGGAAGTCACAAAATAATGACCGATACCACTGGTGGTGGTGGACCGCAACTTCAGCTTCTGTTCATCATTCTGCAGGAATTTGGCCGATAAAAAGTAGAACCACATTTTCTGAAATAATACGCGTCCTCCAATGCTGGCATCGGTCCTTCGAGTGGCTGCAATACTGTCCTGCAAACTCCGGACCGCATCAAAAGACGCATCCGCGGCCCATGCACGGCCCTGGTAGCCCAGGTTGCTCCGGGCCGAGAACTGACGGAGATTATTGGCTTTGGTCAGGGTCAGTCCCAGATCCAGGGAAGCACTCAGACGCCCCACAAAATTCCCCTTGAATGCCTTCATGGTCACCACATCAATAATATTGGCCGGGAATACCTTTCCTTTTTCGTAGATGATGACCTTTGAAGAATCCTCCGGATTGGATCGGAGTGTGCCAATCAGGCGGGTGCCATCTGACAAGGAAATAATAAAGGCGTGTTCACCATAAATCTGTCTCACTTTGTTCCATTCAATCTTAAAATCGCTGTCGCTGTAATCGGTTTCCATGGTGATCACCCCCTTTTGAAGGGTCTTGATTTCACCAACCAAAAGGTTCCCGTTATTTAAAAGCAAAGAGTCATTTTGCGCTGATAATGAGAATGTAATAAATAATAGAATAAATGATATGGGAAGGGATTTATAACGCACGGTCCTTTGAAATCGTTGATTTGAAATATATTTCGGGACAAAATTAGTATAAGTTTAAGAATATCCTGAATTCGGAATCTTTGAGGAGCGTTTTCAAAAGAGGAAGGACCTGATATCATCCCCCGCACCAATGGTTTGGCAAAAAACCAGGTGGTAGTGATTGACAATGATGCCATGTTCGAGTCCATCATCTCTCCGGGACAAACCATCCTGAGAGCAGGCAAAATGATGTGATTCCAAACCTGAAAAGGAAAGATTCAATCGTTGAATGGTTTCTGGTAAATATGAAACGGAATGCTCAGGGACACGGCCACATTGCGGCCCATATTATAATAGTCCAGTTCATTTAATACCGACAGGTGATCCTGATATGCCGTGTTGAATATATTCCTGACCAGGATGTTGAAGCTGAAGGTATGACCGGCCAATGGCAGATTGATGCCAACACCGGTATGCATTATGAAATAAGAAGACGTATGGGTTTCAAATTCGGATGGATGGTTTTGCCGGAAGGCATAGTCGGAGCCCAGTTTCAGGGACATCTGTCCCTTGCTGAAAACATGATGAAACATGTATGTCAATTCCGTGTGCAACTTATTTTGCGGAATGAAAGGCAGGTTCTCATTTCCGGAGTGTATCCCCCTGGCATAGTTATAACCCATTTTGAAACTCAATGACGGAAAGGGGAGGACTTCCAGTACGCTCTCAAAACCATAAAGAGTGGCATTATTTTGCGTATACCGGTAAATGATCATGCCTTCGTTGGTTGTATCGGTCGTGTGACTCAGATAAATATAATCGTTGATCTGGTTGTAATAGCCAGCCAGATCCATCATGATATGGTCCTTATGATAATGAAAACTGAAATCGAATTCATAGTTCCGTTGCGACCTGAGATCGAGGTTGCCCTGCTCATAACGGATGCCATGTTCTCCATCCTGTGTCAGCTCGGCGATACTGGGCGCCCGGTAGGCTGAGGCCAGATTCCCCCGGAGCAACACACCATCTGCCAGCTCACAGGTGGCCCCCAGCGAACCGCTGATATTCCCATAATACCTGTAGAAACCTTCCAAAATCTCCGGTTCCTCCCCGGGTATGGGATCCTCATGACTGTGACTGGCTTTTTCCTGAGTCGGGACATCCAAAAAACGGTTATCAAATCGCAGTCCCACCTGTAAGTGGATATTATTTGTGAAGTCATGCTGTACCAATCCAAAGAAAGCCAGGTCATTAAAAGCATAATCGGGAAGCACCCGGATTTCCCCGTCCCTGTTCCTGTTGGCCTGATGCAGTCCCTGTATTGCAAAGGTAAATTCAGAAACTTCCGAAGTCACCAGGTTTCCTCTGGTTTCATATGATAATGTGGTCAGATCCATGTCTACAGCAGGATGGTCTATTTCATCCGTATAAAGTTTCCTGAGATTCTTTTGGTATGATGCATTGAACTGGACTTTAAAGGGATTCAGAAACCATGAATTCGTCGAGGCCAGCAAATGGTTATCCAGATCCTGGAACCATAATGGGCTGATCCGCTTATCATCATGTATCAAATTTATGGATTGTTCATTGGTCATCCCGGGTTTATATTTCTGATATTCATATCGCAGGCGGTGCAAGCTATGATTCAGTCGTAATCCAATAAAGGATTTAAATGTGCCACCATGGGACCTGGTATTGGGTATTTTTTCTTTATTGCCATCGGTGTAATCTTTAAACGTTCTGGCCCCTCCGTGCAGGCTCCATGATATACGGTTCTGGTTACCATGGATGCCGATGTTACCTGAATATCCCTGCGAATTGCTAAAATATTTCATATGGGCTTCTCCACTTACGGTGTTCGGTTCGATTGAATAGTCCTGGACCAGATTGATAACCCCCCCAATGGCGTCAGATCCATAAAGGAGAGAAGCCGGGCCTTTAATAATTTCCACCTGGTCCAGTCCGGATTCATCCACCAGGTAGGGGTGATCCTGCGAAAACTGATAATTTTCAAGACGGATCCCATTGTTCAGCATCAGGATATTGGAGGTGGACAAGCCCCGGATCACGGGAGTGACCACACCCCCTCCGCCATTGATCATGTCCACTCCAGGCATCGCTGTCAGGTTTTCCACCAGGGTGCCATGACCGGCCTGGTTTATTTCCCTGACTTTAAGCACCTCGATCTTAACGGCATTCTTATGTTGGGACGAGTGCCGCCCGCCTGATATGACAATTTCTTTTCCGGTTATCTGAGTGGGTATCATATGGATGGTGAATGAATGATCCTTTCCGCCAATAAATATGGTCCGGATATGGGTCTCAAATCCCACATAGGAAATGTTGAATATAAATTTACCATCCGGTAGACCTGAGATCATAAAATTTCCATGGTCATCTGAAACAGCACCCATTTCAAGTTCAGGAAGGAAAATGGTGGCCCCAGGTAAGGTTTGACCCGCTTCGTCAAGGATGGTACCGGATACAGAATATTGATCCTGACTCATGGACACGGGAATGAGAAAAAAACCAAATAAAGCGATGATGAATGTGTTTTTCATGGCTGGTATCCGTCCCACACCTTAAAGTTAACATCTGATTCCAAATATATTCAAGATGAAGACAGAGAAACATTGAAATATGCATGTGTCATTGACTTCCCTTGCCAACGTTCATTATCCACACATCAAAAAGGGGAATGATCCCTTTCAGATATATGAACCACAGGGTCTAATGGAAAGAAAATCGTTTGACTGACTTCTATTTATTTTCCAGTTCCTGGAGTAGTACTTCCACGGCTTTTTCAAGCTGCTGGTCCCTGCCTAGGACCACGACGTCATAATCTTGCCGAACCATGTAATCCGGTTCCATCTGCTGATTTTCAAGATAATGACCATTCATGTCCTTGGTACCCACCTGGGGAATACCAAAGTACAGACTTTCGTCCTGCAGTGTTTCCCACCACACGGCTGTCATGGTGCCCGGTACCGGCATGCCCACAATTTTACCAATTCCAAGAGATCGGTATGCATATGGGAAACCATGGGCGTCAGAATAATTACTTTCACTTACAATGACAATGGATGGCTTATACCATTTGGTGCGTGGTTCAGATCCGAAATAGGTTCCCCCCGGATAAAAATCAGCATAACGCTTACCATTCAATAGCGTGGCCAGGTCATCGTGCAACCAACCCCCACCATTGAAACGGGTGTCTACGATCAGGGCTTCCTTCTCATGGTTTCGTCCCAACATTTCAGAGTAGGCTTCCCGGAAACTGGATGAATTCATACCACGGACATGGAGATAGCCAATACGGCCATTTGATAATCGATCCGTTTCAGCCCGGCGTGCTTTCACCCATCGCTCATAGAGAAGTTGAGACTCCTGTCCATTGCTGATGGGTTTCACTGTTTCATCCCATCGGACATTGGCTTCAGGATCAAAGAGTGATAACAGTGTGGGCTTGCCATTTTTATGGTTTAGCAGTTTAAAATAGTTCTGGTCCATGCCAATGATCTGACCATCAATTTTTTCTATAATGGTACCCACCTTAATTTTAGAATCTTCCTGGATGAGTGGACTCTTATCAATGATCTCAGCGATCTTTAATCCCGGGCCTGCAAATTGGTCGTCGAAAAACACACCCAATCTGGCGGTTTCCTCACCATGTGGATCATTAAACCGGTATCCTGAACCGGTGTGGGAACCATTCAATTCACCCAGCATTTCACTGAGCATTTCAGCATAGTCAAAATTGTTATTGATATGAGGCAGGAATTTTTGATAAGCGGCTTTGTAAAAACTCCAGTCTACTCCATGCAAGTCAGGATGGTACCATTTTTCACGAACCTGTCTCCACACATGCTCAAACATATACTCCCGTTCGACGGTTTTGTCCAGGTTCATTTCAGCGTTAAAGGTCACCGGCGTTTGCTGGTGATCTTTGGTGCCAACCTTTACAATTTTACCACCTGAAAATACATACAGGTTGTTGAATGCGGAGTCAGCCTCCATGGATCCACCCCGTCCTTTTAATTTGACCACCAATTTGGTTTCATCTTTTTTCAAATCGTGCAACCACAGATCATAACCTTCCTCAAATCGAGCCAGGTAGTACAATTTATCGCCCTCAGGCGACAGGATGGCATCTGCCAGGCTGGATGAGTGAATGGTCAAACGGGCGGTTCGATCCTCAATGCTCTCCAATTGAATGTCGATGTCTTCTGCCTCCTTTAAATCTACTTCGGGTTTACCTTTCTTTCGCGTTGGGCTGTCCTCTTTTTTCTGTTCTTTTTCTTTCTCCTTTTCGGTTTCTTTGAGCAGCTCAAATTCTTCTTTTGATAACCGGAACTGATCCCATGATTTTTTATTCAGGAACATGGCATACGCATCGAAATGTGCACCCCAACTGCCATGACTTCGGTATCCATTCCGGTCGGTGAACCAGAGCACGGCATCGCCCTTCATCATCCAAACAGGAGCCGCGTCGCTATAGCCGCTCTTTGTAAGATTGATGACACCTTCAGAGCCATCTGACCGTACCAGTCCCACCTCATCAATTTGCCAGTGATGGGGGGTAAAGGAGACCAGAAACCACTTTCCATCAGGTGACCACTGGTAATGTTGATCCCCATCCGAATAGGAATAATTGTATTGACCATCCAGTATGGTACGTGTTTCTTTGGTATTTATATGGATCACCTTCAGTTTGATGCGGTCCTCAAGGTATGCGACCTCTTTACCATCCGGGGAAAAATTGGGTTGGAACGTTTCTTCAGGAATTTCGAGAAGCGGCTTTTCATCCAGGAGGGTGGCGTGGGCAAAATATCCTTCTTCATCCCGGACAATGGTGCTGATGTAGAGGTTCCAGCTGCCATTTCGTTCAGAGGCGTATACCAGGGAACGTCCATCCGGACTGAAATCCACTGATCGTTCCTGTTCGGGCGTGTTGGTCACCCGCTTGGTGGTACCATAATCTGTGGAGGTCACAAACACTTCGCCACGAACTACAAAAGCAATTTCTTTACCATTGGGCGACAGATCCATTTCAGTCGCTTCACTGCTCATTTTCATGAAATCCACATTACTTGTTTCGAAGTCCATGTCCAGGGTAACGGGCACTTTTTGGGGTGCCTCATTGTCCACTTGAGTATAGAGCTCCCCATCATACCCATAACACAGTATACCCTGATTGGAGATCGTCAGGAATCGTACCGGATGGTTTTTAAAATTTGATATTTGAGTCACATTCCCGGGCTGGTCCAGATTTGTTTTGCATACATTAAAATCACCAAACTGTTCACTTAAGAAATATACCTCATTCGCTCCGGGGCCAAAAACCGGATTGCGATCCTCACCATCGAAGGAGGTGATTTTTTCATGTTTCCCACTGGTTGCATCATACAGCCAGATATCCCGGGCCACTGCGGACTCATGATGTTTCCGCCAGACATTTTCATATCCTTTCCTGTCGTGGTAGAGGTATTTCGTGCCATCTTTGCTGATCACTGTTTCTTCGGCAGGCGTACTGAGGATTTGAGTGATGTGTTCACCATCGACGGGCACTTTATACAATTCTGAAAGTATTCCGGAAGGGAACTGCACGTTTTCGGGATGGTCCATGATGGTAGCGGAAAAGATAACATATTTGCCATCCGGTGAAAAACAATTGGGCATATCATCACCTGAATGATATGTCAACCGTTTCGCAGTACCCCCTGAAGCAGGTATCAGAAAGATATCAAAATTTCCAAACCGGTTCGAGGCAAATGCAATGTACCGTCCGTCAGGCGACCATATGGGTTTAAAATCATAGGCGGAGTGGATGGTCATGGGTGCGGCCTGGCCACCTGAAGCGGGCACCTTATAAAGATCACCCTTATATGAGAAAACGATGGTTTGACCATCGGGAGAAATGGCTGGATAGCGCATCCATAATGGTTGGGACATGGTGCTTTGAAACCATGCCAGCAATGCAATAATAAATACGGTTTTTAGGAGTTTCATGATATGGTACTTAAAGAATTAATAAGACTGAATAAAAATAAAATGTGAAGGTAAAAAAAAATTTATGAGGTACATGACTACAAGGACTGAAACCCAGGAAGATTATCACGACGAGGGCGACCAGAATACCTGAAGTTCCTGACGTGACCGGGAGGATCTGTGTTATTTTAAAAGCCTGTTAGTTAGGTCGGTATGGCATGCATAGCCTGGATATTTGAAATTCCCTGAATCATTGCGATGTAATACTAATCAAATACAAGATGACCATATTCAATAATATACTGAATCACATGAGGTCTCCATCTATTTTAAGAAACATTTTCTTAATTTTGCCCTGATTTTCAGGTTCCACTAAAATCCTAAACGACATGTCAGGTCATAGTAAATGGTCCACCATTAAGAGAAAGAAGGGCGCTGCAGATGCAAAGCGGGGCAAAATTTTTTCAAGGATTGTGAAGGAGATCCAGGTTGCCGTCAGAGACGGTGGCCCTGAACCAGAAGCCAATCCCAGGCTCCGGCTGGCCATCCAGAATGCCAAAGGGGCCAATATGCCTAAAGATAATGTAGACCGTGCTATTAGCAAAGCCTCCCATGAAGGTTCAAATTACCAGGAAGTGACATTTGAAGGGTACGGCCCTGGAGGGGTGGCTGTATATGTTGAATGCATGACCGATAATAACAACCGTACTGTCAGTATCATACGATCCATTTTCACAAAAAAGGGTGGCAGCCTGGGAACCAATGGTTCATTGAGTTTTCTCTTCGACAGAAAAGGTGTATTTACCATCCCTTTTGGCCATCTTGATCGGGAAGAAATAGAACTGGAATTGATCGAAGCCGGGGCAGAGGATATCGAGGAGGAAAACGACGTGTTCATTGTCACCTCTGCATTGGAAGATTTTGGTAATATCCAGAAGACGTTGGATAAACTGGGTGTCAATGCAGAAAATGCCGAACTGCAAAGAATTCCAAATACAACCAAAAAACTCGATCCTGAAAGTGCCCAAAAATTCCTGAAGATGATTGAAGATTTTGAGGATGAGGATGATGTGCAGAATGTCTATCATAATCTTGAAATGACCGACGAACTCATGGGTATTCTGGAGAACTCATAAACAGGGGGATACCAGAAACCCGGGAAAACTGTAAAACGAAATCTGAAAAAGACGTGAACAAGCATCCATTGAAATTCACAACTTTCCTTTTGATAATCAGTATTCTGACCATTGGTTGTGATCTTCAAGAGGTGTATGTAGACGAAGTCAGCCATATTGAATTGACCCATCTTTCATCGACCCGGATCGGCTTGAATGTATATATACCCATTCATAATCCAAACAATATAAATTTTAAAATAACCGGCATTGACCTGGATGTTCTCGTAAATGGTTCAGAAGTGGGAAAGATTACCAATTCAGGGGATGTAAAAATCTTAAAAAAGTCCAGCGAAGTATATCCCTTCCCGGTGGATGTTAAGATAGCCGGCATCGTCAAGAGTGCCATGGTTCTGCTTTCACTGGCCGGTAAAGACCGCGCTGTCATCAGCGTGCAGGGCGATCTCGAGATAAAATATCCACTTGGAAAGAGAACGTTAGAGGTGGCTTCCGAGAATGAGGTGCGGATATTGTAAAATCAGCACACAATATTTTTTTTTGTATTTTTATAGATTATCAAAACAGACCAATAAACCACACCACCATGAAAAGTATCCTTGTCCCGGTCGATTTTTCAAAAGACTCCATCAATGCTCTGGATCATGCCATCTCCATTGCCAATAAATTGAAAGCCACCATCCGGATTATCCATGTTCGAAAGGATAAGAATTATGATGACCCGTTTATAATTAAGGGTAAGGAACGGGAGTATGGGAAAACAGTGGAGGAATTCATGCATGAGATCATTCAGGAATATAAACCAAAGTATAAAGGTGGTGGCGGTTTTGACTATTCGATCAAGGTTGGTAAGATTTATAAAGCCATTACCGACCGGGCCGAAGAAGACCATTCTTTTCTCATTGTTATGGGAACCCATGGTGTTTCCGGATTTGAAGAAACATGGTTGGGCAGTAATGCCTATCGTGTGGTTTGTAAAGCCCCCTGCCCGGTGTTAACGGTTCGCAGTGGATTTAAGCAACGAACCATCAAGAAAATTGTTGTACCCATAGATGCACATCGTGAAACACGGAAGAAAGTTCCATTTGCTGCAGAAATTGCAGCTGCGTTTGGTGCCGAGGTGCATATTGTGGCCGTAAGAACCACCAACCGGAAAGATATTATTCAACGATTAAAAAAATATGTCGATCAATCGGCTGAATATCTTGAAAAGAAACGTGTGAAAGTTGTAAAGGATGAGGTGTATGGCAGTAATATCGCCGACTTGACGTACAGCTATGGTGTGCATATTGGAGCCCAGATCATCTCGATTGTCAGCAATGAACGTGGAACGCCCATAAATATGCCCATCAGCACAACGGCACAACAGATGGTCAACCATTCGCCGATCCCTGTGCTCAGCATGCATCCCACATATGTAAAGTAGAGAAAATGCGCATTCGATCACGGTTTATTATTCTATTGGTCATCATCTCCGTACCCGGTATTACCCAAACCGGAACGGATTACCGTCGTAACATGGCCTCCTCACAAAATGTTAATTCCGGTGAAGGATCCCTTATCATTCACCAGGATAATCGGCTGGACATTCTGGTCAACCGATTTGAAGAGGTTCAGAAAAACCGCAAGGGAATGCCTGGCTATCGCATTCAGATATATTTTGGTTCGGGCCGGACAGCTCGCACTGATGCTTATGAGGCCAAAGCGAACTTTCTGACGAAATTTTCAGATTTTCCGGCATATGTATTATATCAGTCACCGTTTTACAAAGTCCGGGTGGGGGATTTCAGGTCCAAGCGTGAAGCCCATGACCTGCTCATAAAAGTGCAGCGGACATTTCCCAATGCATACATTACACCCATAGAAACCATCAATCTCCCACCACTTGAATAGATGTCTTTTCAGAGACCTTAATCACACGGTTGATATAAATATCCGTTCACAAAATCAAACACATGGGTTATTCCCGTTTGAATGATTATTTTTGTGGCACTTTCCATCATGAACGAGAATATATAAATGAGTGACATTATCAAACACGAATGTGGTATCGCCCTGGTGAGACTGCTGAAACCCCTTGAATATTACCAGGACAAATATGGCACCTGGCAGTATGGCTTGCAAAAGTTATACCTGATGATGGAAAAACAACATAACAGGGGCCAGGATGGTGCCGGTGTGGCATGCCTGAAACTGGATATTGAACCCGGGAAGAAATTCCTGCATCGAATCCGAACCAATAAACCCAATCCGATAAAACATATTTTCGGCAAGATCAATAGCGAAATCGAAACCAAATCGAATTCCATTCCGGATCAATATAAAGACCCTGTCTGGTCCAAATCCAATCTGTCTTTTGCCGGTGAATTGTATTTGGGGCACTTACGATATGGGACTTTTGGTAAAAATAATATTGAAGTGGTTCATCCCGTTGTCAGGGAAAATAACTGGCGGTCAAGAAACCTTGCCCTGGCAGGTAATTTCAACTTAACCAATGTGGATGAATTATTTAATATCCTTCTGGATATTGGACAAAATCCAAAAGATTTTTCAGATACGGTAACCGTTCTTGAAAATATTGGTCATTATCTGGATGAGGAGGTTCAGCGTTTGTATAATCATTTTAAGGATCAGGGCATCAGTAAACGGGATGTATCGCCGATGATTGAAAGCACCCTGGATGCGGCCGAAGTGCTCAGACGGGCCAGCAAACGTTGGGATGGCGGCTATACCATAGCAGGCATGCTGGGTCATGGGGACGCATTCGTTGTCAGGGATCCATCCGGAATCCGTCCGGGATTTTATTATGCTGATGATGAAGTGGTTGTGGTAGCCTCAGAGCGACCGGTGATCCAGACAGCAATGAACGTACCCTATGAATTGGTTCATGAGGTCCCGAGAGGGCACGCCCTGATCGTTAAGAAAAAAGGGGGATTAATGGTTGAGGAGGTCAGACCACCCATGGATAGCAGGTCATGCTCATTTGAACGCATTTATTTCTCAAGAGGAAGCGATAAGGATATTTATCAGGAACGGAAAAACCTGGGACGATTGCTGACCCAAGAAATCTTGAAAGCTGTTAATTATGATCTTGAAAACACGGTTTTTTCCTTTATTCCCAATACGGCAGAAACTGCATTTTATGGTATGATCCAGGGTGTGGAGGCGCATTTAAATGCATTAAAAATTAAAAAGATCCATGATCTTGAAAATTTGGACAATGGATTGGATGACATCATCCGGATGCGACCCAGGGTGGAAAAGATCGCTGTGAAAGATGTCAAACTCCGGACATTTATTGCAGAAGACGAAGGCCGGGATGACCTGGTCGAACATGTATATGATATTACATATGGCACAGTTGTAAAAGGTGTTGATAATCTCGTGATTATTGATGACTCTATTGTTCGTGGGACCACATTAAAGAGGAGTATCATCAAGATACTCGACCGGCTGGGACCCAAAAGTATTATCATTGTTTCCTCTTCACCCCAGATTCGATATCCCGATTGCTATGGGATCGATATGGCCAAGCTCGCTGACTTTATTGCCTTCAGAGCAGCCATATCATTATTGAGAAAAAATGGTATGGAAGAATTGATCAACGAGACATATCAAAAATCAAAAGCCCAGGAAGGTGGGAAGAAAGAGGACATGATCAATTATGTAAAAGAGATTTATAAACCCTTTACCATGGAAGAGATCTCTGCAGAAATTGCCCATTTATTGAAAACTCCAGATATCCAGGCGGATATTCAGATCGTCTTTCAATCGGTTGACAATCTCCATCAAGCATGCCCCAATCATTTGGGCGATTGGTATTTTACGGGCAATTATCCGACGCCGGGTGGAAATAAAGTTGTCAACACCTCTTTCATTAACTTTATCGAGGGACGTGATCAGAGGGGGTATTGATACGGGGCTTATGATATGAATCCAATCCCATTCGGTTGTTTCCATGTCACTTTATCCTGATCTTTTGGATCGGCTTCAATGTGTGTGATTTTAAATACGTTATCAGGTTTGATTTCCAGACCCTGAAACATCATAAAACCAGGCAACTGCCCTGTCTATAGTTCAAGACCACTCAGTCTGAAGGCAATTCATAATCCTGGCTGTAGGATGCCAGATGGCGGTTGATTTTAGATACATACATGTCTTTGAGAGTAACCATGATGCCTGTTTCCTCCACATCTCCAAAATCATGGTTGATTACCGTTCCAAATGTTTTCATTGTGGGTGAGAGGTTCATATAAGCATTGATCAGAGGTGGGATATTTTCTGCCAGTGCCCGCACTTTCTGTGACAGGATCTTATAGTTTTCAAGGTAGGTCGTGCCGGTAAAAATCGACTCCAGTTTTTCCCTGTCCAGGTCCAGCTCCATCGGATCATAGGGTACCAATAAACTTTCATGATCACCGAAATGTTTATGTAAGAAATATAAAATCAGGTCTCGTGCTTCACGGTTGAAATGGGGATACATGGTGACCTTACCGAAAAAAAACCGAATATGCGGATTATTAATGACCAGCGCTCCCAGGCCATCCCACAGGTTGTCCAGCGCAAATAAACTCCGTCGTCCTCCGGTGGTAGACTGGTAAGCAGGTGGTACAAACGACCGTCCCAATTCCATTAAATGTGGTAAATAGCGGTGAATGAATTTTTCAGAAAATTTAAAATAAAGCGAGGTGGATAAACGTGTGTGATCATAACATTCATCAGATCCATCATCACATATAAAGTAACGATATCCGCCAAGGATTTCTTTCTGTTCGGGATTCCAGACAAACAATTGCTTATAGGGATGATTTTTGGATGTGTCGAACGAATCCAGATCACAGTCTTTTCCGGTGCCTCCACCGGCATGCCTGAATGTGAGTTCCCTGAGTCGCCCGATTTCCCTCAGTATGTTAGGTGTTTGGAGATAGGTCGTAATGTATACAATATTCCCTCCATAATTGGTGTGCCTCAACAAACGGGCATTCTGAAGTTCATTTTCAATAATGTCAACGGATACTGGAGGTATGATATCTTTCATTGCTGGTGCCAAAGAGGGCCATAAATATAAACTTAATTATTGAATCATCGAAGCTATTGACCCATATGATGAACCAGGTCATGTAACCGGTTGGCCCAATCCTGATGTGACAATTCAGAATCTTTAATCAATTGGTACGATATGGGTTTTCCGAATGTCATAACAATCGTTTTCCCCGATTGTTTGAACATCTCATTCGGGAGATACATCATTTCAAAGTTTGATTTTATTCCCATCAACACACGAATATTTGCAAGATTATAGAAAAAATTCGAATTCCGGCCTTCAAAATGTACTGGAATAATATCCCGCTGGTGTTTAATGGCTTTACTGATAAAACTTTTTTTCCATTCCAGATCTTTTATGCTCCCTTTCTGCTTTCGGGAACATAAGCCAGCCGGGAAATAAAGAATTTGCGCATCCGAGGCATAGGCCACTTCAATTTGCCTGGCGGCTTCTTTTCCCTGGCTGCCGTGCTTGTTCACTGGTAAAAAAACATCATGCAGATTGGTGACATTCATTAAAAGGTCATTGACAGGGAATTTCAGATTCGGGTAAATCTTTCCAACTTCCAAAATGAAGACCAGACCATCCAGTCCGCCCAACGGATGATTCGATGCAAAAACAAAGCGGCCATGCCTGGGAATATTTTCTGCGCCATACGCCTTATATGTTATTTGCATAAATTTTAATGCCCCTTCAATAAATTCAAGGCCCTTCAGGTGTCCATGCTCCTCAAGTAGGGCATTGAGGTCTTCCTGGCGTATGATCCTTTTTAAATAGGAGATTAAAAACCGCGGCAGGGTTTTTAACAGCCTGGGATTCTTGTTTCTGATGGCTTTTTCAACGTCAATAAATTCCATATGGATGACACAATTGATGGCCCGGAAATGACAGCACCTGCGAAGGCTTTGTGAAGTTTTAAAATTAAGAAAAACATTACAGAAAGGCATGGATTTGCCATTGAAAAATATTGCATCAACGTGTTTATTGAAGCGCAAATGCAGATCGTGGTTTAAAAAAAGTGGGAAAAAATGGGTAAAAGTGGATCAAAGTGGGAATTTTTCTTTATTTTAGCTCCTTAAAGAGAACTGGGTATGAGTGCTTTCATTGGCGACTATACATGCAGAATAGATGCCAAGGGGAGGGTGTTACTCCCTTCCGCATTTATAAAACAGCTTCCTGCCCAAGGGCAGGACCGGTTTGTTGTGAAGAAGGACATTTTTGAGAAATGTCTCGTCTTGTATCCCATTAGCGAGTGGGAATACCAGAATAAACTCATTCGGAGTAAGATCAATCCTTACAAGCGTGAACATAATGAATTCCTTCGCAATTTTTACCGCGGGACAGCAGAGCTTGTACTGGATGGTAACAACCGGTTGCTGATTCCAAAACGGCTCATCGAGTTGGTTGGTATCGGGAAAGAGGTGGTCCTGGCAGGACAGGATTCAAAAATTGAAATCTGGCCCCGGGATGAGTATGAACGACAGGGCGCAAGTGAAGATGAATTTGCCAAACTGGCTGAGAAAATTATGGATGGGCCCTTCGAGGAAGAATGAGTGCATACCATATACCTGTATTATTAAAAGAGAGTGTTGAGGGATTGGGGATCAATCCTGATGGAATTTATGTGGATGCCACATTTGGTGGTGGCGGACACTCCCGCGAGATCCTGAAACATCTTAAAAACGGACGGCTGATCGCATTCGACCAGGACCCGGATTCAGAAGCGAATATACCGGACGATGACCGCTTGGTGTTTTTGAGGCAGAATTTTCGGTATTTGATAAATAATCTCAGGTATGTTGGGATTCAGGAGGTGGATGGTGTGCTGGCCGACCTGGGTGTGTCTTCATATCAATTTGACACCCCGGAAAGAGGGTTTTCATTTCGGTTTGAAGGACCACTCGATATGAGAATGAATCCGGATGCAAAAATGACAGCAAGCCAGGTGGTTGAAACATATTCTGAAGAACAGTTGAAGCAAATTTTTCAGGAATACGGGGAGGTTCACAATGCCGGGAAAGTTGCAAAAGCGCTGGCAGATAGCAGGTTGAATAAAACCATCATGACCATTGCGGATTTTCTGGAAGCCATCGATCATTGCCTTCCGGTTCATCAGCAAAATAAATATCTGGCTAGGTTGTTCCAGGCCTTGCGGATCGAGGTCAATCAAGAAATAGAGAACCTGAAAAGCTTCCTGGAGCAGTCAACTTCAGTGCTGAAAACGGGGGGCAGGCTGGTTGTTATTACATATCATTCGCTGGAAGACCGTCTGGTGAAACATTTTATGAGAACGGGAAATTTCAGTGGGGAACGGATCGTCAATCTGTATGGCCACCAGGAGCAGGTTTTCAAACCGGTTCATCGGAAGGTGATCGTTCCGGAATCAGGCGAAATACAAGTAAATCCGCGGGCGAGAAGTGCAAAACTGCGAATAGCAGATAAGATATAAGGACCCCATTCTATGGAGGAACGTATAGAATTTATTGATCAGAAGAAGGAGCATAAAGAGATCCGGAAAGGATTTCTCAAAGAATTGCTCGATGGGAGCCTGCTGACACGGGAAGTAGTTGTTCGGCAGCTGCCCTTCATCGTTTTTGTAACATTCCTGGCCGTGTTGTATATCGGGAACCGCTACCATGCTGAAAAAGTCGTCAGAAATACCACCCGGCTGCAGAATGAGATAAAAGAACTGAGGGCTGAATCCATTTCCATTGCAGCCGATTTGATGGACATCAGCCGGCAATCAGAAGTCATGCGATTGGTGGAAAAAAAAGGTCTGGGACTCCGGGAGTCGGTGGTCCCGCCAAAAAAAATATATCTGAAGGAATAAATTAGTATGTCGCTCAAAAAAGATATCGTTTGGCGTGTGGGATTAATCTATTCGATCTTTTTCCTCTTCGGCATTGCTATCCTCGGTCGTGTTCTGCATTTACAATTAGTTGAGGGCGAGAAATGGAGTCAGAAACAACAAACGCTCACCTTGAAGGATTTTACCATCGAACCAAACCGTGGTAATATTTTTGATGCCCGGTACCGGTTGCTGGCCACTTCAATTCCGTTCTATGAAATACGCATGGACCTGCGCAGCAATGCTCTTGCGACGGATGTCTTCAATGAAAACATCGATGCCCTGGCCAGGCAGCTCTCCACATTATTTGGTGATAAATCGGCCTATCAATATAAGACCGAGTTGCTGACGGCCCGAAGGAAGGGCGAACGCTACCATCTCATCAAGCGGCGGGTTACCTACGAACAGTTAAAGCGGCTGAAAACCTTTCCGATTTTTGAACTGGGCCGGTATAAAGGAGGATTTATCTACGTGCAGGATAACCGTCGTGTTTTACCCCATCAGAACCTGGCATCCCGGACCATCGGGTATTTGACCAAAGGAAGCTCTGGAAATGTGGTGGGCATTGAAGGAGCTTACGATCACTACTTAAAAGGGGTGACGGGTGTGAGAATGATGCAGAAATTATCGGGTAACATATGGATGCCTGTGAATGATAAAAATGAAGTGGAGCCACGTGATGGGTTCGATGTGATCACCACCCTCGATATCAATATCCAGGATGTGGCACATCATGCTCTTTTAAGACAATTGCAACGACATGATGCGCATCATGGCACTGCCATACTGATGGAGGTGGCCACCGGAGAAGTCCGGGCCCTTGTCAACCTCGAAAAAGATGAAAATGACATTTACAGGGAGCTTTACAATTATGCTATTGGTGAAAGTACCGAGCCCGGTTCAACATTTAAACTTCCGGCCCTGATGGCGGCCCTGGAAGATGGGGTGGTTGAACTCAATGATACCATCGATACCGGAAATGGTTCGGTGAAATTCTATGATAAGGTGATCCGGGATACACGGGAGGAGGGATATGGTAAACTGACATTGAAGGAAGTATTTGAGGTGTCTTCCAATGTGGGTGTATCAAAGTGTATAGATGCCCATTACCGGGGCCGGGAGAAAGACTTTATTAACCGCTTGTATAGCATGAACCTGAACCAGAAATTGAATCTCGAAATCAGAGGGGAAGGCACACCGGATATCAAATATCCTGGAGATTCTCTCTGGTCGGGGATCTCTTTACCGATGATGTCGCATGGTTATGAAGTACGGATGACCCCCATGCAAATTCTGGCTTTTTACAATGCGGTGGCCAATGATGGAAAATTGATACGGCCGAAGCTGGTTAAAGAAATCCGGTCGAATGGAAAACTGCTGCGGAGATTTCCAACAGTGGTCATCAATCCGTCCATAACATCCATGAGAACGATCAAACAGGCACAGGTAATGCTTAAAGGGGTGGTTGAGAATGGTACGGCCATGAACTTGAAAAACAACCTGTATTCCATTGCAGGTAAAACCGGAACCGCACAAATTGCCAAACAGAATACGGGGTATGGTACATTTTCGGAGATCCAGTACCAGGCATCATTTGTTGGATACTTCCCGGCGGATCAACCCAAATATTCATGTATCGTGGTGGTCAATGCCCCCTCAAAATGGGTGTATTACGGCAATCTGGTGGCCGGTCCGGTATTTAAAGAAATTTCCGATAAGGTATATGCTTCACAAATAGATATGCATGAATCTGTAACCCTGGCTGAGAATCTTAAACACACCTTTCCCTATTCTAAAAATGGAAGTCTGGGTGACCTGGTCAGCATTATCAACCATTTTGATCTCGGACCTGAACCCATGGTGTTTGAATCGGATTGGGTGATCACAGAAAGTACCGACTCGGCCATATTGGCCACCCCATTGACACTGCAGGAAAAGTTGGTCCCCAATGTGGTTGGTATGGGCATTAAGGATGCCATATATCTGCTGGAAAACACGGGACTCAAAGTGCGTACCAGAGGATGGGGGACCGTTCGATCGCAATCCATTTTGCCCGGATCCGTAGTACGCCGGGGAACCAGCATCGTTCTCGAAATGAGTATGGGATAAACGATATTAAATTGAAGACATTACGCACCATATTATCTCAAGTTAAAGTTCTGGACATCCTGGGAAATCCGGATGTAAACGTCAGGGATATCCAGATAGATTCCCGGCAGGTTGGCCGGGAGCATTTGTTTGCAGCGCTAAAAGGGACCCGTTCGGATGGGCATGATTTTATACCACAGGCTTTGCAAAATGAAGCGTCTGTCATTCTGTGCGAATCGATCCCGGAGTCTCCTTCTGTGCGGGCAGTATGGGTTCGTGTGTCTTCAACGCCCGATGCACTGGCCCGGATCGCTTCTGCTTTTTTTGATAATCCATCGCATCATACCACCCTGGTCGGCATCACCGGAACCAATGGAAAAACTTCTGTCGCGACTTTCCTATACAGGATATTTGAGGCACATGGTAAACCATCAGGGCTGATCTCTACCATACAAACCTGTATCCATGAGAGGATCCTGGAATCCACCCATACCACGCCGGATGTAATCACACTGAACCGACTTCTGAAGGAAATGGTAGATGCCGGTTGTTCGCATGTTTTCATGGAGGTCAGTTCACATGCCATTGACCAGAAACGCGTTTCAGGCCTGCGATTCAGTGGTGCCATTTTTACCAATCTGACCCATGATCACCTTGATTATCACGGCACTTTCATGGAATATCTGAACACCAAAAAGCAATATTTTGATGATTTGCAGGAAGACGCTTTTGCATTGGTGAATATCGATGACCGGAATGGCCCGGTAATGGTACAAAATACACGGGCACGGATCGTCCGTTATGGCATGCGTAAGATGGCCGATTTCCGAGCTACGGTTGTGGAACGAAATCTTGAGGGAACCCAGCTCCGGATCGGTAATAACGATGTCTGGACATCATTTATTGGCGATTTTAACGCGTATAATTTATTGGCTGCATATGCCACTTGCCTGTTACTGAACCTGGATGGTGAAACGGTGCTGAAAATATTGAGCATCATGAAGCCCGTGCCCGGACGGTTCGAAAGTATTTTATCCAAACATGGGGCCATGGCCATCATCGATTATGCCCATACTCCAGATGCTCTATTAAATGTTTTAAAATCGATTAAACAAATCCGGCCAGCTGGTCATAAGTTAATAACTGTGGTTGGAGCCGGAGGTGACAGGGATCGCTCAAAACGACCCATCATGGGCATGATCGCTGCACAGTATAGCGACCATCTGATATTGACATCCGACAATCCCCGGGGGGAGGACCCTGAAGATATCATCCGGGACATGTTCTCCGGAGTTCCGGAGGGCGAACAAAAACAGGTCCTGCAGATCAGCAACAGGAAGGAAGCAATACGGACGGCCTGCACTCTTGCCGGTCATAAGGATATCATCCTGGTGGCAGGTAAGGGGCATGAAACATACCAGGAAATTGCAGGGGTGCGCTATCATTTTGATGATCGTGAAATAATCAGGGAAATTTTTCTACAGCAAAATCAGACCATTACGAAAAGCTGAATATATGTTTTACCACCTATTTCAATATCTCGATTCATTTGATTTTCCTGGTGCAGGTGTGTTTGAATACCTGACATTCAGAGCTGCAATGGCCATCATTACCTCCTTGATCATTTCCATGTTGTTTGGGAAGAGGATCATTCAGTATCTCCAGAAAAAGCAAATTGGGGAGGTGGTCAGAGACCTGGGTCTGGAGGGTCAGTATCAGAAGCATGGCACCCCATCAATGGGAGGGGTCATCATCCTGGCATCCATCCTGATTCCCATATTGCTTTTTGGAAACCTGACAAATACCTACGTTATCCTCATGCTTGTCAGCATTGTATGGCTTGGACTGATCGGGTTCCTGGATGATTACATAAAGATTTTCAAAAAAAATAAAGCCGGACTTGCAGGTAAATTTAAAATTTTCGGACAGATCGTATTGGGCCTGGTGGTCGGGATAACGCTGATGCTGAGTGAAGATGTTTTCATCCGGGAGTATATCAGCGATGAACCCCTGACTACGGAGAATTTGCTGAACCAGTATGATCCTTCCCAGATTGTTGATACCAAATCAACAAAAACGACCATCCCGTTTGTTAAAAACCATGAATTTGATTACGCTTACCTGGTTGCTTTTCTGGGTGAGAAAGGTCAGAAATGGGGTTGGGTGGTATTTATTATCGCCGTGATTTTCATTGTTACAGCCGTATCGAATGGTGTTAATTTATCGGATGGCCTGGATGGGTTGGCTGCAGGCACCACCGCTATTTGTGGAACCACCCTGGGTGTGTTTGCCTGGCTCTCCGGAAATGCCATTTATGCCAAGTATTTAAATATCATGTATATCCCATATACCGGGGAACTGGTGATTTTTGCCGGCGCCCTGCTGGGGGCCACGATTGGCTTTCTCTGGTATAATGCCTATCCGGCCCAGGTCTTTATGGGTGATACCGGCAGCCTGGCCCTGGGAGGCAGCCTGGCTGTATTTGCCATCCTGATACGAAAAGAATTATTGATCCCCATTTTGTGTGGGATATTCCTGGTAGAAAGTTTATCCGTACTGATACAAGTGTGGTATTTCAAGCGCACTAAAAAGAAGTTTGGTGAAGGCCGGCGGGTATTCCTGATGGCCCCGCTGCATCACCACTACCAGAAAAAGGGATATACTGAACCCAAGATCGTCCTGCGGTTTTGGATTGTGGGACTCATGCTGGCCGTAATCACAATTGTCACATTAAAGATACGGTAGAGGTGAGAAAAAAGATCGTCATACTGGGTGCAGGAGAAAGTGGAACAGGATCGGCCATACTGGCTAAAAGGAAAGGCCATGATGTGTTTGTATCCGATGCAGGGGAAATAAAATCCCGGTATCGGAACCTGTTGGATGCCCATGGTTTAATTTGGGAAGAGGGGCAGCATTCCATTCAGGAATTGCTGAAGGCAGAAGAAGTGATTAAAAGTCCAGGGATACCTGATGATGCCCCGGTGGTGAGTCGATTAAAAGAAAATCACATTCCGGTGGTTTCTGAAATTGAGTTTGCAGGTCGATATAATCGGGGCAAGACCATTTGTGTTACAGGCAGCAATGGAAAAACCACCACGACCAATCTGATCTTCCATATGATGAAAAAAGCCGGGATGGATGTTGAAATGGCCGGCAATGTAGGGCGTAGTTTTGCTCTGGTCGTGGCGGAAAAGGAACCCGAATATGTGGTTTTGGAATTGAGCAGCTTCCAGCTCGACGGGATGTTTGATTTTAAAGCGGATGTGGCCATAATAACAAATATTACCCCCGACCATCTCGACCGCTATGGAAATGATATGGACCGGTATGTGGCATCAAAATTCAGGATCACAAGAAACCAATCCAGTCACGATTTTCTCATTTATTGTTATGATGATGAGCGGATTAAAACCGGACTAGGCCGGTTTAAACCCGCATCAGTCAATTTGCCGTTTTCAATCCGGGAGCGGATGGACCAGGTTGCATATGTTGAGAATTCAAATTTATATATCCACTATAATAAAGATAAAATAACCATGTCTATTCATGATTTAGCTTTAAAGGGAAAGCACAACATCTACAATTCCATGGCAGCCGGGATTGCCGGCCAGGTGCTCAGGATCCGGAAAGAAATTATCAGGGAAAGCCTGAGCGATTTTCAAGGCGTGGAACACCGACTGGAACCCGTTATACGGGTTCATGGTATCATGTTTATCAATGATTCAAAGGCAACCAATGTCAATTCAACATGGTATGCACTGGAAAGCATGTCAAAAAATGTGATATTGATACTGGGAGGTATTGACAAAGGCAATGATTACAGCTCGCTTGAACCATTGATCAGGGAGAAGGTGAGGGCCATTATATGCCTGGGAAAAGACAATACCAAGATATTGAATGCTTTCGAAGGTAAAGTCCCAAAATTGGTCGAGGCCCGGTCCATGGAAGAAGCGGTGAAAAAATCATATGTGATCGGAAAGAAAGGCGATACGGTACTCCTGTCCCCGGCTTGCGCCAGTTTTGATCTGTTTGAGAATTATGAGGACCGGGGAAGGCAGTTTAAAGAATCTGTGAGGAACTTGTAACAGTGTTTTTGATCAGGGGCAACCGAAATGGTTACGCAGAACATTTACAGTATGAAAACATGACGGCATAATATTGTTCATTGGGAAACCCCAGTGGGTTTCCTGTCAAGATCAGGGTGTTTTTAAAAGGATATGGAAGAACGTTTCAATAAGTTATTTCGGGGCGACCGCATCATCTGGGGGGTCATTATTTTGCTCACTGTATTCTCCATTTTGGCCGTATACAGCTCCACAGGCACATTGGCCTACAAAAAGATGGGTGGGAATACCACCTATTATTTGATCCGTCATGGTGTGATCCTTGGCATCGGCATATTTATCATATTTGTCACACACCTGATCCCGTATCGCTATTATTTAAGACTTTCCCAGTTGTTCCTGTTCATATCTATTCCATTACTGGCATTGACTCTTCTGATGGGGACCAGCCTGAATCAGGCCACCCGGTGGCTGACATTGCCAGGTCTCGGATTTACCATTCAGACCTCTGACTTTGCGAAATTGGCGCTGATCATGTACCTGGCTCGTTTATTATCACTGAAACAGCATAAAATTCAGGATCTGAGAGAGGCATTTCAGCCGATGATCATCCCCATTGTCCTGATATGCGCACTGATCTTGCCCGCAAATTTTTCAACCGCTGCGATTATTTTTGCTACGGCCATGATACTGCTTTTTATCGGACGGGTGCCCATGAAATTCATCCTGGCTTTCTCAGGAATCGGACTGCTGGCATTGGTCATTTTTATTGGAAGCGCCATGTTGATCAATAAGGAGGGAAGAATACAGACATGGAAGAGCCGTATTGAACATTTTGTCAGTGGCGATACGGAAGAATTATACCAGGTCGAACAGGCTAAAATAGCTGTAGCTACAGGTGGTTTTTTTGGAAAAAAGCCCGGACGCAGCACGCAGCGTAATTTCCTGCCCCATCCTTATTCGGATTTCATTTTTGCCATCATTATCGAGGAATATGGCTTCTTTTTCGGTGCTTTGCCGCTCGTCCTCGCTTACATGATATTATTGTACCGGGGCGGTGTGCTGGTTCAAAAAGCAAACCGGACATTCCCGGCATTTTTAGCGGTTGGATTAACATTATTGATTGTATTTCAAGCATTTATAAATATGGCTGTGGCAGTTAGCCTTTTTCCTGTTACGGGTCAAACCCTGCCCTTTGTAAGCATGGGAGGGTCGTCTTTATTATTTACCTCTGTTGCCCTGGGTATAATATTGAGCGTGAGCAGAGGCATTGAAAAAGATTTGGCGGAAACAGCAGCGGATTCAACCGCAGAAACAACCTCAGAAACAACTGCAGATACGGAAACAAATCAAAATGACGACAGTGCATCATAAAAAGGTGATTATTAGTGGTGGTGGCACCGGGGGCCATATTTTTCCGGCCATTGCCATTGCCCGGGCACTCATCCAGGAAGAGCCTGGAACGGATATCCTTTTTGTTGGTGCCAAAGGGAAAATGGAAATGGAAAAAGTCCCGGCTGCCGGATTTCAGATTGTGGACCTTCCGGTGGAAGGTATTCAGCGACGTATCACCTTGTCCAATATCCGGGTGACCTGCAATCTTATAAGGAGTTTAGGGAAAGCCCGTCGTTTGCTACATGATTTTGGACCTGACGCCGTGGTTGGAACCGGTGGATATGCGAGTGGTCCCGTATTATATATGGCTGGAAGGAAAAAGATCCCCACACTCATTCAGGAACAGAATTCATTACCGGGAGTTACGAATAAAATTTTGTCAAAAAGAGCCACGACAATATGTGTTGCTTTTGAAGGTATGGAGCGGTATTTTCCGGCGAAAAAGATATTATTTACCGGTAATCCGGTACGGGAAGGTCTTGAGCACCTTCACGATCTTAAAGAAAAAGGGTACCGGCATTTTAACCTGGATGCACAGAAAAAAACATTGCTGGTATTGGGTGGCAGTCTTGGTGCACGGACGATCAATGAAAGCATCATCCGGCAATTTGCCCAACTTATGAATTCCGGGATTCAGGTGATCTGGCAATGCGGTACGCATTATTTTAAAAATGCGCATAAGATAATGGAAGAAAATCATCCTGGAAATATCTTCCTGTTCGATTTCATACACCGCATGGATCTGGCCTATTCTGTTGCTGACCTGGTTATTTCCAGAGCCGGCGCGGGTACTATTTCGGAACTCAGTGTTGCTGGTAAGCCAGTGGTTTTGGTGCCTTCACCCAATGTGGCTGAAGACCATCAATCCAAAAATGCCCGGGCATTGGCTGATAAGCATGCAGCCGTATTGATACCGGATGAAAAAGCAGTGGAGAAACTCATACCCCATTGCCTGGAAATAATTTACCAGGATGGGGTGCTCAGAGCACTATCGGGGCAGATCAGTAAAATGGCACGACCGCACTCAGCGAGAGATATAGCCAGGGAGGTTATCAAACTTTGCGAATTGGAATAAATGGATTACAGACAATATAAGCGCATCTATTTTATAGGTATTGGCGGCATCGGGATGAGTGCCCTGGCCCGCTATTTTTTGGCCGGTGGCTTTACGGTTGCCGGATATGACCGGACTGTCACCGAACTGACCCGGACACTCGCCCATGAAGGATGTCACATCCATTTCCAGGACGATATATTGAGCATTCCAGATGAGTACCTTCACGAGAGTAACAGAGCCACAACACTGGTGATCTTTACCCCGGCCATTCCCCACGATCATAATGAATTGAATTATTTCAGGAAATACCAGTACACAGTATTAAAACGATCAGAGGTACTGGGAGAGATTTCACGGAATTTGAAAAGTATCGCGGTGGCCGGAACCCATGGTAAAACCACCGTCTCTACCATGATCGCCCACCTTCTGAAACAATCTGAGATCAATTGCACGGCATTTCTTGGAGGAATATCAAAAAATTATAACAGTAATCTGATCATGGGTTCCGGGGCATGGGCCGTGCTCGAAGCCGATGAATTTGACCGGTCATTTCTTCAGCTAACGCCCCATATTGCCGTGATTACTTCAATGGACCCGGATCACCTGGATGTTTACCATGAAAAGAATATGTTGCAGCAATCGTTCAACCTGTTTGCTGATAAGATTTCACCCAAAGGCATTCTTTTAGTAAAAAAGACGGTCGATCCAGACATACTTCAGCGCGAAGATATATCGAGATACACCTATACATTCGATGGAGAGGCTGATTTTTACCCCAAACAGGTACATCTCCAAGAAGGATTTCATGTATTTGATATGGTCGTCCCAGGGAAGACACTCAAAAACATCCGGCTGGGATATGCCGGCAAAATGAATGTTGAGAATGCAGTGGCGGCCATTGCAGTAGCATGGTTACTCGACGTGCCGGAAGAT
>Ga0209536_100002552_pt1 | contig 29666 bp, 25 predicted proteins | sample DeeMarSeWOR28_12_FD_187461 | JGI IMG/M metagenome (GOLD analysis project Ga0209536, IMG submission 187461) | Marine sediment microbial communities from White Oak River estuary, North Carolina - WOR-2-8_12 (SPAdes) (version 2) | ecosystem: Environmental > Aquatic > Marine > Intertidal zone >...
GCACTACATGAGTCCCGAGCAGGCGATGGGGGAGCGGGAGATCACGGCCAAGAGCGACGTGTACGCGCTGGGCTGTGTGCTGTACGAGATGCTGACGGGCGAGCCGCCGTTCGACGGTCCCACGGCGCAGGCGATCATTGCGAAGACGCTGACCGAGAAGCCGTCCGTGCCGAGTGCCGTGCGCGACACGGTGCCGGCATCGCTCGACGCGGCGGTGCTGAAGGCACTCGCCCGGCTCCCCGCCGATCGGTTCGCGACGGCGGCGGCGTTCGCGACGGCCGTCGGCCTGACCGGGGAAGCGATGGAGTCCCCGGGCGCCACGCGGGAGGCGCGGCCGACCCGCCTTGTGCTGGCGGTGGTCGGTGCGCTTGCGGTCGCTGCCGGGGCGTTCGCCGTGGGACGATCGACGGGCGACGCGCGCCTGGGGAGGGGATGGGACTTCGGGCAGGCGACCCAGGTCACGTGGGAGCCGGGGCTCGAGATCGCCCCGGCGATCTCCCCGGACGGGAAGCAGGTCGCCTACGCGAGCGGCGACGGCACGCGCAGTAGGGTCTTCGTGACGCCCGTGGCCGGCGGCCGCGCGGTCCCGCTCACCGATGACTCGGTGGCGGTCGAGACCCACCCACAGTGGTCACGTGACGGAAGCCGCATTCTCTTTCTCAAGAACGGCCAGGTCTTCAGCGCCCCGGCGGGGGGCGGGCCGGCCCGTCAGGAAGTGCCGGGACGTGGAGGGGACGTCGAAACGGCGACCTGGTCCCCCGACGAGCAGCAGATCGCCTACGCGATCGATGATACCCTGTTCATCCGCGATGCCGCCGGCACCAGCCACCTGGTCACGATGCTGTTCCAGCCCAGTCTCTGCACATGGGGGCCGAGCACCCTGATTGCCTGCACCTCGGGCAACCGCTGGTACCTCAAGGCCGGGATGGCCTTCGGAAACCTCGCGCCGAGCTGGATCGTGGTGATCGATCCGGCTACCGGGCAGGTCACCGCCGTGACGGACAGCAACGCCAGCAGCGTGGCGCCGCGGTGGGCGGACGAAGGCCGGACGCTCCTGTATGCCTCGAACCGGCTGGGTCCGCCGGACATTTACGCCGTCCCGATCACCAGCCGTGGTTCCTCCGCGGGCGTGCCACAGCGGCTCACCGTGGGACTCGGCGTGAACTCGTTCTCGCTTTCCGCCGATGGGTCGCGACTCGCCTACGCCGTGATGACCACCAGCTCCAGCATCTGGTCGCGTCCGTGGGTCGGTGACGGGCCCGATCGGGCCGCACGCCCGACGCAGCTGACGTTCGGCCAGCAGACGATCGAGCGGTGCACCGTTTCCGAGGACGGGGCCTGGCTGTACTACGACTCCGACGCGAGCGGCAATCCGGACCTCTATCGTCTGCCGCTCCCACGGGGCCGTCCCGAGCGCCTCACCTCCGAGCGCACGGCCGAGTTCGCCCCTGACCTGTCGCCCGACGGGCGGATTCTCGCGTTCCATTCGTGGCGGACCGGCTCACGGGACATCTTCCTCATGCCGTTGGACGGAGGGCCCATCGAGCAGGTGACCGATTCGCCGGAGCAGGAGCAACACCCCCAATGGTCACCGGACGGCCGGCGACTCGCCTTCGTCTCCCAGTCGCAACCGCTCGGGGTCTTCGTCTCCGAGCGCACCGACGGCGCTCGCTGGGAGACCCGCAAGCTGGTGGACCAGGGCCAGTGGGCGGCGTGGTCCCCGGACGGCGAGCACCTCTCGTACGTCACCGACGTCCTTGGTGGGGGATTGCGGGTGGTGCACGTCGGGAGCGGGCAGTCGCGGGTGGTCTATGACGAGACGCTGCCCGGTGCGCCACTGGCCGAGACCAGCGAGTGGAGCGCTGACGGTCGGACGATCTACTTCAAGAGCCACGACGCCGACGGGGACGGCGTCATCTGGTCGGTCCCTTCGAGCGGTGGAACCCCTCGACGGCTCCTCAAGCTGGGGGACGGGCGGCTGCGGTCGGACCGCTACGGCTTCGCGATCGGCCACGGGCAACTGTACTACACGCTGTATGACCGACAGAGCAACATCTGGATGATGGATGTCCGCCCGTGAGCCGCTCCTCCCAGTGGAAGGAGGTGGAGGCCCGGTTTGGGCGGGGCGGATTCGAGCCCGCCGCGTGTATGATGCGCCGTGCCGAACACGGCGTCCTCTGACTCCTGACTCCTGACATCTCAGATCTGACGTCTCAATCCGAGGAGCGACCACTGTGGCCTGGAGTGAACGCATCGACAACCTGAACTGGACCGTGCTGAAGGGCGTAGCCGAGGGCGTGTCCATCACGAAACTGCTGGGCGTCTCGTTCGACAAGGCCGCCAAGGGGAGCCACGAGCTGCGCTGGAGCGTGGCGACGATCGTCCCGGGAGGGCGCTTTTCCCATCACCAGCACCCCCACCCGCAGTGCTTCTACTTCGTGAAGGGACGCGGTGAAGTTGCGCTCGACGACCAGGTGATCTCCGTCGGGCCGGGGAGCATCGTGACCGTGGCCGATCGCGAGGGACACGAGGTCCGCAACACCGGCGACGGGGAGATGTACCTCCTGGAGGTGTCGCTCTTCCACGAGAAGGATGCCGTGCCCGTGCTGGAGCCGCACCCCGCACTCGCGAGCGCTGATGCACGGCAGCCGGGCCTCGCCGAGCGGCTGCACGGGATGGTCGCCGAGCAGGTGCGGGGGCTCGCCACCCCGCCGCCGCGCACCGCGAAGACGTGGCTCCAGGCGCTGCGGCCGTTCAGCTTCACGGCATCCATCGTCCCCGTGCTGCTCGGTACGGTGCTCGGGGCGTTTGCGGCCGGCTTCCACCCGCTCTTCGGGGCGATCGCACTCGTGGGGGCCATGGCCATTCACGCGAGCGCCAACCTGATCGCCGACTACTACGACTTCCGCGCGGGCGTGGACGCCGACGACACGTACGGCTCCAGCGGTGTGCTCACCGGCGGTCTGCTCACCCCGCAGGAGGTGTTCCTCGGCGGGCTGGTGGCGATGGCCGTGGCGGTGGCGGCCGGAGCCTACCTCGTGACGGTGCGCGGATCGACCATCGTCGTCCTGGGCCTGATCGGCCTGATCGGCGCCTACTTCTACACGGCGCGCCCGCTCGGCTACAAGTACCGCGCTCTCGGCGACTTCGGGATCTTCACCCTGTTCGGACCGTTGATGGTGCTCGGCGCGTACGTCGTGCAGACTGGCCGGCCCGACTGGATGCCGCTCGTCATTGCGGTGCCGGTCGGATTCCTGGTCACGGCGATCCTGCACGCCAACAATCTGCGCGACATGCCGTTCGACCGGCGCGCCGGCATCCGCACCATCGCGATGCTGCTCGGCCGGTCGGGTGCGCGGGGCATGTACGCAGGACTGGTGCTCGGCGCGTATCTCGTCGTGATCGGGTTGGTGGCTGCGCGGGTGGTGTCGCCGCTTGCGCTGGCGGCGCTGCTCACGGTGCCGATCGCCGCCCGCAACCTGAAGCTCGTGTTCCGCGCCTCGGAGCCCGCCGAGCTCGCGATGGCCGACGTGATGACCGCACAGCTGCACATGATGTTCGGAGTGCTGATGACCGTTGGGGTCGCCCTTGGCCACGTCCTCTGATCCGGCCATGATGGAGGCAAAGACGGCCGTCCGAGCGGGAGCCTCCCTCAGCCCGGGGGTCCTGGGCCTCCTGGCCGCCGCCACGATCCCCGTGTGGATCGTGGTGTTCGTCTGGACGCCGCTCAATTTCTGGTACGTCATGGCACTTGGAACCGGCGGGCTGGCGCTCGCCGGGACGGTCGCTTCCCCGAGCGCCATGCGCGCGCGCCTGCAGTTTCGTGCGTCGGATATCCTCATCGGCCTGGCGTCGGCCGCCGTGCTCTACGCCGTGTTCTTCGTGGGGCGGGAGTTGACCACCCGGCTCCTCCCGTTCGCCAACGATCAGATCGGTGCGGTGTACGACAACAAGGCCTTGCTGGCGCCCGCGCGGATCGGCCTGCTGATCGGGCTCGTCATCGGGCCCGGCGAAGAACTGTTCTGGCGGGGAGTCCTGCAGCGCGAACTGGAGGCACGCCTCGGCGGGTGGCGCGGGTATGCGCTGGCCACCCTGCTCTACGCCGCGGTGCACGTGTTCACGGGCAACGTCATGCTGGTGGTCGCGGCACTCGCCGCCGGCGTCCTGTGGGGGGGGATGTATCTTCGCTTCGGACGGCTCTGGCCGGGGATCATCTCCCACGTGGCGTGGGACGTGACGGTCTTTCTCTTGATGCCGCTGGGCTGAATGCGCTCTGATCGAGGGTCAGCCCGCGCGGGCTGTTCAAGCGTGCTGACGCAACCTACCTTCTCTATCTGATGTCCGATCAGCTCAGCCGGCTCAGGGGTACGCTCTCGGGGCAGTACGAGATCGAGCGTGAAGTGGGCGCCGGCGGCATGGCGACCGTGTACCTCGCGCGCGATCTCAAGCACGATCGCCAGGTCGCGCTGAAGGTGTTGCGCCCGGAACTGACCGCCGTCCTCGGCCCCGACCGGTTCCCGCGCGAGATCAGGATCGTCGCGCAACTCCAGCACCCCAACATCCTGCCGCTCCACGACTCGGGGGAGGCGGACGGGTTCCTCTACTACGTGATGCCGTTCGTGGACGGCGAGTCGCTGCGCACGCGGATCGATCGTGAGGGACGACTCCCCATCGGTGAGTCCGTGCGGCTGCTGCGCGAGGTGGTCGATGCGCTCGCCTCCGCGCACGCGCGGGGCATCGTACACCGCGACATCAAGCCGGACAACGTGATGCTCTCGGGTCGGCACGCCGTGGTCACGGACTTCGGCGTCGCCAAGGCCGTGAGCGATTCGGGTGGCGAGAAGCTCACGACCGTGGGTATCGCGGTCGGCACCCCGCACTACATGGCGCCCGAGCAGGCGATGGGGGAGGCGCAGGTCGATCACCGGGCCGATATCTACGCGATCGGCGTGCTCGCCTACGAGATGCTCACGGGGCGCCCGCCCTTCGCCGGAAAGTCCTCCCAGGGGGTGCTGTCGGCGCATGTGCTGGAGCGGCCGACGGACGTCCGCGAGGCGCGTCCGGGGATCCCCGAGCCCGTGGCGGGCGCGGTCATGCGCTGCCTGGAGAAGGAACCTGCCGACCGCTGGCAGAGTGCCGAGGAGATGCTGCGCCAGCTCGAGGCCGTGTCCTTCACGCCGAGCGGGGCGCTGACGCCGACCGAAACCCGGCCGGTCGACGCCACGCCGACCCGCCCCGCGGCGAGACGCCGGTGGTGGATCCCGTCCGTCGCGGCGGTGGTGCTCGTCTTCGGGGGCGTCGGGGGATGGCTCTTGGCCGGAATGGGGGGTGGTGACCGGATCCAGCGCATCGCCGTGCTCCCGATCGACGACATCTCCGGGCAGGACGAGGTGTTCGTGAACGCGATGCACGATGCGCTGACGAACGCCCTGAGCCGGATGGGAACGGTGGGCGTCGTGTCGCGCGCCACGATGATGGTCTACAAGGCGTCGCCGAAGCCGACGCGCGAGATCGCGAACGAGCTCGACCTCGATGCCGTCGTCGAGGCGACCGTGTTCCGCGCCGGCAACGTGATGCGGATCAACGTGCAGTTCGAGGATCCCATGACCACGCGGAGCCTTTGGTCGGATACCTACGAACGCGACGTGCAGAACGTGCTCGAAGCCCAGAACGACATCGTCCAGCGCATCGCCGCAGCCGTGGCGGGCGTGCTGGGGGTGGTCGATACGACGCAAGCCGTCGGAGACAGCACATGACGCTCAGCAAGACTCGTTCGGATTGTCTGCGAATCGGCGCGGTCGCCGCGCTGGCCGTTCTCGCCGCGTGCGGCGGAGACCGCGCTGGTCTGCCGCACGCCACCGTCCTCTCACCCGAGGGCGCGAACCACCAGTATGCGCGCTACTCGCCCGACGGGGCCCGCGTCTCGTACTGGGCCGCCGGCCCGTCGGGATGGAATCTCACCGTGGCGGACGCGAAACTGCGCGGCGCGCGCACGCTGGATTCCGCACCGTTCGTCGTCACCCCGGGGCTCTGGTCTCCGGACGGCACCCATCTCACGTACGCCGCCGGCGCGGACTACGACCTTTGGGTGACGCCAGTGGACGAGGGGGCGCGCCGCAGGCTCACGATGAGCAAGGGCGTGGAGTTCCCGATCCAGTGGCATCCGCGCGGCGACCGGCTCGGCTACCTCGCCTCGCTCCAGGGTGGGGAGATCCGGGCTGGTGTGATCACGCTCGCGACCGGGGCGGAGACGCCCATGCTCGCCGAGACGCGCCCCGCGATTCCATTCTGGTCGCCCGACGGCTCTCAGATCGCATACATGGTCATCGACGGCGGGAAGGCCACGATCTGGGTCGCGGACAGCGCAGGCCGGAACGGCCGGCAGCTCACCACCGAGGGGTTCGAGGAGTTTGCGGAAACCGACCCGTGGTCACCGGATGGGTCGCGCCTGCTATACCAGTCCCGGCGCACCGGCACTGCAGACGTCTGGGTGCTCCCTGTAAACGGCGATACGGCCCGGCAGCTCACTCGGGACGTGCGGAACGACTACGCCGGCCAGTGGTCGCCGGATGGTACGTGGGTGGCATTCCTCTCCGAACGTGGCCGCCAGACCGACATCTGGATCGTGCCGGCCGCCGGTGGCACGCCGCAACGCGTGACCGATGATGCTGCCGCGGAGAACGACGTGCAGTGGGTGCCAGGCGGCCGCGAGATCGGCTTCAGCACGGGGGTGGTGCGGAGAGGGCTGTGGGCGCAATCGCTCGCGGACGGAGCCGAGCGGCGGGTCACGCCCGACTCGATCCGCGTCGGCGGCTTCGACCTCTCGCCCGACGGCAGCCAGGTCGTCTACGAGGTCGTGCGTGGGGGTGGGGTGAGCGATCTTCAGGTGGTCGCCGTCACCGGCGGTGCGCCGCAGACGCTCGTGGCAAACTCCGCCCGGAGCACGGTGCCGCTCTGGTCGCCCGATGGCGCGAAGGTGCTGTTCATATCCGACAGAGGCGGCACCAACGACGTGTGGGTGGTGGATGTGCCTGGAGGGGAACCGCGCCGCTTGATCGACTGGCCCACCGACGAGTTCGCGGCCGAATGGGCCGCGGATGGCTCGTCGGTGTATTTCACGTCCGATCGCGACGCCAGCCCGCTGTACGACCTCTGGATCGTGTCCGCGAGCGGCGGCGAGGAGCCGCGCCGGCTGACCCGGGTGGGAACGCTCCAGGGTGTGATCCAGAGTCAGGTGTCGGCGGACGTGTTCGTTCAGACCCTCGGCGGCAACGAGGGGCAATTGGTGTTGAGCCGCTTGCTGCCGGACGGCCGCCTGCAGACGCTGTGGGATCGCTCGAGTGCGCTGGGCGTCGGGAGGCGGGACGTTACCCCGTCGGGCGACTCCATCGCGATCCTCGTCCAGCAGCCCGGTGGCGGACTGGGGACGATGTTGCTGCCGACGCGCGGGGGGGAGGGGCGTCCGATGCTCCGCAACAACGAGGGCGTGCTGGACTGGTCCGCCGACGGCACGCAGGTCCTGTACTGGTCGGGCATCCCGATTAGTGACCTGTACGTCCTGTCGCTGGTTGACGGCTCGGTGCGACGCCTGACGGACACGCCGGATGACGAGGGTGCTGCGCGGTGGCTGCCGGGCGGCGGGAGTATCCTGTTCTACCGCTCGACCGAGCAGCGCCGGCTCGCCACGGTCGACGTGCGCCGCTTGATCGCTGGGAACGAGTAGCGTTCCTTCGTTCGGAGGGGCGGGCTCTCCCCGCCCCATCCCTCGATCCCAGAGTCCGCCCGTGAACGAATTCACACGCGCCGTGGGCGTCGAAGTTCCGGTCATCTGCGGCGCGATGTATCCCTGCAGCAACCCGGAACTGGTCGGCGCGGTGTCCCGGGCCGGCGGTATCGGGATCGTGCAGCCCACGGCGCTCACGTACGTCTACGACTACGAGTTCCGGCAGGGACTCCGACTTGTCTGTCGGCTCGCCGAGGGCCGGCCGGTCGGCATGAACGCCCTCATCGAGTCGTCCTCCAGGATCTATCACGAGCGCATGATCGCCTGGGTCGAGACCGCGCTCGAGGAAGGCGTGCGGTTCTTCGTCACGTCCCTCGGGAAGCCCCGTTGGGTCGTAGACCGGGTTGCCGCCGTGGGAGGCGTCGTGTACCACGACGTCACCGACCGCCGCTGGGCCCTGAAGGGGCTCGAGTCGGGGGTGCACGGGCTGATCGCGGTCAATCGACGGGCCGGCGGCCACGCGGGAGCGCATTCGCTGGAGGAGCTCATCGCGGAGGTCGGAGACCTTGGCGTGCCGGTGATCGCCGCGGGGGGGATCGCAAGACCCGGGGAGCTGACGCACGCGCTCGGGCTCGGCTATCAGGGGGTACAGATGGGCACGCGGTTCATCGCGACACCCGAGTGCCGTGTGAGCGACGCGTACAAGCAGGCCATCGTCCGCGCCGGCGAGGACGACATCGTGCTGAGCGAGCGGGTCACCGGCGTGCCGCTTGCGGTGATCCGAACGCCTTACGTGGAGCGGATGGGGCTGAAGGCCGGTCCGATCGCGCGGTGGATGCTCCGGGGGCGCCGTCGCAAGCGCCTGATGCGGGCCGTCTATGCCCTCCGGTCGGGGTGGCAGCTCAAGCGCACGTCCCTCGGCACGCGGGGTGCCCGCGAGTTCTGGCAGGCAGGCCGGAGCGTCGCGGGCATCGACGCGGTCGCACCTGCCGCCGACATCGTCGCGCGGTTCCGCGCCGTCTGCTGACCGCCGGCACGCCCTGCGCGCCGACGCGTGACCGTGAAGAGCAGGACGCATGGCGCGGGGGACGCACCGGATTCGCCCCCGAATCGAGTGTGACGCCGCCCCTCGCACGCCGCACGCCCTGCTCCCATCTCCGAGGCGCGCTCGCCGCCGCGCCCGTTCCGTCCCTCAGTTCGCGATGCTCGCCTCCACGAGCGTCGCATTCATCACCGCACGGTACGTGTTGAGCCTGCCCCAGCCGAAGATCGTGTCGTACCCGTCGTCCCCCAGGTCGTCGACCGTGCCCTCGATCCGCGCGCGGAGCGCGTCGCCCCGGAGCCCGGTCACCGACCCCACGATCCCGGCCGTCCCGGTGACCTGCGGAGCGGCCATCGACGTCCCCTGGAGATAGCGGTACCCGCCGCCCAGGTATGCGCTGTAGATGCCGGACTCTTCCGTCGTGTTCGAGTACATCTCGCCGCCGGGCGCCGAGAGATCGAGACCCGGGCCCCAGCTCGAGTAGTACGTCAGGCCGTCCCGCCAGTTCGTGGCGGAAACGGAGATGGCCAGCGGATCGCAGGCCGGGCACTCGACCACACCCGTTCCCCCGTTCCCTGCCGAGCAGACCACGAGCGAGCCGAGGACGTGCGCGTACGCGATCGCGGCCTTCTCGGCCTCGGATTCGGTGCCGCCGCTCAAGCTGAGATTCATCGCCACGACCCCGTAGTCGGCGGCAGCGATGATGGCGCTGGCGATGGCGGACGACGGGCACCCAGGAGGTCCGCACACCCGCTGCACGTACACCTTCACGTTCGAGCCGGCCTTGGCCACGCCGGCCACACCCACGGTGCGCCCGACCATCGTGCCGGTCGTGTGCGTCCCGTGTCCGTCCTCGTCACTCGGGTCGGCGTCGTCGCTGTACCAATCCCATCCGGCGACGAGTTGGCCGGAGGTGAACTCGGGGTGGGCGAAGTCGACGCCGGTGTCGATGCTGCCGACGGCCACCTTCTGCCCTCCGGTGGCGTAGCCCTCGATGTTGTCCTCGTCCGCGTCCGCCAGGGAGCGGTAGGACGTAACCGGGGCTCCCTTGTTGCGGCCGCGGGTGTAGTAGATCGTCAGCCCGCCGGGGTTGTAGAAGGCCCACAGTCGCGGGTCGATGGCCGTGGGCTGCCGCAGGTAATCCGGCTCGGCCCACAGGACCTGCGGATCAGCCGCGAGGCGCGCGGCGAGGGATTGCTCGGCCCCTGCGGGTCCACGCAGGACCACGAAGGCGTCTCCGGGCGCCCGTCGCTCCACGGTCAACCCGTACGCGGTGGTGACGTCGGCCGCGGATACGCCGTCCGCCAACTTCACGACTACCCGTCCGGGCACCACCTGCTCCGGCTGCTGGAGTGGGGCGCCCACCGAGAGCGTCGGCGACGTGGGACCGACCGGTTCGTTCGCGTCCCGGCAGGCGAGGAGTGCGAGCGGAACCAGGAGCAGGAGAATGCGTTTCATGGCGTTCCTCGATTCGGCACGTGAGCCCATGCTGCGCGCGCAGAAACCAAGGACCGCTCTGAGCGGCTCCGGCGGGTGTCGAGAGGTGACGAATCAAGATTGGGCGACCCGAAGACGTGCGCAAGCGCCTGAGACAAAATGCCGCAGGCCATTTCATCCCACGAGTCCCGCTTGCCTCCACTCCCTTCCCCCTTCCCCCTTCCCCTCCCCCTGCCTCCTCCCCTCACCGTGTCCAGCGGGTAACTTCCCCGCCATGCAGACACTGATCCAGAGCTGGCCAGGCGAGTGCGTCGTCTCCGCATTCGACCACGAAACGGGGACGTGGATCTTCATTGCGATCCACGACACGACGCTCGGACCCGCCATGGGGGGGTGCCGCATGAAGACGTACGCGGCGCCGGCCGACGGCCTGCGGGACGCGATGCGACTCGCCGAGGGGATGACCTGCAAGTGGGCCGTGATCGGATTCGATCTCGGCGGGGGCAAGAGCGTGCTCGCCGTGCCGCGACCGTTGGATGGGGCGGCGCGGCGGGGGCTGCTCCTGCGATTCGGGCGACTCGTGGCCTCGCTCCGCGGAGCCTACGCGATGGGGCCCGATCTCGGCACGACGCCGGAGGACATGGCCGTCATCGGGGGGGTGACGGAGCACGTGCACGGCTACGATCGGCGGACCGGCACGGCGCTCGACCCCGGTCCGTACACGGCGCTGGGCACCTTCGTCGGAATGCGGGCAGCGCTTGCGCACGCATTCGGGAGCGCGGAGTTCCGCGGGCGTACCGTGTTGATCCAGGGGGTCGGCGACGTCGGCGTACCGCTCGCGCGGCGCTGTGCCGATGCGGGGGCGACGCTGCTGCTGAGCGATGCCGACTCGGCCCGGGCGACGCGGGTCGCAGGGGAGTTGGGTGCGCGGACCGTGCCGGCGGAGGAGGTGTACATCACCCCGTGCGACGTCTATGCGCCCTGTGCGGTCGGAGGGACGATCAACGCGCGCTCGGTGCCGCAGCTCGCCTGTCGCATCGTCGCTGGTTGCGCGAACAACCAGCTCGGCGAGGCGGCCGATGCCGACCGGTTGCACGCCCGGGGAATCCTGTATGCCCCGGACTACGTCATCAATGCCGGCGGCGCGACCGCCTTGCCGCTGCTGGGCCACGGCAGCAGCGACGAGGAAGTGCAGCTGCGGATCCGCGGGTTCGAGGGGACGTTGACCCGGATCTTCGAAGAGGCGACGAGCCGATCCGAGTCACCGCACCGAGCGGCGCAGCGGATGGTCGACACGGTACTGGAGGTCCGGCGCGCGCAGCGGACGCCGTGAAGCGAGACTGAAGGCGGGGGTCCGGATCCATCCTCCCAGTGAAAGGACGGGCCGTGTGATGCGGATGCATGGGTCGCTTGCCCTCATGCCGTTGCTCGTCGCCGGCGCGGCCTTCGCGGCACAAGCCCAGGTGTGGATCGACTTCAAGGTGACGGGCACGGTCAACCTCGCCGTGCGAGAGGAGGAGGTGGTCGCGTGCAACGAGACCGATGACGGGATGCGTATCCGCACGATGGGTGAGTGGAAGATCACGTTCGACGTCCCCTCCGCCGCACCCGGGAAGCACGAGGCTCAGGTGAACGTGAGCGCTCCCGCGACGGTCACCGCGTTGCACGACGACGATCCCCGCACCGATGACCACCTGACGGGGAGCGCGACGCTCACCAGCACGTCGGCGGGGACCGGGGGGATGGGGATGCCGTTGCTGCGCGTCCAGTTCGTCGCGCCGGCGCTGACCTCCGGGACCGGGGCCCGGATCGACGTCGAGGGCGTGCTGGTCTGCCCGGTGAGCTGAGCGGGGCCGGACCCCAGGTGCGTTGCGGGCCGCCGGCCGATATCTTGTGGGGGCTTTTTCCGATCCGATACCTTCGACTACGGTGAGCGCTCCGATGTTCAGACGATCACGAAGCCGCCCGAGCAGCCATACTCCCGACGACCTCCTGACCGTGGCAGTCGGGGCCGTCCCGGCCCTCGCCAAGTACCGGCGCGATGACGAGGACGAACCGGACCAGGACCCGGAGGAGGATCTCGAGGCCGACGAGGATGAGGAGGAGTGGGAGGAGGACGAAGACGAGGAGTACGAAGAAGAGGACCTCGACGAGCTGGACTTCTAGGCGCTCCCGGCTGGCCGGCGCCGGGGCTCCGGCGCCAGCGGCCGTGTGACGTGCGGGATCGGGAGGGGCACCGGGTGCGGGCGCCCCTCCGTCGCATTGGGATGGGCCGCCCCCCCCCGGTGGAGTCCGCCGGCTCGGCGCCGGCGTCGACCGGTGCTGGACGGCGCGCCGCCCGGACCGTATGATCGGCCGACTACCCTCCACGTCCGGGGCGTACGATGAACGGGCATCAGACCAACCCCCACGGCGGGTGCCGGCACCTCCCTCGCCGTGACTTCCTGGCGGCGGCGTCCGCGGCGCTCCCGGTCGCGCTCGGGGTGCGTGCCTCAGGCCTTTCGGCGTCGATGTACGACGAGCCGGTCTTCCGGATCTCGCTCGCCGAGTGGTCGCTGCACCGCACGCTGGACACCGGCGCGCTCACCAATCTGGAGTTTCCGATGGTGGCGCGGAACGAGTACGGCGTCGAGGCCGTGGAATACGTGAATTCCTTCTTCAAGGACAAGGCGACCGACCGCGGGTATCTGACCGAGCTTCGGAGCCGCGCGGAGGACGCCGGAGTTCGCAGCCTCCTGATCATGTGTGATGGGGAAGGGGCGATCGGCGATCCGTCCGATGCGGGGCGCCGGCGAGCGATCGAGAATCATTACCGGTGGGTCGACGCCGCGGCGTTCCTCGACTGTCACTCGATCCGCGTGAACGCGCAGTCCGAGGGTTCGCCCGAGGAGCAGCGTCGGCTCGTGGTCGACGGACTCCGCCGCCTCACCGCGTTCGCCGCCGAGCGGGGGATCAACGTGATCGTGGAGAACCACGGGGGACTCTCGTCCAACGGCGCGTGGCTGGCGAGCGTGATGGACACGGTGCAGCACCCGCGATGCGGTACCCTGCCGGACTTCGGCAACTTCCACCTCGGCGAGAACGAGTGGTACGACCGGTATCAGGGGGTCGCGGAACTGATGCCGTATGCCAAAGCCGTGAGCGCCAAGTCGAACGAGTTCGATGCGAGCGGCGAGGAGCGTCAGACCGACTTCCTGCGGATGCTTCGGGTAGTGCTCGACGCCGGATACCGCGGCTACGTCGGCATCGAGTACGAGGGGAGCGAGCTGAGCGAGCCCGAAGGCATCCGAGCGACGAAGGCCCTGCTGGAACGGGTGCGCCAGCGGCTAGGGGACGACTACCGCTAGCGACTGGCAGCCGCTCGTGCACGACTGATATATTCGCACCGTTTCCCTCTCTCCCTGCACCGCGGGCAGGTATGTCGGAGATCACGCGCACGACCCGTAGGCTCGCTTCCTTGCTGGACATGGGATTCCAGCGCGCTGCACCGCCGGCACCCGCGACGGTCGACATTCCCGTCGGCCCCAAGAGCCGGAAGGTGATCGCCACGAGAGGGGCGATGGGGACACGGGTCACGGTGACCGTCCTGGTGTCCTCCCGGGACCGCGCGGACGAGGCGATCGGGCGTGCCTTCGCGGAGATGGACCGGCTCGTCGCTGTCTTCAGCCGGTACGAGCGCGACTCGGCGGTGGCCCAGCTCAACGACACTGGGTGGCTGGATGGTCCTCCCCCCGAGTTCCTGCACGTGGTCTCACGCTCGCTCCATTACCACCAGCTCAGCCGGGGCAGCTTCGACGTGTCCGTGGCGCCGCTGGTCGATCTGTTCCAGGGTGCGTCCGGATCCCTGCCCCTCCGGAGCGAGATCGACGCCGCCCTGGAGTTGGTGGGTGCGGGCCAGATCGAAGCGACGCGGAGGCGGATCGGTTTCCGCAGATCGGGAATGCGCATCACGCTCGACGGGATTGCCAAAGGCTACATCATCGACGCGGTCGCGGCGGTACTCGAGCGCCACCGGATCCGGGATTATCTCGTGGACGGGGGCGGAGACATCCGGGCGTCCGGGGCGAAGGAAGGGGGACGGCCCTGGGGCATTGCGGTGCAGGATCCCGCCAAGGGAGGGCGCTATCCGGACACGATCCGGCTGCGGCGTGGGGCGGTGGCCACGTCCGGCAGCTACGAACGCTACCTCGATCGTGACCGGCTCTTCCATCACATCGTCGACGCGGGCACGGGGACGTCACCGAAGTACAGCAGCAGCGTCTCGGTCGTCGCGCCGACGGCGATGGCGGCGGACGCGCTGGCAACGGCCGCATTCCTCATGGAGCCACGGCACGGGGCGATGTTCATCGAGCGGCTGCGCGGGTGTGAGTGTCTGATCATCGACCGGGATGGCCGCCAGTTCAGGTCGCGAGGCTGGACGGGTGCGGGACCGGTTCACGGAGCGGAGGCGGAGGCATGATGCGGAACGCAATGACGATCGACGGACGGGAGTACACCAGATTCCAGACCGCGGTTCTGGTGTTGCTGCGGATCCTGGTCGGTTGGCACTTCATGTACGAAGGGTTGGCGAAGATCTTCAACCCCTACTGGACGTCGGCCGGCTATCTCGCCGAGTCCCAATGGTGGTTCAGCGGGATCTTTCACACCATTGCCGCGCATCCGACCCTGTTGACGGTCGTCGACTACGTGAATGCCTGGGGGCTGCTGCTGATCGGGCTCGGCCTGCTGTTCGGGCTCTTCACCCGCACGGCCACGGTGGCGGCGCTCGCGTTGCTCCTGCTGTACTACATCGCCGCTCCCCCGTTCGTCGGCTACGTCTACTCCATGCCGACCGAGGGAAGCTACCTCATCGTGAACAAGGTGCTGATCGAGATGGTCGCCGTGGCCGTCCTGCTCGCCTTTCCCACGGGCAAGGCGTACGGATTGGACCGGTTCATCGGCCGGCCGTATGCCGGCGATCGCACGAGCCTGCATCAGGCCGGGGCCTGAGGGAGACCGACGATGACGGACGAACGCAAGCACGACCAGCCGGACCCCAAGAGCCCCGACGGGCAGTCCCCCTCCTCCGCGGAGCCGGCACGCAGCGGTGTGAGTCGGCGGGGGGCGCTCAAGGCCCTGGTCTCGGTGCCGTTCTTCGGCGCTTTCGCCTTCAGCTTCGGGAAGAAGAAGGCGGCCGACGATTTCAGGAAGAAGACGATCCTCTCCGAGCTCGGCGTGACGGAGGGCGGGCCGGCCTACATCCCCAACGCGATCTCCAAGCCGCCGAGCGAGCGCGTGCGCCTCGGCATCATCGGATTCGGCGGCGAAGGCGAGTCGCTCGTGCGGCACGCCGGCTACGCCCACCCCGACTGGGTCGCCGAGCAGCGTAAGGCTCTGGAGGAGAATCCGGCGGCCGCCGGGCTCGCCGTCTACATGGGGCAGGAGGACCTGAACGTCGCATTCACCGCCGTGTGCGACGTGTTCGACGTGCGGGCGGAGCGTGCCATCGCCGCCTCAGCCGTGGACACGAAACCCGGGAACGGTCCGGCGAACCCACCCGCGAAGCGGTACCGGCATTACCGCGATCTCCTGCAGAGCGGAGACGTCGACGCGGTCATCATTGCGACGCCCGACCACTGGCACGCGCAGATGACGCAGGACGCGGCCGCCGAGGGTGTGCACGTGTACTGCGAGAAGTGCATGACCCGAACGGAGGAGGAAACCCGCGCGGTACACGGCGCCGTGACGAATGCGGGTATCGTGTTCCAGCTCGGGCACCAGAACCGCCAGTCCGAAGCGCACAACAAGGCGCGCGAAGTGATCGAGGCCGGCATTCTGGGCCCGATCACCTTGGTCGAGGGCACCACCAACCGGAACTCGCCCTGGGGCGCGTGGGTGTGGGACATCCATGAGGACGGCAACCCGCAGACCATCGACTGGGAGCTGTTCGAGGGGCCGGCCCCGAACAAGGTGCCCTTCAGCCTCGAGCGGTTCTTCCGGTGGCGCTGCTGGTACGACTACGGCACTGGCCTCGCCGGCGACCTGCTGTCCCACGAGTACGACGGCGTGAACCAGATCCTGCAGTTGGGAATCCCGAAGTCCTGCGTGGCGTCCGGAGGGATCTACTACTTCAAGGACGACGGTCGCGACGTCCCCGACGTGTTCCAGGCGGTCTACGAGTACCCCAACCGGGATCTCACCTTCGTCTACAGCGCCACGCTGGCGAACGGCTACTACCGCGGGCTCCGCTTCATGGGCCACGACGCCTCGATGCAGGTGAGTGGCACCCTGTCGGTCACGGCGGACGGGGAATCCACCCGGTACAAGCAGAAGATCGAGGACCGGATCATCGATCCCTCGCGCCCGATGTTCACGTATCGACCCGGATTCAAGGGCATCGACGCCGTGACCTCGGCCACCGAGGAGTACTTCGTCAGCCGCGGTCTGCTGTACACGTATCGCGGGGGGCGCCGCGTGTCGGCCTACCACCTGCTCATTGCGGAGTGGCTCGACGTGATCCGCAACGGCGGCCAGACCAGTTGCAACATCGATCGCGGGTTCGAGGAAGCAATGACCTGCCACATGGCGACTCGGTCCTACCTGGAGGGCCGCAAGGTGGAGTGGGATCCAGTCAACCGGCGGATCGTGTAGGACGCCGCCGCGCGGTCGCGCAGGCCGGCGGTCAGGAGATCGGCGGACCGACTCGATCGGCCCGTCTCTCGATTCTCCGGTCCGCCGGCAGGCCCAACCGCGCGATCGCTCAATCGCCCAACCACGCAACGCCGAGGATCAGCCGTGAGCACGAAGACCCGCCTCGGGATGATGATGTTCCTCCAGTACGCCATCTGGGGCGCCTGGGCCCCGGTACTGTCGGCGTACCTCATCAACGACCTGGGATTCAGCGGGGGGCAGGTCGGCTGGATCTACGCACTGCTGCCGCTCGCGACGATCATCTCGCCGTTCGTCGGCGGGCAGCTCGCGGATCGGTACTTCGCCACCGAGAAGGTGATCGGCTTCCTCTCGTTCACCGGCGGCATCCTCCTGCTGGTCGTCGCGCGCACGAGCGACTTCACCGCCATGGCGGCGCTGATGCTCGTGTACTGCCTCGTCTACGCCCCGACCCTGGCGCTCACGAATTCGATCGCGATGATCAACCTGCGCGATTCCGAGGAGGAGTTCGGTGGGATCCGCGTCTGGGGAACGCTGGGGTGGATCGCGGCCGGGTGGATGCTCACCGGCTGGCGCTGGATGGCCGACACGTCGGTGCTGCCGGCGGTGCGCGGCGACACCCTGCTTCTCGCCGGCGTCATGTCGATCGTGATGGGCCTCCAGGCGCTGAGCTTGCCGCACACGCCGCCCGCGAAGGAGGGCGTCAAGCCGTGGGCGTTCCTGGAATCGCTGAAGATGCTCCGGACGAAGGACTTCGCCGTGTTCGTGGGCATTACGTTCGTCGTCGCGACCGAGCTGGAGTTCTACTACATCCTCACCGCACCGTTCCTCCAGTCCGACAGGATCGGTGTTTCGAACACCATGGTCCCGCTCGTGATGACGATCGCGCAGCTCGCCGAGATCGTCGTGATGGCGTTCCTGCTCTCCAGGTTCCTGAAGAAGTACGGTATGCGGCGGACCCTGGCCTTCGGTGTGATCGCGTGGCCGATCCGATACGTGATCTTCGCGATCGGAGCGCCGGCATGGCTGGTGATCGCCTCGCTGACGCTGCACGGCTTCTGCTACGTCTTCTTCTTCGTCGCGGCGTTCATCTACGTGGACAAGGTCGCTCCCCCGGACATCAGGGCTTCGGCCCAGAGCATGATCGCCATCGTCGCGCTCGGCCTCGGGCGCTTCCTCGGCAGCCTGTTCGCGGGAAAGATCCGTGATGTGTTCACGGTGATGGGCGAGACCAACTGGACCTTCGTGTTCCTCGTACCGTGCGCCCTCACCGTACTGTGTGCGGTGGCGTTCCTGCTCTTCTTCCGCGAGGAGTCGGCGCCGAATCCGGCGCGGCACGCCGCCGCCTGACGGGAGCGGAGTGTGCGACCACCATCAGAGAGAGGCAGCGCTGGCATGGCAGGCAAGAGACTCGGGGTTGGCATCGTCGGGGGCGGGTTCGTCGGCAGGTTTCATATCCGCTCGTTCGTCGGCGTGCGTGACGCGGACGTGCTCGGCGTCATGAGCCGATCGCTCGAGTCGGCCGCGGGCGCCGTGAGGCTGGCCCGCGAGCTCGGCGTCGGAGAGGCGAAGATCCATCGGTCGGTCACCGACATGGTCGCCGACCCGGCGATCGACGCACTGTGGATCTGCGCTCCCAACTTCACCAGGATCGAGGTGATGGAGGAGATCGTCCACGCCGTCGAGAGCGGGAAGGGCCGGCTGGTGGGCGTCGCGTGCGAGAAGCCGTTGGGCCGCACCTTCGCGGAGGCGCGCCGCATGCTCGAGCTGGTGCAGAAGGTCGGGTTGCTCGACGGCTACCTGGAAAACCAGCTCTTTTCGCCCGGCGTGGTGCGCGGCAGGCAGATCGTCTGGACCCGCGGCGCAGCGCTGACCGGGCCGCCGTACCTGGCGCGCAGCGCGGAGGAGCACAGCGGGCCGCACATGCCGTGGTTCTGGGACGGCGCGCTGCAAGGGGGCGGTGTGCTGAACGACATGATGTGCCACTCCGTGGAGGTGGCGCGGTTTCTTCTGACGCCGCCCGACGCACCACGGAACGCGCTGATGCCGGTGAAGGTGACGGCGCACACGTCCTGTCTGAAGTGGCAGCAGCCGCACTATGCGGATCTCCTGGCCGCGAACAGCGGAGGCCAGACCGACTACCGGAACCGCCCGGCGGAGGACTTTGCGCGGGCGATGGTCGAATTCCGCGACGCGGAGGACAACCAGCGCATCGTGGAAGCGACCACCTCGTGGTGCTTCGTCGGCGCCGGCTTGCGTCTGAGCATGGAACTGCTCGGGCCGGAGTACTCGCTGTCGATCAACACGCTCGATGCGGGTCCCAAGATCTTCTTCAGTCGGCAGGTGCAGGGACAGGCCGGAGAGGACATGGTCGAGAAGCAGAACGCCGAGACGGGGCTGATGCCGATCGTCAGCGACGAGGAAAGCGAGTACGGGTACGTCGGGGAGAATCGGCACATGGTCCGGGCGTTCCTCTCGGGCAGCCGGCCGGCCGAGAACTTCAGCGACGGCGTGAGCGTCGCCGCGCTCCTCATGACCGCGTACATGAGCGCCGAACAGGAGAAGACCATCCCGTTCCCGCCGTTGCAACTCGAGTCGTTCGTGCCCGCCGTCGCGAAGGGCGAGTGGAATCCCAGGCGAGGGTAGCGGAGCGGACGGCACCGGCGGGATTCGGAAACACGAAGTCTGAACCGCACCGCGCGCGCAGGCGCGGACGAGACCCTTGTCGGGGCAGGGACACCATGAGGCGAGCATTCGTGATCGTCGTGGCGGTGGCGGCAGCGGGCGTCGCCGTCTTCAACGCGATCCAGGGCGCACACGCGCAGGATCGCGAGGGGTTCGTACAGATCCTGACGTCGAGCGACGGCCGCTACTCCAAGGCGGGATGGAATCACTACGGTCCGGGGTACTTCGATCTGGATCCCGAGACCGGGGTGCTGACGTCCCACGGCGGGATGGGTCTGCTGTGGTACGCGGTGAAGGAGTACGCGAACTTCGTGCTCGACGTCGAGTTCAAGTGTGCCGACGCGAACACGAATTCCGGCGTGTTTCTGAGAGTCCCCGGCGTGCCGGCAAGCGACGACTACATCTACCACAGCTTCGAGATCCAGATCGACGATGCCGGAGAGGGGATTCACCGGACGGGAGCGGTGTACGATGCGGAAGCGCCGATCGAGTTCGCGTCCTTCCCGCCCGGGGAGTGGAACCGGTTCAGGATCACCTTCGACGGCGACCACGTCGCGGTGGAACTGAACGGCAAGCTCGTCGTGGACTGGCGGGCCGAGCCTCGCGGGAAGGTGACGGACTTCGCCGCGAAGGGCTACATCGGACTGCAGAACCACGACGACCGCAGCCCCGTCTACTTTCGCAACGTGTACGTAAAGGAGCTGCCGTAGGACCACCGGGCGTTCCCGGTCACTCGGAGACTTCGAGCCCCCGGCGGACCCTCAGGCCCGCCGGGGGTTACTACGCGAAGACGGCTCGAATCCTCCACGGGAGTCGGGAGGTCCCATGCCCATCCGCCATCTCCGCCGGTCCCTGGCGCTCTCCGGATGTCTCTCGGCCCTTCTGATCGCTCTGGCCCCGCCCCCGACGGCCGCCCAGGTCACGACCACCCAGCGGGACAGCTGGCAGAAGGTCGAGGAGATCTTCGCCGCGCTTCAGGTGAACGAGGGTGACTGGATCGCCGACGTGGGTGCGGGGGCGGGCTTCTTTTCGTTCCGCCTGAGCGAACGGGTGGGCCCGACCGGCAAGGTGATCGCCCAGGACATCGATGCCGATGTCCTCGCCGAGCTCAGGGAAGCCGCCCGACGGGAGGGCTTCAGCAACATCGAGACGATCGTCGGCTCGACGGACGACCCGAGGCTTCCCGAGGCGGCGCTGGACGGTGTGCTGATCGTCAACGCCTACCACGAGATGCGCGAGTACGAGGCGATGCTGGCCGGGATCAAGCGCGCACTGCGACCGGGTGGTCGGCTCGTGGTCGTGGACATGCCCCCAGCCGACGAGTCGATGTCACGCCGCGGCCAGATGCAGCAGCACGATATCGCGATCGGCCTCGTCGTGGACGACTTGGGCGCCGCAGGTTTCGAGGTGATCCAACAGGTGGCGGATTTCGTCGATACCGGCCGCCACCGGAACTGGCTGCTCACGGCCGTCGATCCCGGAGACGGGTAGCCGGCCGCTACGACCAGCCAAGTCGTTCGGGGAGCGACCCGAGGTTCTCGCACCCGCCATCCCTCACCACCACCATGTCCTCGAGGCGGACGCCGCCGATGGCACTGCAGTACAGGCCCGGCTCCACGGTGACCACATCGCCGGCCACCAGTGGGGGGCCACCCCGGTCCAGCAGGGGCGGCTCGTGTACCTCGAGGCCGACGCCGTGTCCCGTCCCGTGCACCATCACGCAGCGGCCGGGGCCGATGCTGTCCGGGGATCCCGCATCGAAACCGTGCTCCCGCAGCGCGTGAACCGCCGCGTCGTGCACCATCTCGCCGGTCGCCCCGGCGCGCGTCACGGCCATCGCGGCAGCCTTCGCGGCGGCGACCGCGTCACGCATCCGCGCGACCGCCGGCGGGATCGGTCCGTGCACGACGGTGCGCGTGCAATCCCCGTTGTACAGCGTTGCAATGCTGCGCGGGAAGATGTCGACGATGATGGGCTCGCCGGTGCGCAGCGGGCCCTCGCCGTGATAGTGGCAGTCGGATCCGGCTGGCCCCCCGGCAATGATGCTGGCGGGCGCGTCGTAGCCTTCCTCCCGCAAGAACAGCTCGACGTCGGTGCGCACTTCCTCGGCGGTCAGGGTCTCGCCCTCGATCCGAAGCACGCCATCCGCGCCGACGTCTGCCCGGGCGATCATCTCGCAGGCCATGCGAACCGCCTCCTCCGTGACGCGCTGACAGTCCCGCAGGCAGGCTATCTCGTCGGGCGTCTTGGCCCGCCGATCGAGGACGCCGAGTTCCGGGTCGCACTCCACGCGGATACCCGCCTGCTCGATCACGTGCGCGAAGAGGAGCGGGAACGACCGATCGGCGACGACGTGCTCGATCCCGTTCCGGCGGAGGAACTCCGCGACGGACTGGGCGGTTGCCGTCTCGCGGTCACCCGACAGTCCGCCGGGCGGGGTGAAATCCGCCGGGCACCACACCTGGTCGGCCCGCGCCTGCTTGCGCGCGCGCGCCAACTCGATGTCGCGCACGATGAGGCTGCGCCTCCAACGGCCGTCGTCGTCTGGAACCTCGATCACGACGGCCGGGTCCATCACACTGAAGCGGATCTTCCGGTACAGTGTCATGTTGACGGCCGGGACACCGGCCAGCACGACCGCCCGTTGCCGTCCCGCACGCTCCGCCATGAGCCCGCCTCTCCACTGGGTCGCAGTGTGCACGATAGCGCGCCGACGCTGGTCCCGAAAGACGCGTATGATGACCGGGGGCAGCGGTGCGGGGAGCGGTCGGCCTGCCTGACGCAACACCGGGACGGCGGTGCCGGCCCGCGACCGATCCCGCGCTAGGGCTGGTCGTCGGTGAACGGTTTGCGGCGGTCGCGGCCCTTGCGGCGCTGGCGCATCCGGCGCTGCATGCCCGAGCGGCGCTCCTGGCCCTCGACCCCGCCGTCGTCCTCGCGACGTTCCAGCTGCCGGCGCTCCTCCCCGCGTCGATCGTGCTCCTGGCGCGGCGCAACGGCATCGAGCATGGCGGTGAGCTCGGCCGTAATGTCTTTCCAGGCCGAGAGGAGGTGGTCCCAGGAACGCCGCTCGGAGCTGGTGAGCGCTCGCTCCACCGAGATCGCTCGGAGGGAGGTCAGCTCGCGGGAGAGGCGCGCGCGCTCACCACGCAGCCGATCGAGTACCGCCACGTCCAGATCGCCGACGGCAGCGGCCTCGATGCCGGCCAGCGACCTGCCGCACTGCTGGCAGAATTGAGCCGGTGGGGAAGTCCGTGTCCCGCAGAATGGGCAGCAATCCATAGTGCACCAAGATAGGGGGCGGTGGCGTTCGGCGCATGGTCCACCGACGTCACCTCGGACGAGGGGCGTCCGGTCACGTCTCGGTTCGATCGACCCCCTCGGTTTTCGTAGGCACCGCGGCGGGCGTTGGCTGGGAATCGGGTGCCAGCGGCGGCAGCGCTCCGAGCATCGCGTCGACGGCCGCCCCGACGGCCGCCGCCGCGGAGGCGGCCGTGATCTCCGTGAGGCCTTTCTGCCTCGAGACCGCGCCGACACTGCGCCCCTCGCTCCAGCGCTCGCCCTGCAGCCGCGGAGGGACGCAGTCGAACAGCCACGCCCGAAGGCCGACCCGGAGAGCCGGGACGATCTGGTAGCCACGTCCGACACTGGCGCCACGTTGAATCCACGTCGCCACCTCGAGCTGCAGCAGAGCGTCCACGTCCAAGCCGTCGCACACGCGAGCCAGCTCCACCGGGTCGGGAATGCCGGTCATGGTGAGCGTGAAGACGAACCGGTCCCAGGCGTCCCGCAGGCCGGCCGCGTCGAGTCGGGTAGTGACGCCAACCGGTCCGAGCACGGCGACGCCGGCGGTGCGGTCCCGGACATATCCGGCAACCCGCTCGGCCAGGATCACCCCCACGTCGCGGGGTATCCGGTCGTGTTCGATCGGAAACACCGCCACACGTCCGATCGGCGTATCGGTACCGACCTGCCCGGCGGCCAGGCACGGAGCCAGCAGCAGGACCGCGAGGAGTGCGGTGCTTCTCATGGCGCGCTCCGGCTTCCCAGGCGCGGCATGGCTTCGAGTACCGCGTCCAGCGCCCACCGCATCGGCTGTCGCACCGGAGGAGCCCGCTGAAGGTCGTCGGCCCAGTCGATCCCGCTCGACCCCGTCCACGCGAGGCGTCCGGTCCGGGCGTCGAGCAGCTCCACCTGCACGAGCACCGACGTATACGCCGTCCCGAGCTCCTCCGAACCGTCGTGCTGGAACACGTCGACCAGCGTGATCTGTGCGAGGAGGTCCGCGCCGACGGCGTCGCCGATGCGCATGACGACGGTGCTGTCGACCGCGGTTCCCTCGCGCCGATCGTAGAGGAACAGCCCCCACTCGTACGCCAAGCCGGCGGCGGCAATCGCATCTGACGCCGCCGCCGGCGCGACGATCCGGAGGTTACGGCGTGAGTGTTCGAGCGCTGCGACGACGCGTTCTGCCGCCTCGCGCGCCTCATCGAGGCTGAGGTCCCAGTCGAACCAGGGCAGGACGGCGACGGCCCGGACCTCGTCCGGCGTGAAAGCCGGGTCGGCGACGGTGTCCACGTGCCATCCCGTCGCGCAACCCTGGGCCGTCACGAGCGCGGAGGCAAGGCCGAGCCAGGCCAGGACGGGTCGCGGCCTCGGGTGAAGCCGCCAGTGCGTATTGCGACAGTCGCGATACTGATCGGTCATGCGCATACAATGCCGTTCACCGCGTTGCCCGGCAAGCCGAGGGGTTCACTTGTATTTCACGGTTGCTTCACCCGTATCGTTATAGGAGTATTGAAATCGTCGACGCCGACGATCGGCGGACACACGCGCATCGGAGTGGGCATGGGCGGAAAGCGGAAGCAGCCGTGTCGGCAAGCGCCGGCGACTCCCATCGAGACGGAGTCTCACCTGTTTCGCATGGCACTCGATGCCGCCCCGTGCGCCATGGTGGTGGTCGAACAGGGTGGCGCGATCAAGCTGGTCAATCGCGCGGCGGAGCGGATGTTCGGGTACCGCCACGACGAGCTGCTCGATCGCCCGGTGGAAACGCTGGTCCCGGTGGGCGTGCAGGGCAGCCATGCGCGGCAGCGGGATGCGTTCTTGACGGCGCCGGCGCCGCGGCAGATGGGAACGCGGCGCGATCTCGATGCTCGCCGCCGGGACGGATCGACGTTCCCCGTGGAAGTCGGGCTCAATCCCGTCCGCATCGATGGCCGGTGGGTGGTGGTCGGTGCCATCATCGATCTCTCCGAACGCAAGCGCGCCGAGGAGCGCTTGGCGGAGCAGTCGGAGCAGCTCGCGCGGCAGAATGCGAAGCTCGCGGAGCTGGCGGTGACCGATGGACTCACGGGTCTACGGAACCGGCGTGCCTTCATCGAGCAGTTGCTGGTGCAGCTCGAGTTGGCGGTGCGGCACGCCCGTTCACTGTCGGTGCTCATTCTCGACGTGGACTACTTCAAGGCGTACAACGACGAGTTCGGTCACCTGGCCGGCGACGACATTCTGCGGCAAGTAGCGCGGATCCTGGGAGAAGTCGCCAGGCGCAGCGACTTCGTGGCGCGCATCGGCGGTGAGGAGTTCGGCATCATCCTGCCGGAGACCGATCGCGACGGGGCGGTCGTTCTCGGAGAGCGATTCCGCGCCGCCGTCGAGGAGTCGGCGTGGCCGAATCGCGTGATCAAGGCCAGCCTCGGCGCCACCACGATCGACTTCAGCCACCCCGTGCCCCGACCGAATGCGCCCGGCGTGTCGCAGATCCTGACGGAGGCCGACCGGGCGCTCTACTACTCCAAGCAGACCGGTCGCAACCGGGTGACGCACCTGGACGACATGGAGCCGTCGGACTAGTCGCGCATCCCGCCCTGGTGGCCGTGCGGCATGCCGGGCCCGCCGTGCATGCCCATGCCCTTGATCATCCCTCGCTGCTCGGGCGTGAGCAACGTCCTGGCCTCGATGGCGGCTTCGAGCCGAATCAGCTGGACGTTCCCCATCGCCGTCTGGTGCGCCGTGAAGAGCTGACGCACCCGCTCCGTGTTCGGCGTCTCCGCTTCGAGCTCCTGCCGGAGGCCCTCCATGGCCGCATGCGCCGGCGCATGAGCGTCCTCGGCCGCCATGTCGGTCTTCTCCTGAAGCGCGGCGAGCGCGGTGGCCTGTTCGTCCGAGAGTTCGAGCTGCTCGCGGTGTGCGAGGATCTGCCCGGGTGCGAAGGAGGCGAATTCCGCCATTGGACCCATCATCCCCATCATCTGCATGCCGTCCATCGCTCCCGTCCCACCCATCATCCCCATGCCGCCCATCGCTCCCATGCCCCCCATCATCCCCTGCGGTTGCTCACGGCCGGGGCCGTGTCCCTGATGGTGCGCTTGCGCTTGGAGCGATCCTGCACCGATCAGGCCGACGACGAGAGCGAGTGAGATTGCGCGCATGGGGTGGTTCCTTGGTGAGGAGTCAGGAGTTCGATGCCAGATGTTGGATGTCAGAGTTCACACATCAAGATACTGCGCCGGCGGCACGCTCTGCAGCGATGTGCGGGGATCGTGGTTCGGGAGCATGGGGGTCCGGCGCCGCCGAAGCGAGCGCCGGGCCCCCGGGCAAATCAGTCTTCCGTGAGCAGTCCGCGCGCCCTGAGCAGAGGCGTGATCGCCGGTGCTCTGCCACGGAACGCAACATACAGCTCCATGCCGGGCCTGGTGCCACCCTTCGACAGCACGTTGTCCCGAAGGGACCTGGCGGTCGCCTGGTCGAACAGGCTCGTTTCCTTGAACGCCTGGAATGCATCCGCGTCCAGGACTTCCGCCCAGATATAGCTGTAGTACCCGGCGGAATAGCCGCCCGAGAAGATGTGGGCGAAGTACGGGCTCCGGTATCGCGGGATGATCTGGTCGATCAATCCGATCCGTTGCATTTCCGCCTGCTCGAACGTGCGCGGATCCTGCAGGTCGGGTGCGTCGAGCGTGTGCCACGCCATGTCGAGATAGGACGCGGCGAGGTACTCGACGGTGGCGAATCCCTGATCGAACTTGGAGGACGCATTGAGCTTCTCGATCAGAGCGACGGGCACCACCTCTCCCGTCTGATAGTGCTTGGCGAACAGGGCCAGTACCTCGGGCTCTCCGAGCCAGTTCTCCATGATCTGCGACGGGAACTCGACGAAGTCGCTCGGCACGTTCGTGCCGGACAGCGAGGCGTAGGTCACGTTCGACAGGAGGCCGTGCAGCGCGTGCCCGAACTCGTGAAGCAGTGTTTCCGCCTCGTAGTACGCGAGCAGTGACGGGGTCCCGTCGGTCGGCGGCGGGAAGTTGAAGTTGGTGGTGACGATGGGCGTGACGTCGCCGTCCAGGCGCGACTGGGCCCGGAGGTCGTTCATCCACGCGCCGCCGTTCTTGCTCTCCCGCGCGAAGTAGTCCATGTAGAGGATACCGAGGTGCCGCCCGTCGGCTTCCTTGACTTCGAAGACTTGCTGATCGGGGTGCCAGGTCGGCACGTCGTCGAGCCGGGTGAACGTGAGGCCGAAGAGCCGGTTGGCGAGCATGAACGCGGCATCACGCACCGCGTTGACCTCGAAGTACGGTCTCAGGGCGTTCTCGTCGAAGTCGTAACGCGCCTGGCGCACCTTCTCCGCATAGTAGCGCCAGTCCCACCCCTCGAACGGGTCGTTGACACCGTCGGACTGCATCATGGCGGCCATGGCCGCCCGCTCCTCCTTGGCCACGCGCAGCGCCGGCGTCCAGATCTGATCCAGCAGGTCGTACACGCGCATGGGCGTCTCCGCCATCGCGTCGGAGAGCTCGTAGTGCGCGTGCGTCTCGTATCCCATCAGCCGGGCCCGCTCGGCGCGCAGCGCGGCCATGCGCGAAAGGAGCGCCTTGTTGTCTTCCGCGTTGCCGTTGTCCCCCCGCATGGCGTAGCCGACGAAGAGTCGACGGCGCATCTCGCGGTTCGGCGAATACTGCAGGAACGGATTGATGCTCGGCCGCTGCAGGGTGAAGGACCAGCCGCTCTCGTGTCCCCGCCGCTCGGCTTCCTCGGCGGCGGCGGCCACGAGGCTGGCCGGCAGGTCGCCAAGGTCGGCGGTGTCGGTGACGTGCAGCTCGAAGGCGTTGGTCTCCTTGAGCAGATTCTGCCCGAACGTCTGCGACAACTCCGCCAGCTCCGCGTTGATCTCCCGGAGCCGCGTCTGGGCCGAGTCCGGCAGGTTGACGCCGGCCCGCACGAACGTCTTGTGCGTTTCCTCGAGCAGGCGCTGCTGCTCGGGGGAGAGGTCGAGGCTGTCGCGCGCGTCATACACGGCCTTCACGCGTGCATACAGCGCGGGATTCAGCGTGATGTCGTCCCGATGCGCCGCCAACTCCGGCGCCACGGTGCGTGCCACCTCGCGCAGCGCGTCGTTCGAATTCGCGCCTTCGACGGCAAAGAACACGTTCGACACCCTGGTGAGCGCCTGCCCGCTGCGTTCCAACGCCTCGATCGTGTTGGCGAACGTAGGCGCCTCCGCGTCGTTCACGATCGCCTGGACCTCGGCCGTGTGCGACGCGACCGCCGTCCGGAACGCCGGGAGGTAGTCCTCGTCCGCGATCTCGTCGAATGGCGGCACCCCGAACGGCGTGTCCCACTCGGCCAGTAGCGGATTCTCCTGCATCGCCCTGAAGCGCTCACACCCCGCCACGAACACTCCCGATACGACAACCACGGCCGCGAGGACGCTCACGACCGGGATGCGCAGTTGATGTTGCATTGGATGCCTCCCTCGTGCCCCGGAATACCATTCACCACCCTGAACGTGACTCCACGTTCGGCCGCGATAATGAACCCCGGTCGTCGCTTCGGCAAGAGGGCGTGCCGGATCTCGCGAGGGGCCTCGGGAACGGCGGGCCGCGATCCGGAATACCGAACGAGGGTCGATGCCTCGCGGCCCGACCCCCGCTGACCGCCCGCCGGCGGCGCGGAATCCCGGACCCCCGTTCCTATCCGGAGCGTCCCGCGGCCCGTGGGGCCACGGTCACTGGGCGATCATCACGTGCGCCCAGGGCTTGCCGGGATACATCAGCCACGGCCCGGCCCCCGGCGTCGCCGTGATGCCGGTCGACTCCTCGGTCGCGTAGGGCATGTAGATGACGCGAAGACCGCTGGACTCGGGCACCATGCCGGTGGCGGGATCGAACGCGAGGTCAGACGACAACGAGTACAGGGCCCGGGGCTCGAGCGGCATGGCGAGACTCCCGGCTTCGATCTCCGCCTGGCGGATCGAGTCGATGGCCGGCCGCTCCTTGCCCTCCGTCGTGAGTGCCCGGCCGCGGGCCATGAAGGGCTCCAGGTCCTTGTGATAACACGCGGCGTGGAACCCTTCCCGCGCCGGATCGTCCGCCAGGCAGATCATGCCGTTCGTCCCCTCGCGCAGAGAGACCAGCCTGCCGCGGCGGTAGCCGAGGACGGCGGCCCCTTCCCGCATGGCTTCCGGCAGTGGGCTCACCGCTCCTGCGATCTGCTCACTGGCCGGAGACTCCTGCGCGCAGGCGGCAAGACCCCCCAACGCAGACGCGGCGAGAACGGCGCCGAGGGTGGTAAGTGTCCGATAGACCATGGCTTGGCTGCTCGATTCAAGGAAAACAGGGGTAGCGAAGGTGCCTGTGGGAGGGGAATTATGCCGATGCAAGATTTTACTATAAAAGGGCGAGGGAACTGGACCCCCAAAATGCCGAGTACAGAAGGGCGCTGAAAAACGCCCACCCGGACTTCGTGAACAACTTCGAATTGAGATACCATTATCAGAATGAAGGGTTCAGCGACAAGAGGGGGAATTATATCGACCATCACCTGGTTTTAGCTGTCAAAATATCTCAAGAGATCGGTTTTCTCCACCTGAAATACAACCAGACCCGGCGGTACGGCCAGCAGGATTCTCAATTCGGCGTGGAACTCTATCCCCATCTCTGGCAGAGAGCGTACGGTTATATCGACATCAATTATTCTCCGGATGCCGTCTACTTTCCCCGGACATCATTTCTTTTGGAAGTGTACCAGTCCTTGAGAGCTGCAGAGATATCTTTGGGATACCGGAGGATGAATTTCGAAAACGAGCAGGTCTACGTCTATCTCGGATCGGTAGGATATTATGTCGGCAATTTT
>Ga0209536_100002553_pt1 | contig 29656 bp, 20 predicted proteins | sample DeeMarSeWOR28_12_FD_187461 | JGI IMG/M metagenome (GOLD analysis project Ga0209536, IMG submission 187461) | Marine sediment microbial communities from White Oak River estuary, North Carolina - WOR-2-8_12 (SPAdes) (version 2) | ecosystem: Environmental > Aquatic > Marine > Intertidal zone >...
CCGGCATCCCGCCGGGCTGGACCTGAGGTGGACCCGATGCAGGCAGACGCGCGGGCGAGAGAGGCGGCGGCGACGATTCCCGTCTACGGGCAGCTGCCATTCGTGCCCGTGCATGCCGAGGGTTGCGAGATCATCACCGGCGATGGCCGGCGCATACTCGACCTTTACGGCGGACATGCCGTCGCGGCCCTCGGATACGGTCACCCGCGTCTCGTTGCCGCCGTAAGGGAGCAGTCGGAGTCCCTGCTGTTTCAGAGCAACGCTGTTGCACTGGAGATTCGTGCACGGGCCGCCGAGAAACTCGTATCCGTTGCGCCAGCCTCGCTGGAACGGGTGTTTTTCGTCAACTCCGGTGCCGAAGCCAACGAGAATGCATTGCGCATGGCCTGCTCGGTAACGCAGCGGGGCAAAGTGCTTGCGATCACCCACGGCTTCCATGGCCGCACCGCCGCAGCCGGCGCCGTCACATGGAACTCCGGGAAGTGGTACGGCTTTCCGCAAAAACCCTTCGACGTCGAATTCATCCCCCGCAACGACTGCGCCGCGGCCGAGTCGATGATCGGGCCGGACGTGGCGGCTGTCATTGTCGAGCCCGTACAGGGTGTCGCCGGGGCGTTCGACCTGTCGGCCGATTTCCTGCATAGCCTGCGCGACTCGTCCCGGCAGCACGGTGCCCTCCTGATCGCCGATGAAGTGCAGAGCGGGATGGGCCGTTGCGGGAACTACTTTGCCATCCAGGCACACGACATCGAACCCGACCTCCTCACCAGCGCGAAGTCGCTGGGCGGAGGTGTTCCCTGCGCCGCCGTACTCAGCCGCAGCGACATCGCCGGGCGTTTCGGTCCCGGCGACCTCGGCACCACGTTTGGCGGCGGACCACTTGCTGCTGCCGCGATCAACGCGGTCATCGATACGATCGAGGACGAAAACCTGCTCGAAAACGTACGTGACCGTGAAGCACAGATACGCGACCTTTGCCTGACGGGTCCTGTCACAAGGATCCAGGGAAAGGGTCTTTTGCTCGGCCTCGTCTGCGATCGGCCGGCCGCCGAAGTACGCAACGTGCTGCTCGAGCAGGACATCCTCACCGGCACGAGCGCGGACCCTCACGTCCTGCGCATCCTCGCGCCGCTTGTCATCACCGACGAACACGTAGACCATCTCGCCCGGGCGCTCGACGCAATCCCGCGCGGGAGTACCTGACACCTGACGAGGAAATTCGATGAAGACCTTTAACGACCTGGCGGAACTCAGTAACGAGGAGATCACCGATCTGCTGAAGCTGGCCGACCGGCTCGACAAGCACCCGGAGCCGCAGGCCCTGCAGGGCAAGGTTCTGTCACTCCTGTTCCTGAGCCCGTCGCTCAGGACGCTCGCCTCTTTCCAGGCCGCGATGACGCGCCTCGGCGGCGGCTCTTTCGTCATTTCCCCCGATATGTCGATCCACGGCCTGGAGACCCGCCCCGGCATCGTGATGGATGGCACGGCAGCCGAGCACATCAACGAGGCAGTCCCGGTCATCGCGTCCTACGGTGATGCGATCGGCATCCGCGCCTTCGCCGAGCGCAAGAATCTCGAACATGATATGGCCGAGACGGAATTCCACACGCTGACCAGCCTCATCGACTCGCCGTGGATCAACATGGAGTCGGCGATGAACCACCCTTGCCAGAATCTCGCCGACTGGAAGACCCTGGACGACCTCGCTGTCCCGGCCAACGGCGGCAAATTCGTGCTGAGCTGGGCGTTCCATCCGAAAGCCCTGCCGCTCGCAGTACCGTCCTCGACCCTGTACACGGCGGCGCGCCGCGGCATGGACGTTACCGTGCTGCGCCCCGAGGGCTTCGAACTGCCCGAGCCCGTCATGCAGCGCGCGAAAGCTGCGGCGGAGGCCGCCGGCGGTTCGGTACAGGAAACCGACGACCGCGCCGAAGCGATGGAAGGCGCACACATTATCTACGCCAAGTCCTGGTCGTCGACGCGACATTACGGCGACCGCATCAACGACAAGAAGCTCCGCGATGAACTCGTCGACTGGTGCGTCGACGAGCCCTGGTTCGACAACGCGAGAGACGACTGTCGCTTCATGCACTGCCTGCCGGTGCGCCGCGGCGTCGTCGTCGCCGATGCGATCCTGGACGGTCCCCGCAGCGTCGTGATCCACGAAGCACGCAACCGCATGCTGGCGCAGATGGCCGTGCTGCACCGCATGCTCGGAGGCGGCCAATGACGTCCAAGCGTGATCTCGCGATCGTCGTATCGGCGCTCAAGCATGCGGCGCCCTACATCCGCCTGTTCAAGGGCAAGGTCTTCGTCCTCAAGGCAGGCGGCGAAATATTTGCGGACAGAGCGGCGACCACCGCGCTCATGGAGCAGGTGGGTATCCTCCACCAGGTCGGCATTCGCGTCGTCCTGATACACGGTGGCGGACCGCAGTCGACGCAACTCGCGACGGCGCTCGGTGTGGACACGACCTTCGTCGATGGACGCCGCGTTACCGATGGCGCGTCGCTCGACGTTGCGACGATGGTGCTCAACGGACAGATCAATACGCGCGTGCTGGCAGCATGCCGCGACCTGCAGATCCCGGCGGTCGGCATCAGCGGCGTGGACGCGGGGCTCATTCGCGCTCACAAGCGGCCGCCGGTGGAGCGTGAAGGCGAATCGGCCATCGATTACGGTTTCGTCGGCGACATCGATTCCGTCGACGCGGACATACTCAGGAAGCAGCTCGACAACGGCCTCATGCCGGTCGTCAGCCCGCTGTCCTGCGACGAGTCCGGGACCCTGCTCAACATCAATGCGGATACTGTCGCAGCCGCCATCGCCGCGGAACTCGGTGCCGAGAAACTCATCCTGCTGACGGGTGCGCCCGGGGTACTGGAAGATGCCTCCGATCCCCATTCGCTGATCAGCTACATAGACCGCGCGCAGCTCGACAAGCTTCGCGACGACGGCAAGCTTGCGGACGGCATGCTGCCCAAGGCCGCCGCCATCGACGCGGCACTCGCCAACGGTGTCCAGCGCGTGCACGTAATTTCCTACAACTTCCCGGACAGCCTGCTGCTGGAAATATTCACCAACGAAGGTACCGGGACACTCGTCGTCAACGACATCGCTGCGCTGACGCCGGAAGAACAGGCGGGCGGCGGCTCATGACGCGCCTGTGGGACAAGGGCCTGCCGCTCAGCGAACGGGTGCTGCGCTACACGGCCGGTGAGGATCATCGTCTGGACGCTCGCCTCGTGCCCTACGACGTCCGCGGTTCGATCGCGCACGCGGAGATGCTTGCCGCCACCGGGCTCATCGGCGAGGAAGATGCGAGTGCCATCCGCGATGGCCTCAGGCAACTCGAGGCGTCCTTCGAGGCCGGGGACTGGAGCATCACGCTGCAGGACGAAGACGTCCACACGGCGCTCGAGACGCGGCTCACCCGCGCGATCGGCGACGCGGGCGCGCGGCTACACCTCGGCCGGTCACGCAACGACCAGGTGCTCACCGCGCTGCGCCTCTACCTGCTGGACGCGGCCGACGATCTCGCCAGACGGGTCGACGCCCTGCGCGAGTCAGTAGCGAAGCTTGCAGAACGGCAGGGTGATATTCCACTGCCCGGCTATACACACATGCAGCAGGCCATGCCCTCGTCGGTTGCGCTGTGGTGCGGGGGCTTCGACGAGGCATTCGCCGACGCCGCCGCGGGTCTCGCATCGGCCAGGCGGCGCATGGACAAGAATCCGCTCGGAAGTGCCGCGGGCTACGGGACCCCGGGCCTGCCGCTGGATCGCGACATGACGACGGCGTCGCTCGGTTTCGCGGAAACCCAGACACCCGTGACCGCCGCCCAGCTGTCTCGCGGCAAGGCCGAGAGCGGCCTGCTGTTCGAGGTCACGCTGCTGCTGCAGGACGTGGGACGGATGGCCGCCGACCTGCTCATTTTCTACATGCAGGAATTCGGCTACGTGGCGCTCGCCGCCGACGTGACGACGGGCTCATCGATCATGCCGCAGAAGCGCAATCCCGATGTGCTGGAACTCCTGCGCGGCGCGTCCGCAACCGCCCAGGCCTGTCTGGACGAATCGCTGATGATCACCGCCAAGCTGCCGTCCGGTTATCACCGCGACCTGCAGCGCCTCAAGAGCCCGTTGTTTCGCGGCATCGACCTCGCCGTCGACAGCGTCGACATCCTGGCGCACGTACTCGACGGCATCGCATTCGTTCCCGGCCGCGTCCGGCTCGACGAGGGTGTCTATGCGACGGAGGAAGCTTACCGGCTGGTCCGGGAAGAAGGCATCCCGTTTCGTGAGGCGTATCGGCAGGTTGCGAAGCGGTATGCCGCGCGCTGAGGGCGCTCTATAATCGTGCGTTCACTTCCGGGGGCAATCACCATGAAACGACTCATCCTGCTATTTGCCGCGATCTCCTGCTTCGCTCTTGTCGGCTGCGGCCAGTCCGGCCCGCTCTACCTCCCCGGGGACCCGAGCGAGATTCGCGATGCGCCCCGGCCGGTCGAGAATTCGGACGAGGAAGAGGACGAAAACGGCGACGACGAACGCTGAACGGGTAGTTCGGGATGGCCGACGCCGACCTGGTACTGATCGACGGCTCGTCGTATCTCTACCGTGCCTACCATGCGCTGCCGAAGCTGAGTAACTCGGCCGGCGAGCCGACGGGTGCGCTCCATGGCGTGCTCAACATGATCAACAAGCTCGTCCGCGAGCAGCAGGCCGGGCACATAGCCGTCGTCTTCGACGCACCCGGCAAGACCTTCCGTGACGAGATGTACGCGGAGTACAAGGCCAACCGTCCGCCAATGCCGGACGACCTCCGCGAACAGGTCGAACCGCTGATCGACGCAGTGCGGGCCATGGGGCTTCCCCTGCTGCGCGTCGAAGGTGTCGAGGCGGACGATGTCATCGGCACGCTCTGCCGGCGCTGTGCCGATGAAGGCATGAATGTCCTCGTATCGACCGGCGACAAGGACATGGCGCAGCTCGTCAACGACAAGGTGACGCTCGTCAACACGATGACGGGCCAGGTGCTCGACCGCGATGGCGTCAAGAAGAAGTTCGACGTGTTCCCGGAACAGATTGTCGACTACCTCGCGCTCGTCGGCGACAGTTCGGACAACATCCCCGGCGTACCGCGGGTCGGCGCCAAGACGGCCGCGAAATGGCTCAACCAGTACCCGACTGCCGACGACATCATCGCCAGCGCCGGCGATATTGGCGGCAAGGTCGGGGAAAGCCTGCGTGAGAATATCGAACAGCTGAAGCTGTCGCGCGAGCTTGCGACGATCCGCCAGGATCTCGACCTGTCTGCGGACTACGACGACCTCACACCGGGCGACCCGGACGATGCTGCGTTGCGCGAGATTTACGGGCGCTTCGAGCTGCGGCAGTTGCTGCGGCAACTCGATGACGACAAGGACGACCCGCAAGCGGACCAGGTAGAAGCTGCCGGCGAATACGAGACGATTCTCGAATGGGCGGACTTCGACCGCTGGCACAAGGCTATCAAGGGCGCGAAGCTCGTGGCGTTCGACACGGAAACGACGAGTCTCGCGTACATGGAGGCGGAACTCGTCGGCATTTCGCTGTCCATCGAAGCGGGCAAGGCCGCCTACATCCCCGTGGCGCACGACTACCCCGGCGCCCCGGAGCAGCTGCCGCGCGACAAGGTGCTGGAAAAGCTCAGGCCCTGGCTGGAAGACGGCGCGAAGAAAAAGGTCGGCCACCACCTGAAGTACGACGCCCACATCCTGGCAAGATACGGCATCGGGCTCGCCGGCATGGCGTTCGACTCGATGCTCGAATCCTACGTACTGAACAGCGTCGCAACGCGGCACGACATGGATTCGACCGCGCGTTATTACCTCGGCCGCGAGACGATTCACTACGAAGATGTCGCCGGCAAGGGCGCGAAGCAGCTCACGTTCAACCAGATCGACCTGGAGACGGCGGCCCCGTATGCCGCCGAAGATGCAGACATCACACTGCAACTGCACGAGAAGCTGTGGTCCGAGCTCGGCAAGACCGAGACCCTGAAGAAGGTCTACACGGAGATCGAACAGCCGCTGGTTCCGGTGCTGCTGGCGATGGAGGAGTCCGGCGTACTCATCGACAGGCAGATGCTCGCCGACCAGAGCCACGAACTGACCAGCCGCATGGCCGAACTCGAGAAGCAGGCGCACGAGCTGGCGGGCGGGCCATTCAACCTTGGATCGCCGAAGCAGCTGCAGCAGATTCTGTTCGAGCAACAGGAGCTCCCGGTCATCCGCAAGACGCCGAAGGGCCAGCCGTCGACAGCCGAGGACGTGCTTGCCGAGCTTGCCAACGACTATGAGCTGCCGCGTGTGATCATCGACTATCGCGGCGTGAGCAAGCTCAAGAGCACCTACACCGACAAGCTGCCGCTGCAGATTTCCGAGACAACGGGCCGCGTGCACACGTCCTATCACCAGGCGGTCGCCGCAACCGGGCGGCTGTCGTCCACGGACCCCAACCTGCAGAACATCCCGATTCGCACGCCGGAGGGCAGACGCATCCGGCAGGCCTTCGTGGCGCCGAGAGGACAGGTCCTGCTCGCGGCGGATTACTCGCAGATCGAGCTGCGCATCATGGCGCACCTGTCAGGCGACGAGGGCCTGCAGTCGGCATTTGCCGCCGAGCAGGACATCCATCGCGCGACGGCAGCGGAGGTGTTCGAAACCGAATTCGACGACGTGACCGACGACCAGCGCCGCTCCGCCAAGGCCGTGAACTTCGGCCTGATGTACGGCATGTCGGCCTTCGGGCTCGCCAAGCAGCTGAACGTGCCCAGGGGCGAGGCGCAGGAGTACATCGATCTGTATTTCGAGCGCTACCCGGGCGTCAAAGCATTCATGGACGACATCCGCGAGAAGGCGCGGAAACAGGGCTATGTCGAGACGGTGTTCGGGCGTCGGCTGTACCTGCCGGAGATCAATGCGCGGAACCAGCAGCGGCGCCAGTACGCCGAACGCACGGCGATCAACGCGCCGATGCAGGGCACCGCGGCGGACATCATCAAGCGCGCCATGATCACCGTGCAGGACTGGCTGCTGTCATCGAAGCCGGGGGCACGGATGATCATGCAGGTGCACGACGAGCTCGTTTTCGAGGTCGAGAAGGCGGCTGTGGACAAGGTGCGCGACAAGGTCGTGGAACTCATGGAGGGCGCCGCGGAGCTGGACGTCGCCCTGAAAGTCGACGCCGGCGTCGGCAGGAACTGGGACGAGGCGCACTGACCCTCGCCCGGGGATGGCATCGAGACTCGTTCTAAACAATATTTGCTGTTTTTTCAGAGATTTACGGGCGGCAAGGAACTAATAATTACCGGCACACTCTAATTTCCAGAGTGCGAAAGTACTTGCCTGTTTACCTCCCTAGACAGGCGCGCAACACGGTAACCCCAAGCCTGTTGCTTCTTCTTGCCCCGGAATTCTTTCCGGGGCTTTTTTATTGTTCGCAGTTCGAGAACCGCTCTTGCGACCTCGCCGCAGAAATGCCCCTGTAGGAGCGCTTCTCGGCGCGCGATCCCGATCAGCGAGCAGACGACCGGGGTGTTCCTCGACCGAAGTAAAGCGGAGCCGCGCGCAGCGCGGTGAGCCATGAGAGAGAGGAATACCCCGGTCGTCTGCGGACCGTCTCGTCAGGTGCGTCCAGCCAGGAAGCGCTCCAGGACCTCGCGCGCCTCCCGCTCGCCCTGGCGCTTAAGCGCGGAAAACTGCTGCACGGTCGCACGATCGCCCAGCTCCTTTTTCACTTCGAGCACGGCCGCGGCGGCCTGCCCTTTCTTGAGCTTGTCCGCCTTCGTCAGCAGGATGTGAATCGGCAGCTCGACAGACTCCGCGAACGCGATCATCCGGCGATCGAAATCCGTGAGCCTGCGGCGGATATCGACGATCAATATCAGGCCGGCGAGGCTCTGCCGTGATTCGAAATACTCCGCCAGCAGTTCCCCCCAGTGACGCCGCATCGATTCGGACACCCGCGCGAATCCGTAGCCCGGCAGATCCACGAGCCGCTGGCCGTCACGCAGCTCGAAAAAGTTCACCAGCTGCGTTCGCCCCGGGGTCTTGCTCGTCCGCGCAAACTGGCGCCGGTTCACGATCACGTTGATCGCGCTCGACTTTCCGGCGTTGGAGCGGCCCGCGACGGCGACCTCGGTGCCCGAATCCGGCACGAACTGGCTGCGGGCGTTGGCACTCTTCAGGAAGCGGGCATCCGGGAACTGCGACATGGGGGTATGGCCAGTGGTTTCCGTGTATAATTCTGGGCCGCAGAATTCATGGTCCCCCGGCCAGGCGGGCCCAGATTATACACTCGTCAAGATGACAACGATGGCACCGGCCACCGTGAAGAAGTAACGGTTACATAACATGAAAAACACGCTCGCTTATCTTTGCGCAGTTGCCGGCATGTCGCTGGCCTCCCTCCAGGTACAGGCCGAGAGCCTCGTCGATGGCTCAGCCGAAGCCGGCAAGAGCAAGGCCGTCACCTGTGCCGCATGCCACGGTGCCGAGGGCATCAGCGCCAACCCCCTCTGGCCGAATATTGCCGGGCAGAGCGCTTCCTACCTGGTCGCGCAGCTCGAGGCCTTCAAGGAGGGAACGCGCAAGAATCCGCTCATGACCAGCCAGGCGACGATGCTTTCGGAACAGGACATGGCAGATCTGGCCGTCTATTTCGAGAGCCTGCCCGGGCCGGCCCAGGCTGTAGCCGACCCGGATCTCGTCGCCAAGGGCGAGGCACTTTATCGCGGTGGTGAGGTCTCAAAACAGATAGCTGCCTGCATCGCCTGCCATGGTCCCACCGGGGCCGGTAACCCGGCTGCCATGTACCCGGCGCTGAAGGGCCAGCATGCGGCATACACGGCCAAGCAGCTGCGCGATTACGCGTCCGGCGAGCGCGTGTCGGACGGCCAGACACGCGTCATGCGTGAGATAGCAGGGAAGCTCAGCGAGGACGAGATCGTCGCGCTGGCATCCTATGTTCAGGGCTTGAAATAAGATCTGGAAACAGGACGGTAGTGGAACTGATGAAGAACTCGTTGATGAATTGGGCGCTGGCCCTGTTGTTTCTGATTGGTCTCGCTGCGTGTGGCAGCGGCGATAGCGGAACAGAGACCGCCGTCGAGGCTACGCCTGCGGAGCAGGCACCGGTGGAAGAGCAGGTTGCGGCCGAAGAGGAAGCGGTTAGCGAAGAGGAAAGCACGCAGGTCGTCGTGGAGGAATCCGCCGCCGAGCCGGAGGACGACGAGCAACCGATCATGCTGGCCCGTGCCGACAGCACCGACGCGCCCGCACAAAACTGGAAATTCAAGGAAGGCCAGCACTACATTCGCATGGTGCCGAGCCAGCCGACCATGGGCGGCGCGGACAAGATCGAGGTCGCCGAGTTCTTCTGGTACGGCTGTCCGCACTGCTTCAGTTTCGAGCCCACGATTAACGAGTGGGCCGCCGACATCCCCGCCAACGCGCGCTTCGTCCGCATTCCGGTCGTGTGGAATAACGTCCACGAGCTGCATGCGCGCCTGTTCTACACGATGGAAGTACTGGCCCGTAACGGCACGCTCGCGGATGGCGAGGCATTCCACAACACGGTATTCCAGGAAATTCAGACCCGCGGCAACCGGCTTACCAGCGAGGATTCGATCCGGCGCCTGTTCGAGCGCTTCGGCGTCGATGCCGACACCTTCAACGGTACCTGGAAGTCTTTCGAGGTCGACCAGAAACTCCGTGTCGCCAAGGACCTCGGCCGCCGCTACAACATCCAGGGCGTACCGGCCGTTGTCGTCAACGGCAAGTACCGCACGGGCGGTGCCGAGGCCGGTAGTTACGATGCAGTTCCGGACGTCATCGACGAACTCATCGTGCGCGAAAGCCAACGTTAACCTGGGTCGCTGCGCCGCGGGACGGTGGTGAAAGCAACCCTGGTCATTGCAGGACTCGCGCTCGTCCACGCCGTCGCGTCCGCCGCACCGGCTGCCGACCAGGCATTTTCGGCGCTCGCCGACCGCTACCTCCGTGAAGCAGCCGAGCGATCGCCGGTTACGGCGACCGCGCTGGGTGACCATCGGGCGGATGATCGCCTCGACGACGTGGATGCGGCCGCTCGGGCCCGCACGAGAGACACCTACATCGGCTACCGCGAAGAGCTGGCCGGGATCGACCGCGACGGCTTGTCACGCGAAAACCAGGTCGACGCGGCGATCCTGCATAACAGGATCGAGTCCGCGCTTTTCGAGCTCGATGAATTCGAGGAATGGGCCTGGAATCCGCTCTACTACGTACGCCTCTCGGGTAACTCCGTCTACGGCCTTCTTGCACGCGATTTCGCGCCGCTCGAGGAGCGCCTCGGCAACGCGGCCTCCCGACTCGAACAATTTCCGCGCTTCTTCGCACAGGCGCGCGGATCGCTACAGCCGGAGCGCGTACCGAAGATCCATGCCGAGACCGCAATTCAGCAAAACCGGGGACTCGCAACGATCATCGACTCGATGCTCGTTCCGGCCATGGCAGAAGTGTCTCCGGAAACCCGGAATCGTCTCGAAGCCGCTATCGAGACCGCACGTTCGGCGATCGCCGAACAGCAGGCCTGGCTCGAGGAGGAGCTCCTGCCGCGGGCGAACGGTGACTTCCGCATCGGTGCCGAACTCTACGACAGGAAGCTCGCTTTTGCGCTGAATTCTTCGTTGTCCCGCAGAGACATTCGAACGCGCGCCGAGAGCGAGTACGAACTCGTGCGCGCCGAAATGTACGAGATCGCCAGGGAAGTCTATGCCGACAGGCATCCCTATACGGCATTTCCCGACAATCCCGATGAATCCTACAAGCAGGCGATCATCCGGGCGGCTCTCGAGGAGGCTTACCGGCAACTGCCGGCGCGCGATGAGATCGTCGAGATCGCGAGAAACTACCTGCAGCAAGCCAGCGATTTCGTTATCGAGAAGAGCATCGTCACGATGCCGGAGGAACCGCTCGAGATCATCGTAATGCCGGAGTTTCAGCGCGGCATTGCGTTGGCTTATCTCAGCCCGCCGGGACCACTCGATAGAGACCAGAAGGCTTTTTACGCGGTCGCCCCGCTGCCGGCTGACTGGACCGAAGCCCAGGTTGAATCATTCCTGCGCGAATACAACCTCTATTCGATTCAGAATCTCACGATACATGAGGCCGTGCCCGGCCATTACCTGCAGCTGGCACTCAGCAACCGGCACCCATCGGCAGTGCGCAGCGCGCTGTGGTCAGGGCCTTTTGTCGAAGGCTGGGCAGTGTATGCGGAACGGGTGATGATCGACGCAGGCTATCTCGACCATGACCCCCTGATGCGACTGATCAATCGCAAGTGGTACCTCCGGGCCATCACGAACGCGATCATCGATTCCGCCATCCACGTCGACGGCATGACACAGGAGGCGGCCATGAAACTCATGATCGAGGGAGGCTTCCAGGAAGAACGCGAGGCCGCCGGCAAATGGGTGCGCGCGCAGCTGTCGTCGGCACAACTTTCAACCTATTTCGTCGGCTACCAGGAGCACTCGGCCCTGCGAGCCGACGTCGAAGCGGCCTGGGGCGATGAATTCACGCTGCGCCGCTATCACGACCAGGTACTTTCTTACGGTTCGCCCCCCGTCCGGTTGGTCCGCGCCCTCATGCTGAACGAACCCGTCACCAATAATCGCGATCCGGAAGCAGGGACCACGCCCTAGCTCGACCCCACCGCTGCAACGTTTTCCCGCTTCGCCGCATCTAAGTAACACCTTGTCGGCAAACACACTCGCTTATTCAAATCGGTAATGAAGGCGGCCGCCTTTGCGGTGAACTCCCCGTTGGGCACCGAGTCTGACCGACAAACAATCAAGAGGGGGTCGGGATGAATCTAACGGATCTGAGCACCAGGCACTGGCCATCCGTGGCCGTTGCAGTTGCGCTCGTCGCACTGTTCGGCCTTATCTCGATTGCCAGACTGCCGATCCAGCTGTTGCCTAACATCGAGCAGCCGCAGGTATCGATCCAGAATTTCTGGAGAGCTGCCGCGCCGGAAGAGATGGAGTCGAGCATCGTGGAACCGCAGGAGAGCGTCCTGCGAAACACGCCCGGCGTCACGGATATCAATGCTTTCATCAGCCGGGGTGCCGGCTTCGTCACGCTGACATTCGACGTGGGTACCGACATACAGGAAGCGAAACTCGACGTCATTAACAATCTCAACCAGGCGCCACCGCGTCCGGCCGATGCTATAGAACCGCAGGTGTTCGCAGGTGGCGGCCAGCAGGCTCCGCCGGCGGCGTCGATGCTCATCAGGGTACTGCCGCACAACCCCAACAAGGAACTCTCGGATTACCAGAAGCTGATCGAGGATTACGTCGAACCGCGTCTCGCCCAGATTCCCGGTGTTTCCCAGGTCAACCTGAACAGTGAACAGCCTCGTGAGATGCAGATCAGTTTCGACGCGTACCGCGCGGCTGCGCTCGGAATCGGCGTTAGCGACATCATCGCGACACTCGCCCGCGCAACCGACTCATCAGGTGGATTTGCGGACGTCGGTCGGCGCCAGTACACAGTACGTTTCGTCGGCCAGTTCGAGCCGCAGGAGCTCCGCGAGCTCATTGTCGGGTGGAGTAACGAAAGGCCCATCTATCTCAGCGAAGTCGCCGATGTCGAAATCGTTCCCAGGAAGCTGGACGGTTTCGTGCTCCGCAATGGCTACCCGGCCTACTACATCACGGTGCAACGCGCTTTCGATGCCAATACCGTCAGCATCCTCGATGAAGTCAACAAGGCAATAGCGGAACTCAACGCCGGGCCCCTGGCCGACGCTGGCCTCGAGATGGACCTCAGTTTCGACGCTTCAGTGCACATACGGCGCGCGATCGCGCTGGTGCAGGGGAACCTAGGTATGGGCCTGCTCCTGGCCGTCGGCGTCCTGTATTTCCTGATGCGCAGTCGCCGCGCGACATTTCTCGTGACCGCGACGGTGCCGCTGTCCCTGCTCGTTGCGTTCGTCGCGCTGCGTATGTTCGACAAGTCACTCAACGTCATTTCGCTGGCCGGGCTCGCGTTCTCGGTCGGCCTGGTCATGGATGCGGCTATCGTGACGCTCGAGAACATCGTGCGTTGCCGGCAGGCGGGCCTGGGACTCAAAGATTCGGTTGCGAAGGGCACCCGCCAGATCACAGGGGCACTGTTCGCGTCGACCGTAACGAGCGTCGCGATCTTTGCCCCGGTGCTGTTCATGGACGGCATCGAAGGACAGCTGTTTCAGGATCTCGCGCTGACGATCGCGGTTGCGGTTTCAGCGTCGTTTCTGATCGCGATAACGGTCCTGCCGGTCGCAGCATCGTTTTTGCTCAAGCAGGAAGACAGGGATCCCTGCGGTCACTGGTGGGCGAGGATTACGGACCTGGTCATGCGCCTCACGCGCACGCCGGCAATGTGCCGCACGTGGATAGTGGCAATCCTGGGCGGGTCGATAATAGCGATAGTAACCCTGGTACCGAAGGCCAACCTGCTGCCCCAGGCGCCGTCGGATTCCCTGAACGCATTTTTCATTACGCCGCCGGGCGGCACGGTCGAAGTACTGCGAGATGAAATCGCGGGCACGATCGTGGAGCGCATGCGTCCTTACATGGAGCATGAAAAGCAACCGTATATACGTGGCTACAACATGTCGTCGTTTGGCGCTTTCAGTGGCATGTTCGTTTACCCGGCGGACCCGTCCCGAATAGACGAAATGATCTCGATCGTACGTGACGAGGTTCTCGTCGATCTGCCTGACACTCAGTCATTCGTGCAGCGTTCCTCGTTGCTGAACTTCGGCTTCGACGGCGGCCGGTCGATCAACGTGGACCTGCAGGGACCCGACATCAACGTCTTGTCGCAGGTCGCAATGCAGGCCATGCCGATCGTCAGCCAGGCAGTGCCTGGCGCCCAGGTTCGCCCAATTCCCGGCCTCGCGATTGCCGAGCCCGAACTGCAGCTGACGCCAAACGACCGCCGCATCACGGCTGCCGGTCTCGATCGGGCGACCGTCGCGACGATCGTCAGGGCGGTCACCAGCGGTGCTTTCGTCGGTGAGTACTTCGATGGCAACGACCGCATGGACATGATCCTCAAAGGTCCGACCTGGACCTCGCCGGAGCAACTGGCCTCGATCCCGGTCGCTACGCCCCTGGCCGGGCTACAGACGCTCGGCGAATTGGCAGAAATCAGGCGAACCGTGGGCCCGACACAGCTGCTGCGCGTTAATGGTCAGCGCACGCTGACGCTGTCCGTCACGCCACCGGCCGAGATGACGGTGCAGGAAGCGCTTGATGCCCTTCGCGACGTGGCCGGCCCGCAGATTCGGGAAGTCATGCCTGCCGATGTCAGCATCGCGTACCGCGGCACGGCTGACCGGCTCGAGGCGGCATTTTCCAGCATGGCCATGAACCTGGCGACGGCGGCCGTCGTACTGTTCCTGATCCTCGCGGCGATGTTCCGGTCGCTGCGCGATGCTGCGGTCGTGATGCTCTCGATGCCGCTCGCGATCGCCGGGGGTGTAGCTGCGCTGAGGGTGCTCAACCTGGTCACGATCCAGGCCATGGACTTGCTGACGATGATCGGCTTCCTGATCCTGCTCGGTCTCGTCGTCAACAACGCCATCCTGCTTGTCATGCAGGCGCGCAAGGGCCTGCGCAAGGGCCTCGAACGCAGCGCCGCCGTCGCCGACGCGGTGCGCATCCGCGCCCGTCCGATCTACCTGAGCACGCTGACGAGCATATTCGGCATGCTGCCCCTCATGATCGTACCGGGCGTTGGCTCCCAGATTTATCGCGGCCTCGCCACCGTCATCATCGGCGGGATGCTGGTCAGCGCCCTGTTCACCCTGATCCTGATGCCGAGCATCCTTCGCCTCGCGCCGTTCCGGCTGCCGCGGCAACTGCGACGCAACCAGGATATCGTCCCCGGAGTACCTGCCGATGCCTGAATCCAGAATGGTCGTCTCGTGTGCCCTGCTCATGGCTGCTTCGCTGTCGTTTGCCCAACAGATGCCTGCGCCAGTCGTGCAGATTTCAACAGTGTCGCGTACCGAAGTCGCGCCAACGGTTGCCGTACCGGGTACGGTCTACGCCCGCAACGAACTGCAGATTACCGCCGGCGTTCCCGGGCAGCTCGTGATGGTCGCGGAACCCGGTACGTTTGTCGACAAAGGCGATTACATCGCGCGCATCGACAAGCGCAGCGTGCACCTGCAACGTGCGGAGCAGGAGGCGTTGCTCGAGCGCGCGGAGATCAACGTCCGTCAGCTGGAGAGCCAGCTTCGGCGGCAAAAGGAACTTGCCAGCTCCAGCCTCGTGTCGGAATTCGAGCTGGAGCAGACCGAGGCGAATCGCGACCTTGCGATGAGCGACGCGAACATCATCGAGGTGCGAATTCGGCAGATAGACGATCTTCTGCAACGCGCGGACGTCAGGGCCCCGTTTGCAGGCGTCGTCATCAGCCGCAGCCGCCGTTCGGGCGAGGAGGTCGCGAGGGGTGAGGTGCTGGGCCAGCTGACGGATATAGAGAATCTGGAGGTACGCGCGTTCGTGCCGCTGAAACATCTTCCGCGCACGATGGCGGGCGATCCCATTGCCGTCTTTGCGACGGATGCTGCCCATACCGGCACCATTCGTTCGCTCGTGCCCACGGGCGACGTTCGGTCGCAGACATTCGAGGCACGCATCGACCTGCCGTCGGACGCGATACGCGACTGGACCGTCGGTCAACTCGTGAGCGTCGCTGTTCCGATCCGCGCCCGGCAGCTTGCGCTTGCCGTACCGCGCGATGCGCTGGTGCTGCGCCAGGACGGGTCCTTCGTATTTCGCATCAATGCCGAAAACAAAGCGGAGCAGATCAAGGTCGAGATCGGTGATTCGGCCGGTAAACTCGTAGCGGTGCGCGGCGACCTGACCGAAGGCGACCGCGTAGCAATACGGGGCGCGGAGAATCTTGCTGAGGGTACGCACGTGCGGATCCTGGTATCCGATTCCTCGTCTGCTGCCGACAACGGGTTCACGCCATCAGAGCCACCGACCGGTTGAGCGCCGGTCGTCGGCATGGCGGTCTCCTTATCTAGCTAGCGAATCCTGGAGATTCGGATTCGGCGTGCCTCGCCGACCACCTGCATCTTGTAGCCAAAGAAATCTTTGGCGATCGTTACGTCAAAATTGCAGTCGGATAATTTGATGCGGCTATCGCTCGTCTGTTTCCACACCTGGCCATTGTCGAAATAAAAGTAGGTATCATTTAGCGCATCCTGTCGGCACTCGACAACGGTCCCGGTAATGATTTCCTTGCGCCGTTCATCGTCCGCACGATTCAGCGTTTCACTTCCTACATCGTCATTGAGTTCGACATACGACGTTGCGGCTGTCTCTGTTTCATGCGGGGACGGCGAACCGGCCGCAGGACCGGACTGATCAACCACGTCGTCATAGCATGCTAACCGCGCCTCATTATCGGCGATCACCCGGCACGAGCGCAGCGTGTCCTCCAGCTGTTCGTCAGAATGAACAGGCATGCATACGATGGTGAGCACTGCGACAGCGAAGCTCAGCCGTACCATGGGTTTGTGATTGATTGTAGTCGTCGGCATATCCGATACTCCGCCGTGCGGCGTGCCTCTGCCGTCCCTACTCCGTGACTACTCCGCCGGCCTCCAGCCGCCGCTGCAATCCGGACAGTTGCTTCCTGTATTTCTTCCACTTGCCTACAGAACGCGTGTGCACCTTCTCCCGTACTTGCGCCGAGCTGGCAGTCGCGATCGGCGCAGCAACGCTGTCCAGGCGCAGACATGCCTCCTCGAATGGCAACCCCAACCTGTCGAGCAATATCCGGGTCTGGTTATCCTGGTCCGTGACGAGCTGCTCGTACTCGAGCTCGATCATCCGATTGCCGAGAACGTCTCGCCAGTGTCTGCTAAGACGGTCGTATGCAAGATAATACTCCGCCAGATCATCGAGCGAGTAGGCAAAGCGGAAATACGACTGCTTGAACATGGCAAAACAGGCGTCCAGCGGATTCCGGCGCAGGTGTACCATTTTTGCGTCCGGCCACGCCTTGGCGACGAAACCGAGAAACAGCACGTTTTCCGGGAGCTTATCGATGAACAGGGGTGCCTCGCCAAGCCGGTAGGATATCGCCTCGTAGTATTGCCCGGCGATGAGCCCCGGTTCGGCCTTTGCAGCTGCTTCGATGGCGGCGGGTGTAATCTGCCTGGATTGCTCGGCACCGCCCAACCGGCGTAAAACCATTTGCAGCAGCTGCGTCTCGCCGGCGCTTTCGACCCGTGAATGGCTGGCAAGAATCCTGTCAGTCAGCGTCGTACCCGTGCGTGGGAGCCCGACGATAAATATCGGCGTCCTGGCTGTCCCCTCTGTCGATGGAGCATCGGCCAACCAGGCTGCGGAGCAGACATTGCGGATCTTGTCCATGACCGCGACGTCTTCAGAGACATCATAGTCGCTAACCGACTTTACTGCGTTGCCTGCCCGAAGATAGTACTCAAACGATTCATCCCAACGCTCCAGGTCCTCGAGTTCCTTGCCGATAGCGTAGTACAGGTAGATGTTCTTCGCCGGATCGGGATCCGCGCCTTCCAGTATGTCTATCATCTGTCGAACATGTTCATCATTCGATGCGCGCTGCAGTTGAGCCAGTTCGTAATGATTACGCTGATGCTTCGGGTGTCTTGCCAATAGCTTGCGGTAGATTTTCTTCGCCACATCCGTCTTGCCAAGATATACCGCGCAGGAAGCCAGGTTAGCCTGAATTTTGTCGACGTCGGGTTGCAGGCGATTGGCATGCTGATAGGCATCCCAGGCTTCCTGGTGGAGGCTCATGCGAGTATATGTCTGGCCGGCAAGATCGAGATACCTGGGGCTATTGCCGAGCCCTGGTCGGTACCTGTCGAGCAGAATCCTGGCTTCCCCATGCCGGTTGAGGAGCACAAGCAGGAAAGCAAGTTCGACTGCCGCATCATATCGTCGATCATCAAGATCGAGTGCTCGGGAAAAAGCGGCAGCAGCGTCCTCGATCCGCCCCCGACCCTTTTGGGCCAGGCCAAGGAGATAATAGCCCTCCGCTTCCCGGGGTAGCATTCTCTTGAGATCGTGCGCACAGCGGGATACCCGGGCCCAGTCTCTTCTCACGGCCGCCTGCCGGCCGGCGGCCGAGATTTCGTCGGCCTTTTTGGACAATTGACTTTTGCTCAATTCAACTAACCCGAATTCCCGAAGCCTCCAGGTGTTTGCGCAATGGCTCAAGATGTTTGCTGAAGCGCTTCCACTTGTTGATCGAGCCGGTATGCACCCCCTGCCTGACCTGCACAGAGCTTGCTGTGGTCGTGGCCTGCTTGTTTCGGTCAAAATGCAGGCAAGAATCCTCAAACTCTAGCCCGAGCCGATCCAATAGCCGTCGAGTCTGATTTTCCTGGTCGCTTACGAGTTCCTCGTACTTTACCTCCACGAGTTGGTCGCCCAGCAGCGTCCTCCAGTGATTACACAGCCGCTCGTGAGCAACGTAGTAGCGACCAAGGTCATCGAGGTTATAAGAATATTTGTAGGCCCAGGTAAAAACCTGCTTGTACATGGAAAAACAGCTATCCATAGGATTGCGTCGAAGCATGACGACCGGGGTATCAGGCCACGCCTTGGCAACAAAACCAAGATAGAGCACGTTGAACGGAAGCTTGTCGACAAAAAAAGGTTCGTCTCCGAGGCGGTAACGCAGAGCATCTACATAGCCGTTGGCAATATTTTCGATATTCTTGTGGGCGGCGGCCTTGAGCATGTCCGGGGTCATTTTCTCGGTGCTGGCAACGCCGCTCTCGCGCCGTATGGCCATTTGAAGGAACGGGGTTTCATCAACGCTGTGTACTTTCGAATGGCTCGCAATAATCCTTTCCGTCAATGTCGTCCCGGTCCGGGGCAGGCCAACTACGAACAGAGGCGTCTTATCGCCTTCCCATTCCATTCGACCTTGCTGCAGCCACTCCTCGTCACAGGTTTCTATCACGGCATCTACTATCGCGATATCTGACTCAACAGAGTAATTCGCAACGGAGCATACTGCGTCCCCTCCTCTCTTGTAGTATTCGAAGGCTTCGTCCCATTCCTCCAGGTCCTCATATTCCTTGCCGAGAGCGTAATAAAGAAAGACATTGCGTTCGGGAGCCTGTTTCGTTTCCCGCAATATCTGCTCCATCTGTTCTATGTGATGCCTGTCTTTCGCACGCTGGAGTCTTGCAAACCGGTAGTGGTTGTGTTGGTGGCTCGGATTTTCCTCCAGCAATTGCTGATACACACCGCGAGCACGTTCAATCTCGCCGATATAGACCGCACAAGCCGCAAGATTGGCCTGGAAAAGGTTGATCTCGGGCTGCAATTCAACGGCCTTCTGGTATAGCGGCCACGCCTTTGCCGGCATACCAATCTCCGTATAGGTGGTAGCAGCCATATCCAGATAGCGTGGACTGTTCCCGAGGTAATCCTGATATTCTTCGAGTATCGCAAGGACATCACCGTTGCGCCGGGCAATCGAGTACTGCGTCGCCAACTCGACCGCCGCATCGTAACGCCCGGAATCGAGGCGCAAGACCTGCTCAAATGCACTTACTGCCTTGCGCGGTCGCCGGGCAGCCTTTTCCGTTAGTCCCAGTAAGAAGAGACCTTCCGGGTCGTTTTCATCGGCCGAAAGAATTGCTTCCGCACAACTTCGCACCGTGGGCCAGTCCCTTTTCGAAGCTGCTCGCCTCGCAGTAATGCTTAGTCTTTGTTTGTTGCCATTCACGACGCTAATCTGCCACCCGGTTGCGAGCTTTTCAATTGATGCGCTGTACCCGGTCCGGCCGCGGCTAATCGCAGACTCGCGATGCTATAATTTTGCAATGGGGCAGCATCTCTCATAAACACTCTAATTTGCGACACGATACATCAGTTAGCGATGCCTGGGACGTATACTGGAACGGCGCGCGTGGTGCAGCCGCCCCGATCGATGGCGGCGTCCGTCATCCAGTGGTCAGGAATTTCTGGGTTGACAGTCTGTCATCCTTACTCCGCGAGAACCCGGAAATGGCAATCCTCGACATTGCTTCGGGTGACGGGGCGATACTTGATATCCTGAACTCGATCGACGACCGAATTGCGGACAAGGTTACGTGCGTCGACTCGTCGCCCGCAGCCATTGACAGCATCGGCTCACGATTTCCCGCCGCCACGGGCGTCATTGCAGATGCAGCAGCGATCCCACTCGATGATAACGGTTTTGCGCTCGTAACGAGTCAATTCGGCGTTGAGTACGCGGGAACCGACGCGATCGACGAGGCCGCGAGGCTCGTTGCTCCGGGTGGCCAAATGATTCTGTTGATGCATATGGCGGGAAGCCTGATGCATCGTGAATGTGAGGCAGCTCTTGACGCGATCCGGACTACCGAAAAATCCGGATTCATTCCCCTCGCGCTGAGCATGTTTGAATCCGGCTTTGCGGCAGTTAGCGGTGCCGACCGGCGGGCGTATGATACTGCGGCAGCCAGGCTGGACCCGGCCGTGCGGCAGATCGAGAACACCATCGGAAGATATGGCGAGAATGTCGCAGGTGGCACTATCTCAGCGCTCTATTCCGGCGTCGCGACCATTCACGCCGAAATACACCATTACGAGCCGCAACCGGTGCTCGATTGGCTGCACATCATGCAGGAAGAAATGACCAGCTTTGCCGGTCGGATGCAGTCCATGAATCGAGCAGCATTGAGTGAAACAGAGTACTCGCAAATACGCACGCGCATACAGGAAAGCGGCTATACGGTCGATCTGAACGATCGATTAAGCGACCTCAGCGGAACCCCTTTGGGCTGGCTGGTTATTGCGGAAGCAAATGGCTAAATTATCGGTTTCAGGATGCCGGAAGAATATATGTCAGCATCAGGCAAGGTTGGGAGGGATGCGCTCGAGCATGCCAGGTCTCAGCTCGGCGAGGCCCTGTCGGAATTAAGAGCAGCGGGCGCCATCGATGAGACTATCATGGAGGCCAGGCCGGCCTGGATTTTGCCGTTCAAGATTGTCGTCGGACAGTCACGGACCAGTTCCGGTGATTCGAATTCCTTCTGGGTTATCGGCGGCAATGTACCGATTGATTACCTTCCTTCAAATGTCGCGACGACGGCGCGCGATGCTGCACGGCATTTCTCCCTGAAATGGCAACTCGACTCAGAGAGGCTGGTTGGAGAAGAAGCGGCGAATCTCGTCAAGATTGCCGAATATTTATATTCAATTGTCGATAACGACGATTACTGGAACTAGACAAAAAAAGGGGCCGCAGAATTGCGGCCCCCGGGTTCTAGTAAGTTTTTCGTATTCTAGAAGTTCTGCTGTACACGGAAATACCAGCCCCTGCCGAACAGGCGGTAGGTCGCCGGGTCGGTCATGGCATTGAAGCCCGTTTCGATGATCGGCGGCTCTTCGTCCGTCAGGTTCGTGAGTCCGGCAGAGATGATCGTTCCGGTTCCAAACTCGTACCTGGCCACGAGATCGTGGTAAAGCACGGAGGGCACGTCATGTTTGTATGTGCCATCCGGCTGGTTGCCTTCGCCGCAGTTACAGAACGTGTCGGCAAGCAGGTCGCTGACGTACTCGCCGAGATACCCAATCATCAGGTTATTACGGTACCACTTCACGGAGTAATTGACCTTGTTCTCCGCGTAGGCGCCACCGTCTTCTGCCGTCGAATCGCTGTAACGGCCGGATAGGTCCACTGTCTCGGCAAGCGCGTTTGCCTTCTTCGTGCGCTCGAGGGTATGTGCCCAGAGCACGGCGAAATCCCAGCTGCCAAATGACGTGTCCAGATTGTAACGCACCTCCGTGTCGATTCCCTTGCCGCCCTGTTCGGCAACATTGAGCTTGGTATCTACCACTTCCGCAATGTTGTAGTCAGCGGTACGAGTGATCTGCGCGCAGGAGCTCGCCACCTGGCGAACATAGCAGTCCTCGAGAATGAACTGCACACCCAGGGACGAAATCGCGTTCTCGATCTCCACCTGCCAGTAGTCGATCGTTGTAGTCAGATTTCCATCACCGAATTCGGGCGTCCAGACCAAGCCAGCCGTGAACGTATCGCCGGTTTCAGGAGTCAATCCTTCAAAACCGCCGACGCGTGCCGGCAACTGCGAGTCCGTCTGCACACCTACCTGTTGACATCCGGGCGGAAGCGGCTGCCCTGCTCCGGGAATACACGGGTCGGAATACGTCGGCGCATCATCGGTCAGGCCTTCCCAGAGGTCCTCGACGGTTGGGGCGCGGAACACGGTGCCGGCCGTAGCACGAAGTTTCAGGCTGTCGATCGCCTGCAATTCGAGACCGGCCTGCCAGGTCGTTTCGTCGCCGAACTTGTTGTAGTCGTCCCAACGAACACCGGCGCTCAGCTGCAGCGACTGTGTGCCGTTGTCAAACAGCGGCGCAAGTACTTCGCCGTAGACTGCTTTGCTACGCAGCGTGCCGAAGGTGCCGGTTGCAACGCTGCCGGTGACCTCGTTGAACTGCTTGCCGGAGTCGGGCGCATACGTGAAGCCCTCGTCGAGATACGAAAATCCGGCCGCCCAGCCGAGAGTACCGCCCGGAAGCTCGAAAGCATCGCCGGACACCCCGAAGCCCGCGGATTCGAAGCGTGTATTGCGCGTATCCACGAGAATGGCCGACACGTAATCGATCATTTCCTGCGTAACGGAGTTCGGGCCACCGAAGAAATTCATCGGTACGCATCCGACAATCAGCGTGCTCGGATCGTTGACATCCGTGTAACACTCAGGACCCGGAATATCGGGATCAAGATCCGCCGACGGCCCCATCGCGTTCGAAAGGTTCGGGCCGAAGAACTGGCCGAAGTCATTGTCGGTTCGCGACCTCTGGCCCCGGAGATAATATACATCCCAAGAGATGTCGTTCATCTCTCCTTCAAGAGCGACATTCGCCTGCCACTGGGTAACGTCCTGGTCGAAGGCACGGGTCAACTCGACCATGCGGCGCCTGACGCGCTGCGAAGGGAGCGTTGGAATTCCCGCAGCCGTAGTCGCCTGGACCAGATAGAAGTTATCCTCGGAAATGCCGTTGTACGGTGTGCCGTTGAAGACACCCGAATACGCCGGGTCGAAGCCCGGACCCGAGTCATACGGCATGGGCGCGAGTTCCTGGCGCGAAGTCCGCAGGTTACCGCGAACCTCCGTCATGAATCTCACGTTGTCGGTGATGTCGAAATTCGCTTCCGCAAAAATATTGGTACGCTTGTACGGCGTCTGGACGTAGTTCACGGGCGCATAGTTGTATGACCGGCCATCATCGGGAACAAGCCCGTCCCCGGGATTGATATAAGCATCACCACCGAGGAAGTTGAAACGGCCTTCGGGGATGCGCGACGACCCGAGCAGGTAGCAGCCACCAGAGGGCGTGCCATCGTAAGGCGCAAACCACTGCGCGTCGCAGCCTTCGGGATAGATGTAGTAGTCACTCTGGAAATGCTGCCACGGCGCGTCAGCCTGGTAGGCTTCTTCCTGATCGACGAACTCAGCGCCGAACAGGAAATTGCCGCGGTCGAAGGTGACACCGGCCAGCAGTCCGACGGAGAACTGTGACCCGGCGTCGGTATCGAACCAGTCCGCCATCTGTGCATTGACCTCGATACCGTCGAAGTCCTTGCGCGTGATGATATTGACCACGCCGGCAACGGCATCCGCGCCATACACGGCCGACGCGCCGTCCTTGAGGACTTCCACGCGTTCGATCATGTTCGCGGGAATGGTCTGGTAGTCGCCGTCGTCAACGACACGCTTGCCGTTTACGAGCGTCAATGTCCTGTCCACGCCCAACCCGCGAAGGTCGATCTGGACGGAACCGTCGCCGCCATTATTCGTCGTCGTGCCTATCGGCGATCCGGACATCGACGGCATTCGCTTGATCAGGTTGCCGACATCGGTAAGACCGGCATCGAGAATATCCTCTCGCTGCAGCACCGAAACCGGACTGGCGCTGTCGAGGTCTGCACGCTTGATGCGCGAACCGGTTACGGTGATCTCCTCGATTTGCTGCGCATCGTCCTGTGCCAGCGCTCCAGGAGCAGCGCCGATCGCCAATGTACCGACGCTGGCGCCCAGAGCGAGCCGCACTGCGTTTCGCAATATGTTGGTTGAAGACATAAAGGTCTCCCCCTTAATTGGTTGATTGAGTAAATGTCGTTGTTTTATTTACACAACGGGTCGCGCCTTTCTATCAGAGCAGGCAAGGGCCGTATATCTCGGTAAACCGAAACATCTTATGAATCAGAAATTTACGCCCGCATTTGGGAAACATACCCGAATCAGGTGTTGTCTCAAAAACACCACACTATGTTTTCGGACGTCTTCGTGTCCCCGTCCGCCGTCGACCAGCAAGGGGTACCTGATTTTTCAAGGGAAATTAGCTGCTTGCCGGAAGGTGCTGATCCCGGGACCCGGTACGCCCGATTGGCCGTATTTCCTGATGGGCGAGCCCGGTGACTTGCCTGAGACTGCAAAGACAAGCGGCAGGATCACCCGTCCCGGCTTCGTTTCCATGCGCGCCACAACAGCCGCTATAGCATCGGCGCCGACCTATACCTGACGCGCTCAGCATCAATGCAGGTCCAGTCGGGCTGCTAACGCTCGATTCGGCGCCTGTGCCTCCGAATGAGGCCGTGCCAGTTATCGAGAGAGAATATGTGGCCGTAAACCACCGCGAGCAGGCCGGATCGATGCAGTTCCCACAATTGCTGTGCTTCCAGGTTTTCGAGCTTTCGCGGATCGACGGCGACGTAGCCGGCGAGGTTCTGTTTTTCCCCCCGGATAGTCCGCGTAACCTCTTGCCCTGAAAGCAGCCCCAGCTCGACCATTCGCTTGCAGAATTCCGCCGTTTTCAACCGTTCACCACCATATTGACCGTAGAAGTCCACGCGAGCCTGCGTGGCGGCGCTCAGCCTGCCATCTTCGAAAAATGGTTCGTCGGGAGACTCCGTTATCGTCGGGGCTGCCCGATCGATCACGACGGCGAACTTGTCATCCGGCCCTTCGGCAAACGCGAAGGGATGACAACGAAGATAAGCCGGCACGTAGACGTCCTCTTCCCACTCACCATCGCTGTCTACAAACAGGTTCTGCCCGTCGAAGAGCCCAAGTACGGCGAGTAGCATGGGGTCCTCCATAGCGGAAAACACGATCGGGTAGTGTTTCTGGGCCGTCATCACCTCGCTCACCACGAGTGGTACGGCGCGCGCTTTGCTTGCGAATTTGAAGGGTCCCGGAACCTCCGATATCCCGAGATGGCCGTGCTTGTCCTCATTGAGCAATTCAGGCCGTTCGTACAAGTACATGTTTCCGGCGACCTGGATGATATTCAGGTCTTGATCGTCGGCCATCCTTACTCCTTCATCGCACTAACCCGCATTCCTGATCGCTTCATCCGTCGTATTGGCGGGACGAGCTCGCCATCAGATTAACGATCTCCCGCTCTTCCGTTGTCAAAAACGGATTCCAGACGTCGAAAATCAATACCACACGTAACTCGTCACTGTCGTTTCGTGCTTCGTGCTCCAGCGTGTCGTCGAAGACAAGGATCTCCCCAACATTCCACTCCCGCGTTTCGAAGCCGACACGAATAGAGCATTTCTCCGGAATAATCAGGGGCAGGTGTGCCACGAGGCGTGCATTGCTCTCGCCGTGGTGCGGCGGAATGTGCGTGTTCGGTGCCAGCGCAGAAAAGAGTGCGTTCGGACAGACACCGTCGATTGTGGCGAGCGACGCCTCTTGTAAGGCCTTCGCCGTCTCCGGGCACTTTTCCAGGTTCTCCTGCAGTGGCTCGCCATAGCGCCAAAGCTGCAATGTGCTCCAGCGGTCGGAGTGATTGAGCTCGGCCCACTGGTTGACCGGCTCACCCGGATTGTAGGCGATGTAAGGTGAGAACTTCTCCCGGTCCTGCGCCAGCGCCGCCAGGAGCTCTTCGCGAATCACGTCCGTCTTCGCTTCCAGGTCGCGGAAAAACGGGAAGTCAGCTGGATCGTAAAACGGAATCGCAGGCAATCGAGGCACGTGCAGCTGATTGCTCTCGGACACATAAGGTTGTGAGCATCGCGCCCGGAGCGAGACCGCCTCGTGCCACCGCTCGGCTAGCGCCGCCGGCAGCGCATCGATCTTTTCCGCCAACGCATCAGTCAGGTAGCTGCGGAACGCGCTCGCGAAGTCTTCCGACACGCGCCTGGCGTGTGCCAGTTGTGCACGATAGGCATCCGGCCACTGCGGTTCCGGCGGCGAAATCTTGAGCGCATTCGCATAGGTAGTCGCAGCAAGCGAGGCCTGTCCCGCCCGTTCGAACCAGGAACCCTTGGCAAGCAGCGCCGGCGCAAAGTAGGCATCGACCGCTAGCGCAGCGTCGATGACATCCCTTTCGGCGTCGCCATCTCCCGTCTGCCGGTAGACGTCGCACAATGTCATCAGGACGAACAAATCGTCGGGCGCCGCTTTTCTCGCTGATTCGAGCCGCCGGATGCCGCCCTGCACGTCGCCTTTCTGGAGCGCGTGTATGCCGAGGCTGGACAGGGCCTGGGGGTGAGCCGGCGCACGCTTGAGTACCTTCTTCCACAGGGACTCGGCTTCCTGCCAGCGACCGGCACTGGCCGCCTGCGTCGCTTGCTGTGCGAGCTCTTTAAGGGATGCTGACATGTTTCATAGGGTAGCCGCTGGGTATATCGGTGGCAACGAGTCCATACCGGGGCGACGGATTCCTATCTTCAAAAAAAAGCGGCGGACCGAAGTCCGCCGCCTTGTACTGCACGATTGGCGCGGGATCAGAACTGAACCCGGAATCCAGCCGTGTACATGGTGCCGAGCGTCTTGTAAAAGCTCGGGAAGGTGTTGCCGGAGTTCGACGCCGTGGTACCGGCCTCGTTGCCGACGACCGGCGGATCCTCGTCGAACACGTTTATGATCGCGAGGGTTACGCCGATCTGCTCGGTGGCCTGCCAGGTACCGGTCAGATCCACGTAGTCGTACGAGCCGATGCTGCGGAACTGTTCAAACGTACCTGCAACCTGCGGCTCCTCGATGCTAACGCTATCCAGGTGGCTCCACAGGTAGGACACCATGAAGTCATCCGCAAAATACCAGCTCGTACGCTGGATCCAGCGGGTCTCCGGAAGCGGGTTGCCGCAAGAGTTGCCATACAAGCCTACACACTCCACGACCGCAGTGATCGGCGTCGATTGCGATTCCTGCGTCAGGTAGTGGTTGATGTTTGCAGATACGTCCAGCGAGCCCCAGCGACCGGGCAGCTCGAAGCTCGCGCTCAGATTCAGCTCGATACCTTCGGCAATCAGGTACTCGAGGTTCTGCGTGAACGCGTTCGTGCCCGATCCCGGCAGGGTGAGCGTGCCGCCGACGCGGTTGATCTGCGCACAGTTCTCGGCGAGTCCCGCAATGTAACAGCCGTCCAGGATTTCCTGCGACGTCAGCTCACCGATCACGTCCTCGATATCGACTTCATAGTAGTCGAGCGAGACGACGAGGTCGGGTACCCAGTTGAACTCGGGCGTCCAGACGAAGCCTGCCGTGAACGTCTCCGCCGTTTCGGGACCTGGCAGGTTGTCCGGGTCGGTGCCTTCCTTGTTGTTGATCTGGCCGGAGACGATGTCCTCGACCTGGCCGACCTGTGCAGCCGACATGCCCGTCGAGATACACAGCGCCTCGAGTGCAGCATCGATATTGCCCGCATTGGCAACGGAGCAGGGATCAAGCAGCGCATCCTCGAGACCCGTGGTCACCGGAGAACCGATTTCCGCAATGTTCGGCGCGCGAGTCGCCTCCTGCGCCATGACGCGGAACAGCAGCGAATCGAGCGGACGCCACGAGATACCGGCCTTCCACGTGTCGTTCGAACCGACATGGCTGTAGTCGGAGGTACGTGCGCCGAGCTCCAGCGAGAGATCCTCGAAGAACGTCATGCCCTGGAGCAGAGGCACGTAAGCCTCGAAGAAGAACTCGTCTACATCGTAGCGGGCGCCAACCGGCAGGCGGTTACCGCCTGCGCCGCCGAGACAGCTCGACGGGGCCAGCTTCCAGCACTCGTCGGGCGTCGCCACACCGACCTCCTCGCGCGTCTCGAAGCCCAGGCTGACCGCAACCGGCGTATCCGCGGTTGGCAGTCGCAACACGTCGATCGGGCCGCTGACCGAGCCAGAGATTACCGTCTGCTTGTAGTTCTCGTTCTCGATGGCAGTCGCGCTGTTCGCCGCGGCCATTTCCGGCGTGATCGTGCCAAAGCCGCCCCAGAAGTCGATGGGTACGCAGGCCGCGTTGCCGTTGTCGCAGACCACGCCGCCCTGTCCGTCAGGAACACCGCGAACGGCGTCGCCAATCGCGTCGACGTTCGTGTAGCCGGCAGAGAGGTTCGAGCGATCCGACTCGCCGCGCGACCAGAACAGGTCGTAGGTCCAGTCGCCCATGATGTCGCCGCGTACGCCGGCCGTCATCTGGAACATGTTGCCGTCGTAACCGGTGGATCGTGGCCCGAACTCCAGCGTGCGGCGACGGTAGGAGATGTTCAGCTCGTCGCTGGCATCCACCACGCCGTCACCATTGACGTCGACCCAGTTGACAAAGCTCGCGCCGAGGGGGTCTGCGCCACCGCAAGTGGCATCCGCACAAACAGTATTGTTAGCTCTGCCGGCGTTTGCAGCATCCAGAATGAACGTGCGGGCCTGGTCTCCCATGAACGGATTCGACAACGGGGTAAAGAAGTTGAAGCCGAAGATGCCCGACGGTCCCACCTGCTGGCGCACGTTGACCGTGCTCTGGCGATAGCTGCCGTAAACTTCGGCATGCTCGTTGATCTCGAAGCGGGCCATTGCCATACCACCCCAGCGCTGCTGCGGCGTCTGGTAGTAGTTGAACGGGTTGAAGTTGAAGACTGAGCAGTTGTCGCTCAACGTCCTGTCGTTGCGCATCTGGCCGAGGCCGGGACCGCCGGCGATCGCCACGCGCGTCGGCATGGTCGTCGTCGAGCCACCGGATTCCGCCGCGAACGGAGCCTCGCAGCCTGCGGGCGGCGGTGCCGGGAGCTGGCCGTTCAGGAATTCCTGGTAGTTCGCACCGCTAGCCGTGCTGATGCCCAGCTGTCCGAGGGGACGATCGCCGAGGAGTACGCCCGTGCGGTCCGCCCACTCGAGATTCAGGACGGCGTTGCCGCGACCGTCGCCCGAGTTGGCGCCGAGCGTCAACGAGGCATTCTGCGTCTGGCCGTCGCCTTCACTGTATTCTGAGTGGTTGTAACGGAAGTCGACACCCTCGAAGTCCTTCTTCATGACGAAGTTCAGCGCGCCGGCAATTGCATCGGAACCGTACACGGCCGAAGCGCCGCCGGTGATGATGTCGATTCGCTCGATGAGCGCGGTCGGAATCGTCTGCAGGTCGGCAAGACCTTCGATGCTGTAGGGCGTTACACGGCGGCCGTCAATCAGGACGAGGTTACGCTCTTCGCCCAGGCCACGGAGATCAACCGTCGCGGCGCCGTCGGTGCCGTTGTTGACGTTCTGGCCGTCGTCCGGCTTGGTGATCGGCAACAGGCG
>Ga0209536_100002554_pt1 | contig 29650 bp, 24 predicted proteins | sample DeeMarSeWOR28_12_FD_187461 | JGI IMG/M metagenome (GOLD analysis project Ga0209536, IMG submission 187461) | Marine sediment microbial communities from White Oak River estuary, North Carolina - WOR-2-8_12 (SPAdes) (version 2) | ecosystem: Environmental > Aquatic > Marine > Intertidal zone >...
CGTGTGATTGAGCTTCCACATCCAGGGAAAGTGCTTGTGGCCGGTGAGAACCAGTGGAACCCGGTACTTGTTGATCATTAGGAGGGTGGCACCCGCGTCGACGAGCACGTTCCTTTCCCTGCCCACGTTCGGAACTGGTATCAGGTGATGGTGAAGCATGATGATGGGTATCTTCTCAGAACTTGTGAGGGCGTCCTCCAGCCATCTGAGGCCCTCCCTGCCGATGTGGCCTTCGGCGATATCGGGTTCGCTGCTGTCCAGTCCTATGATGTTGTAATTGCCGATCTCCTCGGTGAAGAACCTCTTCCGATTCTTGCAGAACAGCCTCTCGAAGTGCCTGTAGCCGGTGTATTGGGCGTCGTGGTTGCCAGGCACTGCCCGATATGGAATACCTGTTGCATCCAGGTAATCCCTGATGCCCTCGTACTCGAACTCGAGCCCGGTGTCTGTCACGTCACCGGTGATGAGCATCATGTCTGGTTCGACCTTCTTTACCCTCTCTATGCCTTTGTCAAGGCTTTCCATGTCGAACATCCAGCTTTTACCCCAGTGGATGTCCGAGATATGTGCTATCTTCATGACCTCACTCTCCGTGGGGAAACGCCCATTGTATTTAACTTTAGAGGAATAACTTATATATCGGGAAGTCAACTACTGATATAGGGTGTAACTATGAGCTGGAACGGCCCCCTGAACAGGATAGACGATTACCGTTACGAGATACCGAGCAGTTACAAGAAGGGAATGAACACGTCGGGCCTCATCTATGCGGACGAGAAGATGATCAAGCTGGTGACCAAGGATAACGCGGCGGAACAGGTGGCCAACGTCGCCACCATACCCGGGATATTGGGCAAGTCGATGGCAATGCCAGACATCCACTGGGGCTACGGGTTCCCCATAGGAGGGGTGGCCGCGACCGATTATGATGAAGGTGTATTATCCCCCGGAGGCGTGGGCTTCGACATTAATTGCGGAGTGCGACTGGTGCACACCAACCTGGACGAGAGCGACGTCAGGTCGAAGGTCAAGGACCTGGTCAACTCGATGTTCGAGAACGTGCCATCCGGCTTGGGCTCGAAGGGCAAGGTCCGTTTGAACGTCTCCGATATAGAGAAGGTCATGGACATGGGCTCCGAGTGGGCCGTGGAGAACGGCTACGGCTGGGAGGACGACCTCAAGCACACGGAAGAACAGGGTAGGATGAAGAACGCGGATTCCGGCCTGGTCAGCCACAAGGCAAAGCAGAGGGGGGCGCCGCAACTAGGCAGCCTCGGAGCGGGCAACCACTTCCTGGAGATCCAGCGCGTGGAGGAGATATTCGACGAGCGCATCGCCAAGGCCTACGGCATAGAGCGAGTAGGCCAGATCATGGTGATGATACACACGGGCTCTAGGGGAGCCGGTCACCAGATAGCCACCGATTACCTTAGAGAAATGGAGTCGGCGGTGAGAAAGTACAACATCATACTCCCGGACCGCCAGCTCGCCTGCGCACCCACGACGTCCAAGGAATCGCAGGACTACTTCAAGGCCATGGCATGCGGGGCGAACTACGCCTGGAACAACCGCCAGATGATACTCCACTGGGTGAGGGAATCGTTCGAAAACGTCATGGGCCGCAGCCCCGAAGAGATGGAGATGAGCCTCGTCTACGACGTGTGCCACAACATCGCCAAGTTGGAAGAGCACGATATCGACGGAAAGCGGCAGAAGGTCTACGTTCACCGAAAGGGCGCGACAAGAGCCTTCGGACCCGGTGGCGTCGACGTGCCCAGCGACTACGCGGACGTGGGCCAGCCCGTCCTCATCCCCGGCGACATGGGCACGGCGAGCTACGTCCTCGCCGGCACCGAGAAGGCCATGACCGAGACGTTCGGTTCCACCTGCCACGGGGCGGGACGCGTAATGTCCAGAAAAGCAGCGACAAGGCGGTTCAACCCCAACCAGATAATCAGCGAGATGAAGCGCGACGGCATCTACGTGAAGGCCGCGAGCAAGGGTGTCCTGACGGAGGAAGCGTCCCAGGCCTACAAGGACGTGGACGACGTCGTCCGGGTCGTGCACGGCGCTGGCATCTCAACGATAGTGGCTAAGCTGAGGCCGCTGGGTGTAATGAAGGGGTAACACCGAAAGAAATATACGATTCGGAATTCATATCTGTCATTATGTGGGGTCCGACTCGTAATAATGTATGGGGTAAGACATTATCTTTTGCCATTACATTCTCGGTCGTCCTATCCGCATTGACAATCATTGGCGGCCGCCAAATCGAGGATGATTGTCCCAGAGCCATCATCACGGTGGACGACAGCGGGGGAGCGGATTTCTTAGATATCCCTCCGGCAGTGGCATATGCTAATGAATGGGACACTATCTATGTTTTCAATGGGACGTACAGTGGCTCGGAAATAGACAAGAACTTGACAATCGAAGGGGAGAGTAAAGAAGGAGTGTATATCAATAATTATTATGGGGCCATGGAGGGTCCAACCTCCTTTGAGATTATTAAGGATTACACTCAACTTACAATTATGTCAGTTACTTTGGCCAGTTATAATATTTATGATCTATGGATGTGGGGGATAGACTGGTGGTGGGCGGTTCAGGTCAATATCAACGATTGTAAGATTATGTCGAGCATAATCCATGATCAGTGCGGTGGGATGGCAAGCATTAACTGTGGGCATTGCGAGATCATCGGCGGGGCCAGTTGCCACGGCGGAAGCCTAAGCTTTACCCAATGCACGATGACTAGTTCATGCTCATCCATACATGGTAATTTTTATGCATATAATACTTCATTCTTCGAATATACTTTTCATGATATAGTCGAGGACATTGATGTAAGGTCACAGTACAAGCTAAGGGTGGTAGATCCTATTGGTTCGCCATTAAGCGGAGCCGAAATCTATATCGAAGATGTGAACGGAATGCCGGTCGGAATATACTTGACTGACGGAACTGGCTGGACCCCCACAATCGACCTTCAGGTGATTCTTCAATCATGGTTTATGGGCATTGACTTTCAATATTATACCCCCTATAACGTCACAATCACTTGGAACTCAATAATTCAATCCTTCGATGTGGACCATAACTGGCATCGCTTTGATTGGTTAGAATACGTGTTTGACCTGCCGATATCGTTTAATGGCAGAGTCATTGATAGCGGCGGTCAGTACATCGAAGGAGCATATGTTAGGATTTGGAACAATCGGACTGGTCAAGTTGTGGAGACCACAACTGATTTCTTCATTATCCCACCTATAAGATATTACTGGGCAGAGTTATATTGTGACATTGGTGATGAAATAATCGTGTATGCCGAGAACGGACCCAGAGACTCAGCCACGGAATACGGATATAATTCCCTTAATTACGATGGGACAATTACCCTGATTGACGTACACACATCATACAATCCCGGTCCCATCGTCATCAATGAGGTCATGTTCGACAATTCTACTGGAGAGGAATGGATTGAATTATACAATCCTTCTTCTTCATCACATAGGATAAGCTTCTGGGAAATAACTGATGAAGATGGTAATAATTTTACCATCCCAGCCATCCCGGAGATGCCTCCAGACAGTTATGTTGTCATGCATAATACAATGGGCACGAGTGACACATACTTCGGCGAAACGCAACCCAACGCCCTTCATTGTTACTCAATGATGGATATTGGTGAGTGGTCTGAATATAGGATTGAAGCGAACCTTCAGGATCAACAGTCGATCAGGTGTGCAGACGTCGACGATGACGGTCTGATGGATGTTGTAGTACTGGCTTATGAAGGCGGTTTCGGGGCAGCCCCGATATACTGGTATAAATGCCCCGCGAATCCGTTTGTCGACGGATGGTCAAGATACACCATTACATTGGATGTGGATGAAATGGTGTCTTATGGCTCACTCGTCTTGGCCGATATAGATCAAGATGCAAACGTCGACGTTGTCATTGGCACGATCTGGTACGAAGCTCCGGACGATCCCGTTTCAGGCACATGGACGAAGCACGAGGTTCGAAGTACTTTTGAGGATGTGTCAACCGTAGCCGACATCGATAATGACAACGACCTAGACATTGTCGTAGCTGGGTACAATATCATATTTTGGCTTGAGTGTCCTCCTGACCCTACTGCGCAGGCCTGGACTGAGCATCTTATCGAGGATGTTCCTGGTGGTGCGTCAATGTTTTTACCTTTTAGCATTGATACGGGATATATTGATGATGGCCCAAATATTGATGTGGTGGTTAATGCCCAGGCTTTGGGCGTCGGCCCCAGACGCATGTGGTGGTATCTGAATCCGGGAGGCGCAGGCTCCTGGGTACAATACCTGATAGAAACGGGAGTATTATCATACCAGATCGAGTTGTGTGATGTCGATGCAGATGGTCGGCCTGACATTATCGAAGCGACCACAAATAACGGGATAACCTGGTTAAAATGTCCGAGTTCTCCTGTATCCACTTATTACTGGGAGCCGACCACCATCATGCCGTCATCGCAAGGAGGACGATTTTCAACCGGTGACATTGACGGTGATCAATTATTGGACCTTGTCATATGCAGCAATGACAATGATGACCTTTATTGGTGCGAATCCATGAACAGTAATGGAAGTACCTGGGTACACGACACAATATGCCCGGACATCCAGTATCCTAGAGACTGTCATGTCGGTGATTTCGACTCGGACGGACTTCTCGATGTCACCGCTTTAGCCCACGATGTATATGATATCTACTGGTATGAAAATCCGTTAACCATAAGTCATGATTCATTCGATTATTCAGACCAGTGTTCCCTTTATGCACTCCATAATCATTGCGGCCAAACAATCGTGGATTTCATTGCTTGGGGGGCACCTGCCGGAGTTGACGATGACAATGCCGTGGGGGCAGGGACATGGACAAATAACGATTATCTGAGCCTTTCAGGATATGTCCAAGGCGACACCATCGGAAGAGATAAAGACTCCATCGACACAAATAACAGCTCGGATTGGGAGCACAGCTGTGGTATTGATAGCTCCACCCCCACTCCAGGATTGAGGAACCTAGGCTTTTCGGTAAATATGGCATTAGATCTTGGGTGGAACCTCATTTCATTGCCCTTGACACCTTCGAACAATACGATTGAGGTGGTTCTTCAAAGTATTGCTGGCAAGTATGATTTTATCCGTACATACAGCCCACTTGATCCCAATCCATGGAAATCATATTGCACATACAAACCGAATCTTCTTAATGATCTGAAAATATTAAACCATAAAATTGGCTTTTGGATTCATACAACCGAGGCGAATGTTGATTTAATGGTGTTTGGTAACGTCTCGATTTCGACAAGCATCACACTGTATGCAGGTTGGAACCTGGTCGGCTACCCCTCCCTGAATACTGAAACAGTGGGCACCGCCCTCTGGGGTACCGGAGCCGATCGGGTAATGATAAGTGATACGTCTGAACCATATCACATTCGGGAAGTTGGCTCAACCTATGTGATGAAACCTGGTGAAGGCTATTGGATTCATGTACCGTTCGATACTATATGGATAGTTGATTGGTGACGCATACCTTTTTAAATCCAGGCTCTTATCGGCGACAGATGACCGAGTACGATTACGAAGCATTACTGAAGAAGGCGAAGGCCAACCTTCCGGAGTACGTGGCAAGCCACGAGAGGTTCGTGGTCCCCGAGGCCGACCTGTTCATCGAAGGCAAGAGCACCGTGTTCAGGAACTTTGGTGACCTGGCAGATACCCTGAGGCGTGAGCCCGATACGATCATGGCATATCTGCTCCGTGAGCTTGGAACTGCCGGGAATCTCGATGGGCGCCGGGCCATTTTCAAGAGCAGGCTGGCCGTGGACCGAGTGGCAGACAGATTGAAGGCCTACGTTAACACCTACGTTCTGTGCTCGGAGTGCAACAGGCCCGATACCAGGTTGGTCAGGGAAGGCCGCGTACTCGTCTTGGAGTGCGATGCTTGCGGAGCGCACCGGCCGGTCCATGTGCCCAGGGGGGCGACCACGCCCGAGGGCGCGGCCCTCGAGGAGGGCAAGGTCTACGAGGTCCTGATCCAGGACCTGGGCAAGAAGGGCGACGGCATTGCACGGGTTGACAAGTATGTGATCTTCGTGCCCGGGACGACCAAAGGAACCGTCGTTAAGATCAAGATAGATAAGATAACGGGAAACACGGCCTTCGCACACCTCTCCACAGAGTGATCGAATGACAGATTGGTTCAGGGAGCGCACCACTGTTCTGGCAATGGGCGTGATATTCTTCATCACGGTTATCCTGGGGATGCTGCTGGCCATTCCCTTCCTCGAGATGGGCTACCAGGCCTTCGAGGACCCGCAGGACATCCGCATCCCGCTCCTCTACGTTATCCTCATCATAGCATTCAGCGGCCTCGTCCTGTTCCTTGCGAAGAAGAAGCGCCTCGGCTTCATCCAGGGTTTCATCCTGTTCGCCAGCGGTCTCGCGCTGATGTATGTGCTCTTCGTCCCCTACAGCTATCTGCTGGGATGGCTCGCGGGTCCCCAGCTCCCTTATTATTACGACGAATTGGGCTATCTTCTTCTGATCATGTCTATTGGAACGGCGGTTTTTCTCACGTGGATATTATACAAGTACCCCGAATGGTACGTTGTCAACACCATCGGCATCGTCATCGGGGCGGGCATCATCGCCATCCTCGGCATTTCACTGGGCATACTGCCGCTGTTCATCCTCATGATCGCGCTCGCGGCCTACGATGCGATATCCGTATACAAGACCAAGCACATGATAGCGCTGGCCGACGTGGTCACCGAAAAACACCTGCCAGTGGTTCTGGTTATGCCAAAGAAGAGGGGCTACAAGCTGAAGAAGCAGCCGAGCATCAAGAAGAGCCTAGCCGAGAACAGGCGCAGGGAAGCGATGTTCATGGGCCTCGGCGATATCGTGTTCCCGGGCAGCCTGGTGATATCCGCGATGACGTTCCTATCCACGAACCAGGACATGTCCCCAACGGTGGACAGCGTGGCGGTGGGTTTCGCAACCCTCATCGGGTCCCTTGTCGGCTACGCGGTCCTCATGAGGTTCGTGCTCAAGGGCAGGCCCCAGGCAGGCCTCCCCCTGCTCAACGCCGGTGCCATTCTGGGATTCGCGTTCGGCTACTTCATCGTGTTCAGGGACCTGGGGATGGGGATTTGGTGACAACATACACAATAGAGGGGTGTGTTTTCAGGTGGTGAGGATCCTGGCGGTTGCCGACATGCACGCGAGCTCGTTGGGCTTGAGTACGTGTAAGAGGTTCGTTAATGAGTATGAGCCGGAGATCATGGTCGTTGCCGGGGATATCACTAATTTCGGTCCCACGGAATGGGCAGAGAAGTTCCTGGACGCATTCGAATTGCCGCTATTGGCGGTGAACGGCAACTGTGATCTTGATGGGGTGACAAGCGCCATCAAGAGCCGCGATCACAACGACATGATAGACAGAAGGAAAGAGTTCCTGGGCCTGGAGTTCCTGGGTCTCGGATACCCGTCGGGCCTTGATTTCGACACGCTGATTGGTGAGAATATCGACGTCGTGGTCTCCCACGTCCCGCCGAGAGGATGCAACGATATGGTTCTGGACCAGCGTATCGGTGACCACTACCTGAGGGACTTTCTGCGAAGGCTCGAGCCGCGCCTTGTTATCTCCGGTCACGTCCACGAATCGAGGGGCATATGCGGGTTGGAGGGCATCGTCTGCGTGAACCCGGGACCGGCGAAGGACGGTCTGGGTGCGATAATTGACATCAATGATGAAATCAAAGCCAGATTGATTGAAATCGTTTAATCAGAGCTCATTACGATGACTCTGCATTTGTATTGTATGCGGTAAGGTTTATATCATCTGTTCCTTTTGTCCCCCCAAGGAGATGAGCACATTCAAGCAGGACAAATGGCTTACGACAGGGCGATAACGGTTTTCTCACCGGACGGAAGGCTCTTCCAGGTGGAGTACGCCCGCGTCGCAGTGGGCAGGGGCACGACCACGATCGGCATCAAGTACAAGGACGGCATCGTTCTGATGGCCGATAAGAAGGTCAGGAGCAATCTTGTGGAGGCGAAGTCCATCGAGAAGATATTCCAGATAGACGAGCACATCGGCTGCGCCACGTCGGGACTGGTTGCCGACGCGAGGGTGCTGGTGGACTACGCGAGGATAGTCGCCCAGATCAACAAGGTCACGTACGAGCAGAAGATATCGGTCGACATGCTGGTCAAGCGCGTTTGCGATTATAAGCAGACGTATACCCAATACGGCGGGGTCCGGCCCTTCGGCACAGCCCTCCTCATCGGCGGCGTTGACAGCCATGGCGTTCATCTCTTCGAGACCGATCCCAGCGGTGCCCTGAACTCCTACAAGGCCGGAAGCATCGGCTCTGGTCGGGCCCAGGTCATGGAGCTGTTCGAGGACAAGTACAAGGATTCCATCAGCTACGACGACGCGGTCAACCTTGGCCTCCAGGGACTGAAGAAGACGAGCGAGGACCCGCTCACGGATGCGACCACCGAGATCGCCGTGATAACGTATGAGAAGCCCTTCGACAGGCTCGAGCCCGAAGAAGTAAAGAAGCATCTGGAGAAGCTGTAGGTGCAGGGAGATGGGCAAGGACCAGATGATAGGCAAGGAACACACCGACGACGTAATGGACGGCATGGTGATTGCCCGCCTGGAATCCCACGGTCATAATTTTGAGATTATCCTGGAGGCGGACAGCGTCAACGACGTCAAGGAAGGCAAGGCGAACATACTCGACCACATGCCATCCGAAATGATTTTCTCGGACTCCAAGAAGGGGGAGAAGGCGTCGACCGAGGCGATGAACAAGGTCTTCAGCACCGAGGACGTGGCACTTATAGCCCACCAGATTCTGGAGAAGGGCCAGGTCCAGCTGACAACGGAGCAACGGCGCGAGATGCTTGAGGAGAAGCGCAAGCAGATAATCGCCACCATCGTCCGCGATTCGATGAACCCGCAGACGAAGACCCCCCACCCGCCGCAGCGCATCGAGAATGCCATGGAGGAAGCTGGAGTCCACATCGACCCGATAAGACCCGTCACCGTTCAGGTCAAGGAGGTCGTGGAAGCCCTGCGCCCCTACCTGCCCATCAGCTTCGAGAGGGTTCAGCTGGCCGTTAAGCTGGGAGCCACGGATTACGGCAAGTGCTACGGGGACCTGAAGGGCCTGACCAAGATCCTCAAGGAGGAATGGCAGAACGATGGCTCGTGGATCGGCGTGGTCGAGTTGCCGGCCGGTCTCCAGGAAGAACTGTTCAACAAGCTGAACGAGAAGACCAAGGGCAGCGTCGAGACTAAGCTCCTAAAATAAATCCAAATCTCATTCTAAATCATTCACCGCTCCGAGTAGGCTGGAGGGGATTGGGGAAAGCCAACGCAGGAGCGGAAGGGGAAGCGAACGAAGTGAGCGGGGCCACTTGGTAATTCCACCACAACCATCAAATAAGGCTTCTGTCTTGGGTGCGCCGAGGCAGAGAATGAAGAGAGGTAATCGTTATGTTAAAGGAAGAAGAAGCTCCGGCAGCGGAGCAGAGGATTTTGGTTATTCCCGGCGAAGAGCTGGGCGATAACAGCTATAAACCCGGTACCGGCACATACCTGAAAGGAGACCGTATTTTCGCTTCCCTCCTCGGCGTAAAGAACGTGCGGTCGGGCTACATCAACGTCCTGCCGCTCTCCGGCAGGTACATGCCCAGACCCGGGGATTCCGTAATCGGAATCATCAAGGACGTCGGCCCATCGAGCTGGATCGTGAACGTCAATTCACCATATCCGGCCCTGATGCACGTGAACGACGTGCCCTGGAAAGTGGAGTTCGGCAAGACCTCCCAGTACTTGAGAGCTGGAGATACCATACTCGCCAAGATCGGCCAGGTGGACGAGACCATGCGGATCCAGGTCACGCTGAAGGAGCCCGGTCTCCGTAGGCTCGACAGAGGCCATATCACTCGGATCACACCTTCTAAGGTTCCAAGAGTCATCGGCAAGAGCGGCTCTATGGTCTCGCTTATCAAGGAGTATACGGGCTGCAAGGTATTCGTGGGGCAGAACGGCATCATATGGATGGACGGCGATTCCGAGGGCATCGCGTATGCCTCGAAATGTATAGATATGATCGATAGGGATGCGCAGATGATGGGGCTCACCGACAGGGTAAGACAATTCCTGATCGACAAGTATGGTTCTGAGCCCAGGCGCAGAGAGCCTGAGGAGCTGGACGAGGAGGAATGGGAATGAGTCTCATAGGCGAGGACGGCAAGAGAGAGGATGGTCGGGCCTTGGATGAGCTTCGTCCAATAAAGATCGAGGTCGGTGTGCTCCATAACGCTGACGGTTCAGCATACGTCGAATGGGGGAAGAACAAGGTCCTGGCTGCGGTCTACGGGCCCAAGGAGATGTACAACAAGTACCTTCAGGACCCCACAGGCGCGGTGGTGCAGGTCAATTATAACATGGCCGCGTTCTCGGTGGACGACCGGGTAAGGCCGGGACCCAGCAGGCGCAGTATCGAGATATCCAAGATAATCGGCGAAGCACTGGAACGCGTGATAATGAGAGAGGACTTTCCCAGGGCCAGCATCGACGTTTTCATCGAGGTCTTGGAGGCAAGTGCCGGAACCAGGTGCGCAGGATTGACCGCCGCCTCCGTCGCGGTGGCGGACGCTGGGATACCCATGCGGGACCTGGTGGCATCATGTGCGGCCGGCAAGGCTGACGGCCACATTATTCTGGACCTAGGAAAGGGCGAGGACAACCTCGGCCAGGCAGACCTGCCGGTGGGCTATGTTCCCGGGACCGGCGAGATAACCCTGCTGCAGATGGACGGTCACATGACCAGGGAGGAATTCGACAGCGCGCTGAAGCTGGCCATCGGGGCCTGCGAGGAGATCCATGACATCCAGAAGCGCGCTCTCAAGCACAGGTATGCGATCCACAAAGGGGGTGAGGGCCAATGAGGAAGACAATCCTGCCCACGATTGAGGACGAGCACATCCGGTACCTAGCGTTCGAGAAGAAGCGGCTGGATGACCGGAAGCCCGACGAGTACAGGGCTTTGGAGTACGAGGTCAATCCAATAGGCGCGGCCGAGGGCTCGGCGCGTGTCAAGCTTGGCAAGACTGACCTTCTGGTGGGCGTGAAGTTAAACGCCGGGACGCCATACCCCGACAAGCCGGACGAGGGCGTGCTCATGACCGGCTGCGAGCTGAAGCAGATGGCACACCCCAGCTTCGAAGGGGGGCCTCCAAGCCAGGAGGCTGTGGAGATCGCCCGTGTCGCGGACCGCGGGATCAGGGAGAGCAACATGATAGACACCAAGGACCTTTGCATCACCCCCGGTGAGGAGGTCTGGATGCTCTTCATCGACATCCAGGTCATCGACTTTGACGGCAACGTCATCGACGCGGCGACGCTCGGCGCACTACTTGCCCTGCATAATGCCACCGTTCCGGCGGGCAGGTTCGGCAAGGGTGAGGACCACAAGCTCAAGGTCAACGGTTGGCCTGTCGCGGTCACGCTCGTGAAGGTTAACAATCAGCTCTTGTTCGACCCCACCGCAATGGAGGAGTCCGCAGCCGAGGCCAGGCTTACAGTTTCAACCGACGAGAACAACGACATCAGGGCCGTGCAGAAAGGTTTAAGTGGGGCATTCACTTACTCGGAGGTCGGCGAGGCTGTCGACACGGCAGCCAGACTGTCTCAGGAGCTCCGAAAGAAGGTTATGGGTGAATAAATGGCAAAGGGCACCAAGAAGGTCGGTATCACAGGTCGTTACGGCCCGAGGTACGGTGTTAAGGTCAGAAAGCAGATAAAGGACATCAGCCGCCACAGGGCAAGGGCCCAGCGCTGCCCCGAATGCCAGCACGACGCCGTAAAGCGCATTTCTTCGGGTATCTGGTTCTGCAACCATTGCAAGCTGAAGTTCGCGGCCGCGGCCTACTCCACGAGAACGAGGAGCTTCAGGAGGGAGGAGGCCAAGAGCCAGATGGAGGAGTTCGAGCGCGAGGACGCCGTTGCTTCCGCCGAGAAAGGAGAGGCCCCGGCCAAGCCTGCACTCGCTCCCAAGCCCGGCGAGCCTGCCGAGGAGCCCGAGAGCCTGGTCAAGGAGAAGACCGTGGAAGAGAGGCCGGCACCCAAGAAACGGATATCAAGGCGCGGGCCGCCCAAGGAAGAGGAGACAGGGGAACAGACGGAGGAAGAGTGATGTACAGGTGCGCCAAGTGCAAGGAACGCATACTCGGCGACATTAACATAGTCGGAATCCAGTGCACCAACTGCGGCTCGAAGTTATTCTACAAGGAGCGGCCTAACGTAAAGAAGAGCCTGCCAGAGGAATAGGCCAAACTTATAATAACCAATTCCAACTATATGGTTCTGGAGATTCCATGCCGATAAAGTATTTCGAGATGTCGTCCATTGACGCGCGCCGGTTCTCAAAGCCCGGCGAGAAGCCCCGCAACGTGCGGGTGGACCATAACAGCACCGTCACGCTCATTACCGAGATGAACGACAGGGAGGCCAGCGTTGACTTCAGGTTCACGGCGAACTACGTCGGGATCGGGGTCATCAAGATAGAGGGGCACATCATCGTCGAGGGCGATGCCAGCGCGATCGCCCAGCAGTGGAGCACCGAGAACAAGATGCCGGACGATGTTGCCAACGAGATACACGGCGTGATAATGAGCAATTGTTTGCCGGAAGCCGTGATGATAGCCCGTGACATCAGGCTCCCGCCGCCCATTCCGATGCCGCAGGTGAAGGTCGGCCAGCAGGGGCAGGCGCAGCCGTCTTCAACCGGCGTGGAAGTCGCATAGGGCTTGTTTGGATTCGTCAAGAACGTGTCTTTCTATCATTTTCCGACAGTTGAACCTGCGGTTTCCTGGCAATGATGCTCACATAGGCGGCCTTGGCCCTCAGTCCGGGAAGGTTTTCCAGTGCCTTCTCGTCGAACCTCACGAGCACCAGGCCCACGCCCTTCAGGCTGGGCATCCGCGCGACAAGGTGCGGTGCAATGTAGGAAGTGAGGAAATGGAACTCTGTCTTTACTATCTCAAGATGACTATTGATGGCTGATTCCAGGACCTCGTACTCAAGGGGACACTCGCCCTCTTCGTGGATATCGGTGGTCACTGCTCCTCTGACCAACCTGGCTATGGGATTATCGGCCAGCGGCTCCTGTGTGAGGAACAGACCGCCGGGCTTCAGCACCCTGGCCACCTCCGAGATGCACCTGTCCAATGAATCGGGCACATGGTGGAGGATGGCATTGGCGCCGACGATGTCGGCTTTCCCGTTTGAGACGGGGACATCAAGCGCGCTGGCCTTCAGGTGAGTGACCTTGCTCTCACCGGGTCTGGGTACGGTGTCAACCGATATCACGCTTGCTCTTGGATGAGCCTCTGCCAGATGTAGACCGAACCAGCCCGCACCTCCACCAACGTCGATGATGACCTTTGCTTCAGGGACCATCTTCGAGACCTCGCCCGTAACGGCCCTGATACGGGACCAGGCTCTTTTTTGAACGTCTCTGTCCACCTTCCACTCGACCTTCATTGTTTCACTGTGGTCATAAAACACTTGAACATTTAAATTGTTGGTCGTCGTATAAGTTGATTGGATGCGTACGCCTGGAGAACATGAACCGCGGTTTTTCAAACGGATAATGCCAGCGCCCATAACGGAGTTACGTATCAGTCGTCCTCCGGCAGCGCCCCTCCGTAGTAATCGAGTCCGTCAGTATCTGACCTTCCGGGGCGGACCTCCTGTTCGGCAATGAACTCGCTGGCCAAGGCCAAGGCGGCTTCCGCAGCCGCTTTCCTAATGTCCTCCCTTGAGCCCTTCAGGTTCAGCTCCTTCACCCGCTCGTCCTGGTCCCCGGCCACGGCGACATAGACCAGGCCGACTGGCTTCGCGTCGGTCCCGCCTCCCGGACCGGCAATCCCCGTGACCGCGACGCCGATGTCAACGCGGAACGCGTCCCTCACGCCCGTGGCCATGGCCAATGCCGTGCGACCGCTCACGGCACCGTGCTTGTGCAGGCATTCTTCGGGGACGCCCAGGAGCTCTATCTTGGCTGTGTCTGAGTAGGCCGTGATGCCGCCGTGAAAGTAAGCGGAAGAACCTGGGTGTGCGGTGATCATTTGACCGAGGAGTCCGCCAGTGCAGCTCTCGGCCACGGCGACCGTCCAGTGCTTTGACGTCAGCGCGTCAGCGAGACCTTCCGCGCTCACGAGGCCTCACCACCTGCGAAGAGGGTCTTTACCCTGTCCTCGCCCTTTATCTGGTCGATCACGCGGGCCGTGGCCTCGGGCACCAAAGTGCGCCAATGCTCGCCTGCGGCCATCCTCCTTCGTATCTCCTTCCCCGAATACCTGTCCCGGTCGTAAAGCGCTGGCCTTCTGACTTCTACGCCAGCCTCCCCGAACAGTGTAGCCGTGAGCTCATTGTTGGTGAATAACACGTCGAAGGGGGGCACATGGGAGCACACGTGCGCCACCCACACTTTATATCTATTTAAATCCATAATTGGAATTATATAATAATTGGTAACTTTTTCTGCGTCGAGGGCCTCCGACATCATCAGGTGGCGCTCGCCCGCCGTGAAGGGGTCCTTTGAGGTATGACTTGCCTGCGCGCTGCCTATGACGATGATGAGCTTGTCAACCTGGATGGCCATCTCCTTGATGACCTCGAGATGACCCCTGTGGAACGGCTGGAAACGGCCTATGAACAGTCCCCGGGTCATTCATCATCCTCCTCGATGAACTCGTCCACGGAGGGGCAATCGAGGGTAAGAAAAAATCGGCAATGGATGCACCTGTCGTCGTCCAGGCCTTCATCTAGGTCCTTGTTGAATATGTAGCATTCCCTGAAGCGGTATTCGTCGTCCTCAAAACCATTCGGATTACCGTTCAGAACGCCCATTGATCTCCCACCGTTATGCTGGCGTGCCCTCTGGCGCAGGTGCAGGCTTGGGCTTCTCCTTGGGCGTCGAGGTGGCCAGCCTCTTGAGGAAGGCGTCCTTCTTCTGTCCGACCAGCGCGTGTTCGAGAACCTCTGCCAGGGTATCCACCGGAATGATCTCAATCTTGCCCTTGAACCTGTCCTCAAGAATGACGTCCTTCATGTTCTCCCTGGGTATGATCACCTTCTTCAGGCCCATGGTGGCGGCGGCCTCTATCTTGGCGGTCACGGCTCCCACGTGAAGCACCTTCCCGCGCACGCTCAACGACCCGGTCATGGCAACGCTCTGGTCGACCTCCACGCCTTCCAGGGCCGAGAAAACCGCAGTGGCTACGGAAATGGACGCCGAATCCCCCTCGGTGCCCTCGCGGCTGCCGATGAATTGCACGTGAACATCGTGGTTGCTGATATCCTCTCCCGTGAGCTTCTTGATGAGCGCGGAAACGTTCTGGACCGCTTCCTTGGCCAGCTCTCCCAAGCGACCGGTTGCGATGATGACGCCGCCGTTCTTGGTCTGGGCCGGCGTCACCTCTGCGGCGATGGGAAGCACGATGCCCGAGAACTCGCTCATCGTCGTGTCCCCGGCCAACACTCCGAGGCCGTTCACCAGACCTATGGCCGAGCCCTCAGTGAGCATGGTTGAATAGTCCTTCGAATGCTCGACAAGCCGGTCCGCTATCTGCTGCTCCAGCGAGCGGGCGATGCGCTTGGCCTCCATGACCTCCGCTTGGGTGACATATCCTGTCTTGCGCTCCTTGGCGATGTCCCCGGCCACGCGGACCAGGCCGCCCAACTCCCTCAGCCTCAGGGTCAGGTGGCCCCGCCTGCCGGACCGCCTCTGCGCCTCCTTGATTATCTCGGCCACGCCCTCCTTGGTGAAATGGGGGATCTTGCCGTCCTTCACCACTTCCTGGGCGACGAACCTGATGAGCTTCACGCGGTTCTTCGAAGTGTCCGGCATGTAAGTCCTCATGTAAGTCTCGTAGCCGTAGCCGCGTATCCTCGACCTGAGCGCGGGGTGCATTCCGCCGTGCTGCAGGCCGTGCTCGTCCCTGGTCCCGTAGATGGAATCCAGGTTGCCTGCCGCGACCAGAACGAAGTCGCAGGGCACGGGCTGGCTCTTCACCATCGCGCCGGAGCTCCTCTCGCTCTGCCCCACGATGGAGAACTTGCCCTCCTGCAATGCGGTGAGGAGGCTCTGCTGGCTCTCCATCTTGAGCATGTTTATCTCGTCGATGAAGAGAACGCCCTTGTTGGCCTTGTGGATGGCGCCGACTTCCACCCGCTCGTGCTGCGGTGTTTCCAAGCCGCCGCTCTGGAACGGGTCGTGCTTGACGTCGCCCAGAAGAGCGCCGGCGTGGGCGCCGGTGGCGTCGATGAAGGGCGGTGTGTCCTCTATGTTGTGGCCAAGCAGGAGCTTGGGGATCTCGCGCATCTCCTGCCGTTGGCCCGGCATCCGGGTGGCAATGTAGATGAACACCGCGGCCAGCACTCCCATGATTATCCACATGGGATTGTGCGACGAGTCGAAGATGAACATCATTATGGCGAAAAGCACGATCATCACTATTATCGTGAGCATGAACTGGGTCTTCTGCATCGCCCTCTGCATGGCCTCGGTCTTCTGGGCCATGACTATCTCCTTGCCCTTTGCCACCGGCACGATTTTCACGATAGGTTCGTTCGGGTCCTCGTGGTTGGGGTAGGTGATAACGTCCTCCAGCTCGCCTCGAGGGAGATAATCCACCATGGCGTTGGCCAGCATTGACTTGCCGGTGCCAGGTTCACCTATGAGAAGCATGTGGCGCTTCTGCTCAGCCGCCTTCTTGATCACGTAGACCGCGTCATCCTGTCCGATGACCTGGTCCGCGAGCTTCTGCGGAATCTTGACCTGGTCTGTGGTCTCGAAATCGAGTGTGTGTATCCACTCCTCGACGGGGGTGGATATTATTTCTTCCTGCTCAGCCATTCATTAGGCTCCCGCAATATAAACTGCAAAGAATAATAACCACTACCATTTAATAAAGGTATCCCCAAGATTCTCTATAGTGATAATATACACTGGCTTATCTTCAAATAAGATTAAATATCGATTTTCGTATCAAGGAAAAAGGGATTGAAATGAAGCGACGCTTGATATTGATAGGGTGCGGAGTGGTCGGCCAGGGCTTTCTGAGGATACTCGTCGACAAGGAGGAGGTCCTCAGGGATAAGTACGGCTTCGAGCCGGTGTTGGTCGGGGTTTCTGACATGCTGAAAGGCTCGATTATGAAGCAGGAGGGTCTGGACATCCCTTCCTTCCTTGCCCACGTCGAAGAAGGAGGCAAGATAGACGAGTTCCCAACCGAGGGAGGTGTCACCGGCCTCAGCTCGGTGGAGACCATAAGGGAGGCAGAGGCAGACATCATGGTAGAGGTGACATACACTGATATCGAGACCGGAGAGCCGGCTGCGACCCATATGTTCGAGGCCTTCATGTCCCGGATGAGCGTTGCGACCACGAACAAGGGCCCGGTCACGCTGCAATTCGAGGAGCTGCGGAAACTGGCCAGGGAGAACAACGTCCAGTTCAGGTTCGAGGGGGTGGTGCTGTCAGGAACGCCGGTCTTCAACCTGCTCGAATACTGCCTTGCGGGAAACGACATCATCGAGGTCAAGGGCATACTCAACGGCACAACCAACTTCATGCTCATGAAGATGGAGGAGGAGGGCATGTTCTACAGGGACGCTCTGGCCCTGGCGCAGGAACTCGGTTACGCCGAGGCAGATCCCACGGCTGATGTGGAGGGCTTCGATGCACTTGCCAAGATACTCATGCTGTCCAACCTTGTGCTTGGCGGCGACCTGAAGCCGAGGGATGTGGAGCGCGTCGGCATCTCCGGTATCTCGACCAGCGACGTCCAGATGGCCAAGTCGGAGGGAAAGAGGTACAAGCTCATAGGCCATGCCAGGAAGGTGGGCAGGCGCGTAATTGCTTCGGTAAAACCGGTGAAGCTTCCCCTGAGCGACCCGCTGGCGGGTGTGAACGGCACCGCCAACGCCCTCACGTTCAAGACCGACCTGTCCGGCGAGATCACCATCCAGGGTGCGGGGGCCGGCAAGATCGAGACCGGCTTCGCCGTGCTCATCGATGTGCTCAACATCCATAGGGAGATGTAGATGCCGGGCGGATATCACAACAGGTTCATCGATATCGATCTGGCACGTGAGACCTTCGACATCGGAGAGGCCGACAGGGAGCTGCAGGACAGATTCCTGGGCGGGAAGGGGCTGGGACTCGCGCTATTGTGCACAATTGACAGGTCTGAAGACCCGCTCGACCCAGGCAATCCACTTATCTTTCTCACAGGCCCGTTGACCGGGTCGACCATCACGACATCGAACCGGTCGTGCGTCGTGACACGTTCGCCGCTGACCGGCGGATTCCTGGACTCCCATGCTGGTGGCCATTCGGGTACCGGAATCAAACTGTCCGGTTATGATTATGCGGTTATCAGGGGAAAGGCCTCGAGCCCCGTTTATCTTAAGATTTCCAGAGATGGCGCACAATTTTCAGGTGCATCCAGTTTGTGGGGCAAGGGTTGTTTCGAAACCGAGAGTACGCTCAAACAGAAGAATCCTAAGGGAACCGTGATGTCAGTCGGCCCTGCCGGTGAGAACCTGGTCAGATATGCCTGCATCAACACAGAGCTGTATCGCCAGTACGGCCGCGGGGGCGCCGGGGCCGTGATGGGCTCAAAGAACCTCAAGGCCGTGGTCTTCGAAGGGGACGAGAAGGTCCGGTATCACGACGCCGCCCGGTTCCGCGGGCTTTCGAAGCAGGTGACCAAGGACATCGTGGCTCACCCTGTCAGGGAGCTGCGGGTGGAATACGGTACAACGATGTGGGTGCGAAAGGGCCACGAGGAGGGCGGGTTCCTGCCCACCAGCAACTGGCGCAAGGGCCGGTTCGACGGCTACGAGAACATCACATCGGAGGTTTACACGAAAGATTTCCAATGGCAGGCCAAGGGCTGCCACAACTGCGTCATCCAGTGCTCGAAGCTGGCGCGGTACGACGGCAAGGAAATTGAGGGACCGGAGTATGAGACGGCCGCCTACCTCGGCTCCAATTGCGAGCTGGACGACCCGAAGGACCTCCTCATAGCGAACGAGCTGTGCGACGACCTGGGCCTGGACAGCATCTCAACAGGCGGCAACATCTCCTTCATCATGGAGGCCGCCGAGAGAGGGCTCCTCTCGCCCGAGGAAAACGAATGGATAAAGTTCGGTTCCGGGGAGGCCATTCACAGATTGATAAAGATGATTGCTGCCCGTGAAGGTATAGGCAATACAATGGCCGAAGGAACCCGCAAGGCTTCCAAACAGGTAGGAAACAACAGCGAGTACTTCGCAATGCAGATCGCGGGCATGGAGTTATCGGGTGTCAACCCGATGGGTTGCTACTCCCATGCGCTGGCCCTGACCACATCGGACTTCGCCAGTCACACCAGGGTTTGGACCGCGACCGACGAGATGGCCGGGAACCTCGACTTCGACATGCTCCCAAGATACATAGCAAAACAGCAGGACGAGAAGAACGTGAAGAACTGCGTCATTGTCTGCGACTTCTTCATGCTCCCGCACGACCGCCTGGCACCGATGATAGAGGCCGCCACCGGCCTCCCGACGACGACCGAAGGCATGTTCGACATCGGAGAGCGCATCCACAGCCTGGCGCGCCTCTACAACCTCCGAACCGGCAGGACCCACAAGGACGACACCCTCCCTGAGCGGATGTTCACCGAACCCATCCTCTCCAACATGATGAAGGGCAGGGTCATCGACCGCGACTTCTTCGAGGGCCAGCTGCAAGAATATTACAAGCTGAGGGGCTGGGACGAAGAAGGAAAACCCATGAAGGAGACGCTGGAGAGGTTGAACGTCGAAAAATTTTGATCACCTCGCCCTGACAGACGAGGCTTTAATAATCATCTTTCACTTCCGCCAGATTTCTTGAATCTGGCGTTCTAACCCCGCCCTCACAGGCGGGGTATGTGCGGATGATGAACATTTCGCTTTGATTGCATTCAATTGTGCAAATTCCGCGCCGCAATAAAGGTCTGGCCCTTCTTGGTCAGCTCCCTGGCCGTGACGTTGAAGGCCTCGTGCTTGTCCAGGTAGTTCTGGGTGACCAGGGGCATCAGGTCCTGGGCGTCTATGTCGGCTCTGGGCAGGAAGTATTCGAGGATGTCGCTGGGGTGGTCGCGCGTTTGCTCGACAGCTATCTCGCCGCCCTCGTGCTTGGCACTGATGTTGGCCACATCGGCCAGTTCCAGGAGCTCGTCCCTGCGGTTGTAGGGTTGTCGGACTATGCTCTTCCAGGTCTCGGTGATGTGGTGCTCGAAGCGGATGTTGTCCTCCAGGTCGAAGGCGCTTCGGATGTCGGCGCTGGCCTCGATGGTGGTGTTGTTCACCGAGTTGGCGAAGTTGAAGCCGATGAGCGGGGTTGTGCCGTCCGGTCTTGACAGCAGGCGCGCCATCATCAGGGTCCAGAAAACCGCATATGGATTGTCGTTGCCCATGTAGACAGATATCTTGAACTCCATGTCCACGCCGAGTTTATACATCATGTAGCCGATCAAGACCGTGCCGGGGTTGATGTTCAGCACCTGCTTGTTTCCGTAATTCGTATAATAGTACAGGAACTCATCGGCCCACCGCATGGCGTATTCGTTGGGCTGGCCCACTCCGCCGAAGTAGCCGGTTATTGTGTCTGGGCCGCCCAGGTGGACGTTAACTGGTGCCCCGTCGGGACCCGGGCTGGTGCCCTTGTTGTCCAGGGTCTCGCAGCGGCTGGCCCCGATGATATCCGTGGCAGCGGTCATTGCCAGCAGGTCACCGTCCTCCTCCTGCTCCTTCATTGCCCTGACCCTGATGATACGGCCGGGCATGAGCTCGCCCTTCTCCACGGCCTGCCTGGCCTCGGCCATCAGGAATGAGAAATACTGGCAGGCGCTTATCTCCAGCGTCACGGCCTTGGACATGTCGAAATCGTAGTCGGAAACGTCCTCGCCCAGGACCTTCTCCCTGAATCCGTCGATGCCTATGAATGCGCCGGTATCGCGCTGGGCCATCAGCCATTCGATGTCGCCTATGTGCGGCGAGTTGGTGTCCTGCATCTTGGCAAGCACGTTGTCGAGCTGTCCGGCCTCCCGGGCCCTCCGGTTTATCTCGTCCGCGCCGCCGTACTTCTCGATGAGCATTATAAGGTCGTTGATGATCTCGCTGTCGGCGCTCAACAGAAAGTCGTTTACCTCTTTCAAGCGTTCCTCTGATATCTTCAATCTGTCCCTGGACATGTGGATTCCTCCGTCCCTATGTATGAACGTAAGATACCATAACTTATAACCGTTTTCATCAAGTTTACATATGTGACAGCTTAAACTAATCGACTATTCAAACAATGGCTCCGAGCAGGCCGGAGGGGGCTAGGGGCTGAGGCCAGCACAGGAGTCGGGGAAGCGAGTGTAACGAGCGGGGTTTATCATTTCCGAAGCGGCCTTTGGAAGAACTTCGCGTCCACGATGCGCACGCCTTCAACGGGCTTGTAGTCGTTGACGTGGCCGAACCAGTAGACAACAATACCTGGGCCGAATATCTCGGTGTAGGGGATGAGCTGCTTCTTGTTGTTGCGCCTTATCTCAACATTATCTCCGAAGTTGGCCTTGGACTCGATCCAGTAGATGTCCTGGCCGTCTATCTTAAGGGGCTTGTCGAGTAGCGCATCGGGCGTCTTCTCGTATTCCCCTTTGATCTCATCCTCGGTCCTGTAGCCGATGCCGTTGTCCTCGAGCCATTCCTGGAGACGGGCCTCGCCCTTCTTGCCCCTCTGGTACTGGACCTCCATTCCGGCCGGTGAGTAGATGATGTCCTCGCGGACCACGTCGTATATCTCCCTCTGAATACGCTTCTCCTTGGCCGCCCCCGGGTCGCGCACATATTTCCAGAACTCTTTGCGTGTGAGCCCGTAATCGCGCATAAGTATCAGGGATAGGAGGACGGGAGGGAACCTCTCGTTCCTGGCCAGCTGGGCCAGCGTGGTGCCATTCTTCCACTGCCATAAAAGCTTGTCCGACTTGTTCTTGATGCGGTAATATCGCTTGGTGGCGTCCCTCACCACGGTCTGCGTGTATATTATCAGCAGCAGCTCGCGGTTGATGTTCCTGTCCCGGGCGAGTTTGCCAATGTCCGACGGAAAATGTAACTTTGAAGCCAGGTCCTGGTATTCGCGCGTGTTCATGGTCCCTCATCTCTCACTTACCATCGGAATTATGAAGTTTTATTTAAATATTTGGCAATAAAAATGTTAATGCCAGTTTGTCAATCTCGTAAGACGTTCAAAACAAATTTATCCGAGAGCGCGTTAGCCCTGCCCATGAGCGGAGACTATGGGGCGACCCAGGAGCTGAGCAATACCGAAAAGCGCGTGTTGCTGGCACTTGACAGGCTCAAGGGGGCCGGAACGCCTGAGATGGTGCAGGAGGCGATGCTGCCGGAGGCGATTGCCGAACTCTCGAGGGCGCTCAAGGAAACGCTTGACGCGGCCTTCGAGGAAACCGACATCACGGTCGGCGACAACCAACGCGCGATCTTGATTGAGGAATTGCTCGCTAACTGCCTCACGGATGACGAGAAGGAGACGGGGGCGTGCATGGTGACCACCCTCACCGGCTCGATCGCCCATCAACTCACCAACCTTGACGTGCCTCAGCAGAGGAACGTGCTGGGCAAGGTTCTCGGTGATTGCCTGCCAAGGGTTTCCAGCATTCTGAAGAACCTCTCGAGGGACTCCGAGAAGGGCGGCTTCGTCAGCATGGTCGAGGTGATGAACTCGTGCTCCTGGCTGAGGGCGAAGGACCTTGTCAGGATTGACGAGGAGCTTGAGAGATATTACGCCCTGAGCACCAAGCGCGGCGCCATCACCGAGTTGCCAGAGAGGAGGGCGCTGAAGGTGCTGAACAAGGCCCACGGGACCATATCGGTGGATGACCTGGGCAAGGACAAGAAATTAAAATCGGAAGAAGTGCCAATAGCCCTCGGCTGGCTCAAGAGGAAGAACTGGGCGAGGATCGAGAAGCAAGGCGCCGATACCGTACTCGAGATCACCGAGGACGGCAAGAACTTCCTGGCCAAGAAGGGCTCTGACGAGGAGCTCATTGAGAGTCTGGCTGACGGTGAGTTGCACGAGAGGGACCTCGACATGGACGTCGTGGAGAAGCTCATGAAGCGGCAGGACATCCTCAGGGAAAGGGAGGTGGTGGTCCGCATGGTCGTGCTCACCGATGAGGGGCAGGCACTAGTCAACAGGGGCATCGAACTTGTGGACGAGGTCTCCCAGGTAACGCCACAGCTCATCCAATCGGGCGAATGGAGGTCCAAGACAATTCGCAGGTACGACATAGGGACCTTCGCGCCGGATATTTCGGGCGGCAAGGTCCACCCGCTCCAGTATTTCATCGAGAAGGCAAGGCGCATCTTCCTCAACATGGGCTTCGAGGAGATCGAGTATGGCTTCGTGCAGTCGTCCTTCTGGAACATGGACGCGCTCTTCACGGCCCAGGACCACCCGGTGCGCGATCTTCAGGACACGCTCTATCTCAAGCGACCTGCCTCCATTGAACTGCCCGACGCCGACCTCGTGGGTCGTGTCAAGGAGATGCATGAGCAAGGTGACGAGGAATCGGACGGCTGGCAGTATTCGTGGAAGGATGATGAGGCAAAGAAAGCCCTGCTGAGGACGCACACCACCGTAAACACGATCCGTTATCTCGAGGAGCACCCCGACCCGCCCGTGAAGGTCTTCTCCATCGGCCGGGTCTTCAGGAAGGAGGCCTTGGATTCGACGCACCTGCCAGAGTTCATCCAGGTAGAGGGCATAGCCATGGAGGAAGGGGCCAACCTGGCGATGCTGGTGGGCCTGCTCAAGGAGTTCTACAAGCGCATGGGCGCGCCCGACGTCCGTATCAGGCCCGGATACTTCCCATACACCGAGCCGAGCCTGGAACCGGAGATTTTCTTCAACGACCAGTGGATGGAGCTGGGCGGTGCGGGCATCTTCAGACCCGAGGTCACCAGGCCTCTGGGGGTCAAGCATCCGGTGCTCGCATGGGGCCTGGGCCTTGAGCGGTTGGCCATGCTCTTGCTCGACGTGAAGGACATCAGAAAGCTCTACATCTCCGACATCGATTGGTTGAGGAAGACGCCTGTAATACGCTGATTTCCGATTTCCAAAATGAATTAATAGTTAATTTATTATCAAGACAGGCATTTGGCATAGTGATAACATGGTCAGCACAACTGCTTCGGAGACGACAACCCCTTTCGTGGGCAGGGAGAGCGAGCTCGCCGAACTTACCGCCAATCTAAATGAGGCCCAGGCAGGCAACGGCAGGATGGTGGTTGTCGAAGGCGAGGCCGGAATCGGCAAGACCAGGCTGATACACAAACTGGCATCGACGGCCATGGAGCAGGGGTTCGAAGCCTCTTACGGGAGATGTCTTTCACTCCAGCAGGCCGACCCTTATGCACCTTTCATTGATGCCCTTGGTGATAAACTGGGCATCAGCTCAACTGGGAATGATGTGGACGAACTCCCCCTCGGATTGATGGGCATGGGCGAGACAGAGGCCTACGGCTCAGCAGGCGGACTGCCCATGGGGCTTATTCCTATGGCAGACAGCTCAGAAGGCGATCTCAGCAAGCTCGACATCCAATCGGAGAGGGACAAGCTGTTCAATCGGGTGCTCGATGTCATTATCGAATCCTCGAAGGTAAAGCCGCAGATGCTCTTCATAGATGACCTCCAGTGGGCGGACAATGCGACACTCCAGCTTCTTTTCTTCATCGCCAGGAACATCACGAACAACCGCGTGCTCATGGTTGCGGCCCTGCGGCTGGAGGATGTCGACGACAAGACCGAAGACACTCCTTTCGCGCAACTCCATCAACAGGTTGGAAGGAGCATCAGCCACCAGAGGATAATCCTGCAAAAGATGACCCATGACGACGTCGGCAAGATCATAATGAATCTCGTGGGGGTGAAGGAGGTGCCTGAGAGGTTCCTCCACAAGCTGTACGAGGAGAGCCGCGGCAACCCGTTCTTCGTAGAGGAGGTGGTCAAGTCGCTCATGGACGAGGGCATCATCCTCAGGCACGGCCACATCTGGGACACTGGTGTTGACCTCTCGCAGATCAGGATCCCGAACACCATCCGAGACGTGATCACGCACAGGATTGCCAGGCTTGACGAGGACGACAAGCGGGTACTGAGATTCGCATCGGTCATCGGCGACCGTTATACCTTCAACGTGCTCAGAGAGGTCACGGGGATGAGGGAGGAGGACCTCCTGGACTCCCTTGATAAACTGATGGAGGCCGACATACTCAGCGAGGTCTCTGGTTCGAAGGAGGAGGAGTTCGTGTTCGGCCACAAGGTGACCAGGAGCGTGGTCTACGACGGCATGAGCAAGAGCCGTGTCAGGCTGATGCACAAGTCGACCGGAGAGGTGATAGAGAGACTATACGCAGAGAACCTCGAATCATGGGTGTACGAGCTGGCCAGGCACTTCATGCTGGGCAAGGAGTTCTTCAATGCCTACAAATATTCGATAATGGCCGGCGAGAAGGCGTTCAGGGGTATGGCCTTCGAGGAGGCCGCCCAATACTTCATCACCGCGTTGAGGACGGTGGACATGCTCCCGCCGTCAGAGAAGTTGGACAAGGACGCTGAGAAATTAAAGCTGTCAACCAGCATCGGCAACCTATACCTGCACCTGGCCGTGTGGACCGAGGCCATTAAGTACTACGACACCGCCCTTTCTCTGGCCAGGAAGAGGGAGGAGAGAAAGGAGGAGACCAAGATACTCATCGCCATCGGCCATTCCCAGAGGTTGCTGGGCAATTACTCCAGGGCCGAGGACAATTACCAGATGGCGGCTCAGATAGCGGACGACCTGAGCGACTCCGTCAGCATGGCGGAGATCCAGAGGGGATTGGGATATGTCCACTGGCGGAAGGGAGAGAACGACGACGCAGTGGACCATTACAACCAGAGCATCAGTTTCGCGATGAAGGCAGGTGACCTGTCATCGATGGCGAAGACCTTCATCGAGATGGGCAATGTCTACAATCACTGGGGCGACCAGGAGAAGGCCATAGAATACTACAACAAGGCCCTCGAGGAACTCGAGCAGCTTTCCGACTACTCGGAGCTGGCAAGGGCCCACAACAACCTCGGGGATTCGTATTTGAGAATGAAGCAATATGAAAAGGCAATCGAGCACTTCGGCCTGACCAAGGAGAACGCCGACAAGGTGGGCAACAAGAACATGGTCGCTTGGGCGCGGTTCAACTCTGCCGAGGCCCTGGCGTACACCGGCGACCTGGAGACGGCCGAGAAGTACTGCAACGAGGCCATGGCCATCTGCGAGGCACAGGACGACAAGATATGCATGCAGGCCACGTTCGCGAAGTACGGGCTCATCTATAGACTAAGGGAGGAATGGGACAAGGCAATAGAGAACTACAACAAGGCCGTTGTCATCCTCGAGATGCTCGACATTCCATACGAACTGGGAGACGTGTACTTCGAACTAGGTGAGGCGTACGAGGCCATGGGCGAGAACATGGCCGCACTGGACAACTACAACATGGCCCATGAGTTGTTCGAGAACGTGGGGGCCAAGAGCGAGTTGAAATCGGTCGAGGAAAAGCTCAAGCACCTGGAAGGGAAATAGGGATTCTCATGAAGCCCGATTATGACGCTGTTGAAGTGGAGAGGAAATGGCAGGAGAGGTGGTTCGATTCCGGGATTTGGAGGTCCGAGCCGGGCAGCCTCATGCCAAAGTTCTTCATGATTTTCGCGTACCCAGGCACGTCCGGATTTCTTCACGTAGGTCACATGCGCGGATACACCTACACCGACATCATTTCCAGGTACAAGCGGATGACAGGCCACAGCGTCCTGTTCCCGGTCGGGGCCCACGCCACCGGCAACCTCTCCCAGGCCTTCGCCAGGAAGGTCGAGAGGGGCGACCAGCACACACTCGAGCTCCTGGATGCGAACGGCGTGAGACCGGACGAGGTCGAGCGGCTGAAGGACCCGGAATACGTGGTCAGGTTCCTCAGCAACGTATACATCGAAGATTACTGGAAGAAGTTCGGCTTCCTCGTCGACTGGCGCAGGTTCATGACCACGGTGGACCCCGGTTATCTCAAGTTCATTCAATGGCAGTTCATACGGCTGAACGACCGCGGCCTGCTCACCCAGGCCCCTTACTTTGGAGCGTCTTGCCTCAAATGCGGTCCCGTGGCGGTGGATGCCTCCGAAACAGATCTCCTCCAAGGGGGCAATGCCGAGAAGCAGGAGTTGACCCTACTTAAGTTCAGGCACGATGACGAGTTCGTCATGGCGGCGACCCTTCGCCCCGAAACGGTGTTCGGGCAGACGAACTTCTGGGTCGATCCTGAGATTACCTATGTCAAATTGAAGGTCGGTGACGAGATCTGGATATTGAGCAGAGAAGCCGCGGAAAAACTAAGTTACCAGCGAGACGATGTGAAGATCGTCGGGGAGATCAGCGGTAAGGAACTCGTCGGGAAGAATGTCATCGCACCGGTCATCGAGCGCGAGATACCCATTCTGCCTTCGAGGTTCTGTGACCCCGATTTCGGCACCGGTCTGGTAACGAGCGTCCCCTCCGACGCTCCCTACGACTGGATGGGTCTCCACGACCTGTCGAACGACCCCGAGACTTGTGCAAAGTACGGATTGGACATCGAGTACGTGCGGTCGATAAAACCAATCCCCATCATAGTCAGCAAGGACTGGGGGGACATGCCGGGGGTTGACATCTGCGAGAAGATGGGCATTCAGAATCAGGAAGACCCGCGGTTGGAGGAGGCCACCAAGGAGATCTACAAGGCCGGATTCCACACCGGTCGCATGAACGAGAACTGCGGCGATTACAACGGCATGCCTGTGACAAAGGCCAAGGACGAGGTCAAGGACATGATGCTGGCGAAGGGTCTAGCCGATGTCATGCACGACCTCTCGGAGAAGGTCATATGCCGCTGCGGTGAGAAGGTTATCATAAAGAAAATTCCGGACCAGTGGTTCATCAAGTACTCGGACCGCGAGCTGACCTCGGAGTCGAAGTTCTGGGCAGGCCAGATGAACATCCTGCCCCTCGATTACTTCAACAGCCTGCCCGACACCCTGGACTGGTTCCAGGACCGCGCTTGCGTGCGCAAGGGCAACTGGTTCGGCACGCCGTTCCCGTTCGACGAGAGCTGGATAATCGAGCCGATCTCGGATTCAACGCTCTACCCCGCCTATTACACGATATCCCACATGGTTGCAGATGGAAAGCTGAGGCCCGAGAGCATGACCGAGGAGTTCTTCGATTACCTGTTCATCGGTAGGGGCAATAAAGAGGACGTCTCGGCCATCTGCGGCATACCCGACGACATACTGGACGAGGCAAAGGCAGAGTTCGATTACTGGTACCCGCTCGACGTCAACCTCGGCGGCAAGGAGCACATGACAGTTCACTTCCCCGTGTTCCTGATGAACCACGTCGCCGTGATGCCTCAGCGGAACTGGCCGCAGGGGATCGTGGTCAACTGGTGGATAATGATGACAGGTGGCAAGATGAGCAAATCCAAGGGAGGCGCGCATCCAATTCCCGACGCAGCGGTGAGGTTCACAGTGGACGGCATCCGCCTGTATTACTCCAACATTGCCAGCCCCTTCGCTGACTTCGAGTGGTCGGACGATTCCGTCCAGAACTACAAGCAGCGCATCGACCGGATCTGGAGCTTTTTCCACGACTTAGGGGTCGTGGAAGGCTCGGAAGGACCCATGGACGCCTGGCTGTCGTCAAGGTTAAACACCCACATCACCGAATTCCACAGGGCAATGGACAAGTACGAGATACGCGACGCCAGCAATATCGTCTACTACGAGATGATGGCGGACCTGCGCTGGTACGTGCGCAGGGGCGGGGCGAACCAGGACCTCATCGGAAAGGCTTTGAACGCCTGGATCCGCCTGTTGTGCCCGTTCACGCCCCACATCGCGGAAGAACTTTGGGAGCTCACCAGGGGAGAAGGGCTAGTCTCGGCAGCGCAACTGCCGAGGGAGGATGCGTTCCCGGCAGACGAAAAGGCTGAGAACGCTGAGATATACCTCATCAACGTGCGCGAGGACATCGCGCAGATACTCAAGACCACCGGCATCACCCCGAAGAAGGTGTGCATCTACACTGCCCCGGCCTGGAAGAAAGAGCTGTTCAAGGCCGGAATGGACCAGCTTCAGTTTGAAAAGGCCGACATGAAGGAGCTGATGCAGTACGCCATGGGCCAGGAGGAAATGAAGGACCGCGCGAAGGAGGTCAGCCAGTTCGCGGCGAGGTTCGTAAAGGACTCCAACAAGTTCACCGAAGCCGACAGGAAACGATACGCCACGGACATCGACGAGTCGGCCTACATCAAGGATTCCATTGAATTCTTAAAAAACGAGGTCGGCTGCGACGTTGAGGTCTACGTCGCAGACGATGAAACGAAGTACGACCCGAAG
>Ga0209536_100002555_pt1 | contig 29649 bp, 20 predicted proteins | sample DeeMarSeWOR28_12_FD_187461 | JGI IMG/M metagenome (GOLD analysis project Ga0209536, IMG submission 187461) | Marine sediment microbial communities from White Oak River estuary, North Carolina - WOR-2-8_12 (SPAdes) (version 2) | ecosystem: Environmental > Aquatic > Marine > Intertidal zone >...
CGCGCCTACTCGGGTAGTTCGGATCCCAATCCAGTTCAGCGTAATGCTGCAAGAACGTATTCAACCCCTCGTCCATCCACGTCCACTTCCGCTCGTCGGATGCGACGACCATGGGGAACCAGTTGTGCCCCACCTCATGAATCGTCACCGAGATGAGCGCATGGGCGATTCCTTCTGTGTAGCTACCGTCCTCACTAGGCCGTGCACCGCAAAACGCCATCATGGGGTATTCCATACCGCCCGCCGGGCCATTGACGTTGGTGGCTTTGGGATAGGGATACTCGAATGCCATCCGTCCGTACGTCCTCATGGTCTGGATAATGGCTCTGGTGGACACGCTGTCCCACAAGGGCATGGCGTCACGCGGATAGAACGAGTGTGTTTCGATGAGCCTGCCGTTTGGCTCATACCGGAAACCCGCTGCGTCCCACACAAAGGTCTTGGAGCTCACCCAAGCGAAATCCCGCACGTTCTCAGCTACGTAATGCCATGTCAGTGTCCCGCTCTGCACTGGTCGGCTCTCCGGAGTCATGACCTCATCGGCCCTGAGGATGAACGTGGGTTCCTCGCTGTTCAGCGCTTGAGCGATTCGCACGCGCTGCGCCTGAGTCAACACCTCTTCAGGGTTTTGGAGAACACCGGTGGCATCGACTATGTGGTTCCACGGGACTGTGACTTTGACATCGTAGTTCCCGAATTCCAAATAGAACTCACCACGTCCGAGGAACTGATCGGTCTGCCAGCCGTTTACGTCATCGTACACCGCCAGGCGGGGAAACCACTGTGCCATTTCGTAGATCCACCCGTCGCTGACCAACTCCTTGCCTCCCCTACCAGTATCGGGAATCCGGTAGTTCCAGTCGACTTCGAATTGCGTGCTGGCACCGCTTTCCAACGGACGCAGCAGATCCACTCTCATCATGGAGCCATTTATGATGTAGCGTGTGTCCATCAACCCGCCCGCATCGACGACTTGCACACGTGTGATGTTATGGCCGCCATCGAACTGAGCTTGCCCGAGAAATTGGCGCGCCCGAGGGCTCAGCTCCTCCGGCAGCGCTCCCTGCGTCTTGTACGACCTGCTGTGTTCGACCGAGCGCACATTCTGATCCAGCTGAACCCACAGGTAGCGGAGGCGGTCCGGCGAGTTGTTGTGGTAGGTGATGCGCTCCGATCCAGTTATCACATGTCCCACCGTGTCCAGACTAGCCTCGATCTCGTAGTCAACCTGTTGCTGCCAGTACCGCGCCCCGGGCGACCCGGCGGCATTGCGCAGGTCGGTGGGATCAGGCCAGTCGAGCGGTCTGAACATCGATCGGTTGGTACGAGAACTGTCGTCATGCAGCCAATGTTGCGCACCAACCGTCGAGGGTAGCAACGCCGCCACCGCTACGATGAGCAAACACCATTGCATGAGTTGCCTAACGTCCTTCGTCTGCACAGTTGCCTCTCTCTCGACAAATCACAGTTCGGCCTCGTATCCCCGGAAAGCTAGCCAGGCATCCGGTCTATTATCAGAGTGATGGCGATACCAGCGGTTGCTCCGGATACGATCAGCAACCAGTCTCGTCGCACCATGCCCATCAGCTTGGTGACAAGAGCACCTGCGACGAATATCGCCGTCACGATCATCATCTGACCGATTTCCAATCCCACGTTGAAAGCGAACAAGGGTACAACGATACTCTCTTCCTCACCGAGTACAACCCTGAGGAAACTCGAGAACCCGAGTCCGTGGATGAGACCAAAGCCGCCGGCCAGCCCATATAGCACTTTGTGATGCCGTCGGGCACGAGTGGCACCCTCAGCGCTCGAAGTTGCCACGATGCTGTCAGCAATATTGAAGACACTAGTCATCAATATCGTGACTGGAATCAGCACCTCGATGACGGTTGTGTTGACTCTTATCGCGCCTATCGTTGCCAGCGCCAGTGTCACAGAGTGACCCAGGGTGAAAGCGGTAACCAGGATCAGCAGTCTCTTCCACTCGCGAAGTGAATATGCGACTGTGAGTGCTGCTATGAACAGGATGTGATCGTAACCCCTGATGTCCGCGATGTGCTCGACGCCGAGCCGAAAGTACACAGCGAATTCAGAACCCATTTGCAGCCATGCTGACGGTCCGCTCCGCTGTAAGACGTATTGTCAGCTGCACGGCCCAGCAACCGATGAAGGTGGCCGAGAGATACCGAGTGGTCTGCTCTACGCACGACTGACACGGTTGTGCCCTGAGACGGGCGTGTACTATTGCAGCCATTCTCCAAACACCGTCGCGTATAGCAGCCTGTATATATCCGTATTGTCCACGGTTGTCGGAAGCAGCTCAGCGTTCAATCCATGGGCGCGCGCGACAATACCGCCAAGCAGGTCTTCGTAGTCTGCCCACGCAATCCCGAACCGTAGGCGGTTCCCCAGACGGTCGGGCTGGGCTACAAATGGCAACGATCCTGAACCATCCGGTCCGTCCAACGGAGATCCGTTGCGAGTGATGAGATCGAGGGGAAGGACGAAGGCCGACGGGTCCGTCACTGGCTTGACTTCGAGACCTCCGGCGTCACTGTCGGCGGCAAGAACCAGGAGTGTGCTGGGATGGTCACTGATGTAGTCCAGTGCTACGCCAACAGCTGTGTCTGCCCTGGCGAGTGCCGTCAATGTCCCCACCGCGTTGTTGTGGTTGGCGAAGTTATCGGAGCCCTCCTCTTCGACCACCAGCAGAAAGCGCTTGCCCTTGGCTTCCAACAGCCGTAGGGTCACCGCGAGCATCTCCGCTACCGACGGCGCGTCGGGTCGGTACAGTGGCACCTCGCCAAGCACACTGAGCTCCTCCTCAGACCGGTCGTTGAACGTGTGGGACGGTGCGAACAACCCCAATACCTTCTCGGTCGAGCTTGGGAGGTCCTGCAGCTCTTGTCGGGTATACACAACTGTGTAACCCAATTCCTCGGCCCGTTCAACCAGGTTCAGCCCGTCGCGCCGGATTCCCCACACGCCGTGACGACCTGCGACGTCGGTCGGGAGGAGCAAAGCTTCTCCTCCGCCCAATATGATGTCCGTGCCGCTCTCGACTATCTGGCTGGTAATCTCCTCAACGGCCGCTCTTGACTCGACACTGGCGACAAACACCCCAGTACCGGGTTCGGCCAGGTGGCCGCTGTTGATGATACCCGTAGCCAGACCGGCCTCCTGGGCCTCCTTCATGACGCTATACGGTTTGCCGGACAGTGATGTCAGCGGCTCGGTCCCATACATGCCGTAGGAGTCAAACGGTACCTTGACACCGAACGCATGAGCTGTGGCTCCGCCATGCGAAGTGCTACCGAGCGAGTTCGTTAGATGACCCCGATACACCCCGAGGTATTCCAGACGATCCCAGTTCAGCTGACCATCGGGTCCGACCGCTAGTAGCCGCATGGCCGTCCACGCGGCCACCGAACTCCCGTCGGGATGTACGAAGATGGCACTGCCAGCCTGCGGATCCATAGCCTTTGCTCGCTGCCTGGCCGATTGCGCCAGGCCAGGATTGGCAGACATTAGCATTGAGACAACAGTGAGCAACAAGCTTCTACGTGACATTTGTTCTTTCCTTTGAGGTACGCACATGTCGCCACGGCCTATGCAGATCGACCTCGGCAAGAACTCACAAAGCATAACCCTAGCCCCACCATCTGCTCTACCCCACCCGTTCGTGTTGGTGCTGCCGCAACTCAGCCGTTCCCACTACCCTTCGGGACGAATCAGATTCCGCAGCCCAGTCGCTTGCAAGACCTTGAATCCGTGGTGATCATAAGATGAGCGCCGTGGGCTGCATGATCTCTCCCTGACTACCGTTCAGCTGGCGGCGGGCCCCGACAGTCGTGACTCTCAGACCCAGCCTGGAAGGAGCTACACAATGGTAGCGACGCCCTCGACAATGCTACCGCGCGGCACAAAGGCACCCCCGTTCTCGCTCCCTGACACCGAAGGTAAAACGGTCTCGCTTGCTGACTTCGACGGGGTAGCAGGCCTTCTCGTCATGTTCATCAGCAACCATTGCCCCTTCGTCAAGCACATCAGAAGTCAGCTAGCCCAGTTTGGACTGGAGTACCAGCCGAAAGGTCTCGGCATCGTCGCGATCAACTCGAATGACGTTGCCAATCATCCCGATGACAGCCCGGCGAAGATGAAAGAGGAAGTCGCGGCAGTGGGCTACACGTTTCCCTATTTGTTCGACGAGAGCCAGGCAGTGGCCAAGGCCTATCGCGCTGCTTGCACACCCGACTTCTTCCTGTTCGATCGCAACCTCAGCCTGGTATATCGCGGTCAGTTCGATGATAGCCGGCCGGGTAACGACATACCCGTGACCGGCTCGGATCTGCGGGCTGCAGCGACGGCAGTGTTAGAGGGCCGCCAGGTAGACGACGACCAGAAGCCGAGCATCGGATGCAACATCAAATGGAAAGCTGGAAACGAGCCGGACTATTTCAGCGGATAGGACCGGGAGCCGCGAGCGCTGAGGACACCTAACAAGGCGATTGGTAGGGAGCACGCAAATGAGAAAGATCATCTATTCCCTCACTCTGACCACACTCTGCTATTCCTCTGCCGGTATCGCACAGGAACACTTGACGCCAGAGCTATTGTGGCAGCTGAAACGGGTCGCTGGCCCAACGGTGTCCCCGGACGGGACTCGGTTCGTGTACGGTGTGCGGCAGTACGACATCCCAGAGAACAGGGGCAATACCGACCTGTATCTGCTCGCGGTAGACGGCGGGGAGCCCATGCAGCTCACCGACACGCCGGGTAGCGAGTTCAATGCTGTGTGGCGGCCAGATGGCCGCAGGATCGGCTTTCTCTCCGCACAGAGCGGCTCCGCACAGCTGTGGGAAATGGATGCTGAGGGCGCGAACACTCGCCAAGTCACCAGTATAGCGGGCGGCATCGGCAACTTCTCGTACGCACCCAACGGGAGACACGTGGCGTTTACACGAGACGTGAAGCTCGACCAGACTCCCAACGAAGGACATCCCGACCTGCCATTGGCAAACGCCCGGATCATCGACGAGCTGATGTATCGTCATTGGGACCAGTGGCACGACTACACCTACAGCCATCTGTTCGTGGCGGAGTACGAAGACGGCCAGGTCGGTGCGGCCGTGGACATCATGCCAGGTGAGCGCTTTGACACGCCGCTCAAACCTTTTGGTGGCGTCGAGCAGGTGGCCTGGAGCCCGGACGGCAGCAAGATCGCCTATACCAGCAAGAAGATGGGGGGAACTCCATACGCCGTCAGCACCAACTCGGACGTGTACGTCTACGATCTCGAGACTGGCCATACCAGCAATCTGACCGATGGCATGATGGGTTACGACACCGAGCCCAGATTCTCGCCCGATGGACGCCTCGTCGCTTGGTTGAGCATGGAACGCGACGGTTATGAGGCTGATCGCAACCGTCTGTTCATAAACGATCTCAGTAGCGGTGAGATCAGGGAATTGACCGTCGATTTCGATCAGGACGTACAAGGGCCCGCGTGGAGCCAGGATGGCGGCACGATCTATTTCACCAGCGACGTACGGGGTACGGTCCAGCTATACGCAGCTGACCTGAGTCGTGGGCAGATCAGGAAGATCACTGACGGCGTCCACAACTACGGCCCTTTTGAGATCGCAAACAGCGGACCCGGCGAAGCCCTGATCGCATCCCGGTCATCAATGTCGGCGCCGGCTGATATCTACCAGGTCGAGCCTGCAAGTGGAGCCACAACCCAGTTGACCTTTGCCAACAGGCCCATGCTGGACGGCATCGCGCTGGGCCGCGTCGAAGAACGAATGGTGGCGACCACGGACAACAAGGAGATGCCAGCTTGGGTCATCTATCCTCCGGACTTCGATCCGAACAGGCGGTATCCCGCGTTGCTCTTCTGTAAGGGCGGCCCTCAGGGCGCCATGAGCCAATCATTCTCGTATCGCTGGAACTTCCAACTCATGGCCGCCAACGGTTACATCGTGATCGCCCCCAGTCGACGCGGCTCATCCAGCCTCGGACAGGAGTGGGAAGAACAGATATCCGGTGACTGGGGCGGCCAGGCCATGCAGGATCTCTTGAGCGCCATTGACGATCTAGCCAGGGAGCCCTACGTGGACAAGGAGAGGTTGGGAGCCGTGGGTGCGAGCTTTGGAGGGTACAGTGTCTACTGGCTTGCTGGTAACCATGCGGGTCGCTTCAAAGCGTTCATCGCCCACGACGGCGTCTTCAATCTAGAGAGCATGTATGGTTCGACGGAGGAGATGTTCTTTGTGAACTTCGATCTGGGCGGGCCATATTGGGAGAATGCGGATAGCTACAGACGCTTCTCACCTCACCTATTCGTAGGCAGTTGGGACACTCCGATGCTTGTCATCCACGGCGGGCAGGATTTCCGGATTCCCGCGGCGGAGGCCATGCAGGCGTTCACGGCCCTACAGCTCAGAGGGATTCCGAGTCGCTTCCTCTACTTCCCGGAAGAGAACCATTGGGTCTTGAGCGCACAGAACGGCATTCTGTGGCAGCGGGTGTTCTTTGACTGGCTCGATCAGTACTTGAAGTAGGATGGACAGACCGCTGGGCAACAGCGAGACGGGGTCCGAGTTCTCGTCGGTGGCACCCGTCCACGTTGAGACCAGACTGTCACCGCACACGGGAGGGACGATGGAGATCAGAATCCGCCAGCTGCTCATTGCCGCCTGCGGTGCCGTGTGGATGGTCACTCAAGCCCAAGCCCAACAGGCAGCATACGGCGCGGCCGCTCAGGCTGACTCCTCGGAGGGAGTCCTGACGCCGGAACAGACCCTTCAGCGATGGCAGCTCGGCGATCTCCAGATATCCCCTGGTGGAAGGAGAATCGCTTTTGTCGCGACAGCGCCCGTGCAAGGCACCAAGCGCTCACGCCATGTGTGGGTTCTGGATGTCGTAACGCGGAAGGTTCGGCAGTTCACGTCGTCTGACAAGGCGGAGTGGGCTCCCCGCTGGTCGCCTGACGGGAATGCGTTGGCTTTTCTCTCGGATCGCTCCGATACGACCCAGATATACTTGCTATGGCTGGAAGGTGGTGAAGGTCAGGCCCTGACCGAAAGCAAGAGTGACATCCAATCGTACGCGTGGTCACCCAACGGGAGACAGCTTGCGTACTTGGCCGCAGAGCCGCGGACGGACGAAGCAGAGCAGCGACAAGAAGACAAAGACGATGCTCGCGTAGTCGACCGCGATGAACGCCATCCCCAGTTGTGGCTCAGCGACATCGAGTCGAAGCAGGTGCGGCCGCTCACCGCGAGTCCTTGGCGAATTTCCGAATTCGCATGGGTACCTCCCGGAGACAGGCTCCTCGTTTCGGCTAGCGATCAGCCGCGACCGGAGTTGCTTACGGACCGACTCTACATGCTGGACTTGAAGAGCCCAGAATTGCAGCCGTTTGCGGAACCCGCCCGACCTTACGGGAATCTGAAGGTATCACCGGACGGCGGTGCCGTGGCGTACTCCGGCACACGTTCTGATGGCCCGACTCCACATGATCTGTACGTTCTGCCGCTTTCCGGTGGTAGCCCCCGGAACCTCACCTCCTCCTCAGTCGACCGACCTATCGACGATTTCGAGTGGAGCGACGACGGTAGTCTGACGGCGTTGGTCGCGACGGGTTTCACGAATCGCTTCTACACCTTGACCAAGGACGGGCAAGCAAAAGAGCACCCAACGACCCAAAGGAACCCATCAGGGGCTTTTGCTACCGGATCAGGAGTGCTCGCCTTCGTGGGAGAGACTACGAGCCGAGCACCAGAACTCTGGATCTCAACCTCAAACAGTCAAGCCAGGCAGGTCACGTCGTTCAACGCGGTTTGGGATAGCATCAGTACAGTTCCACTCGCGACCATCCGTTACGCCTCTTTCGATGGCAAGCAAATCGAAGCCGGCTTGCTCCTGCCAGCCGACTATGAGAAGGACACACGGATTCCAATGGTGGCACTCGTGCATGGTGGGCCTACGGGGCGCTGGGCCGACGTGTTCAACTCGTGGGGGCAGCTCCTCGCTACCAGGGGTTACGCCGTTCTCTACCCGAACATCAGGGGCTCCACTGGCTATGGACACGAATTCCTGGCACTGAACAAGGGCGATTGGGGCGGCAGCGATTTCAAGGACGTCATGGCGGGCCTGGATCACATGATCGAGGAAGGGATCGCCGACCCCGATCTTCTGGGAGTCGGTGGCTGGTCGTATGGTGGATACATGGCGGCTTGGGCCGTGACTCAGACCGCCCGATTCAAGGCCGCTGTATCCGGTGCGCCGATGACTGACTTGGCCAGCGAGTATGGCACGGAGGAAGCTAGCATCAATCCGTACGATACGTGGTTCATGGGCACACCCTACGAAGACCTCCAACTCTTCATCGAGAGATCTCCAGTCACCTACGTCGGCAGAGTCACAACTCCCACGATCATCCTATGCGGTGAGAACGATGTCACCGATCCAATCGGTCAGTGCCAGCAGTTCTACCGCGGACTCAAGCGCTATGAAGTGGTAACCGAACTAGTCATCTATCCCCGTGAAGGGCACGGGATCCGTGAGGAGAAGCACCAGATCGACTTGTTGCAGAGAATGCTCGACTGGTTCGAAACCCATCTCAGGCCGGATGACCCACTGGACCAGAAGCCGGCGGGCACCTCAGAACGGCACCAGCCGGCCAGCAGCGACGATCTGACGGGGGCGCACGTCAACGCCCCGGTCATTGCAGGCTTCCGAAATCCTTAGCAGCTACGCAAACGGCTGATCTATGGACGGGCTCTGCTGGGTGAACAACCGAGCACCGTCGTCCGTGATGTACATGCAATCCTCCAACCGCACACCGAACTCACCGTATATGTAGATGCCCGGCTCATTGGAGAAGCACATCCCCGGTTCGAGCGGAGTCGTGTTGCCGCGCACCAAGTAGGTCCACTCGTGGCCGTCGAGCCCGATACCGTGGCCGACTCGATGAAAGAAATACTCGTAGTCGGGTCCGAATCCGGCATCGACAATCACTTGTCTGGCGGCAGCATCGACAGCTTCGCAGGGGACGCCCGGTCCTGCGGCCGCCAAGGCGGCGTCCTGCGCCCTACGCTCGATATCCCACACATCCTGCTGCCGCTGCGTCGGCTCGCCGAACACAATCGTGCGGCTGATGTCAGACCTATAGCCGTCTACTCCACAGCCCCCATCCACGAGCACGATGTCCCCCTCCGTGAGACCTTGTGGCTTGCTGCTGCCGTGAGGGAAGGCAGAAGCTGATCCGAACTGCGCTCCAGCACCACCAGATACGCCTAGTGCGGTGAACGCTGCCGCACAATTGCTGCCGAACTCCTCTCGAGGCATTCCCTCGTAGAGGGTGGCGAAAGTCGCTTTGTAGGCCTCGACGGTGATGTCGTTGGCACGCTGCATCAAGGCCAGCTCGGCGGGCGACTTGATCACGCGGCATCCTACGGTTACCGGATCCGCAATCACGAATCGACTGCGCGGTGTCTCCTTGCGGATGCCATCATACAAGAAGAACCGTGCCCGTTCCTCTATGCCGATGGTGCCAGTACGAATTCCCCGGTCCCCAAAAACCTGCACCACCCGCTGGTACGGGCTCTCGTGCTCATGCCAAGTGCGGATGTCGTCGCCAAACCGTATCAGTTCACGCGCTCTTTCCTCCTCGAAGGCGGGACAGATCCACGCGATGTCACCACGTGCCGGTATCACCGCGGCGAGCATCCGTTCGCTTTGTCCCCAGCGCACTCCAGTGAAGTAGAACATGCTGGTACCGGAATCGAGATAGATGGCGTCGATGCCATTATCGACCATGAGGCGGCGTGCCTTCTCGATACGGCCCAGCCGTTCGTCATCAGAAATCGGTACGAACTCGCCTGGGAACGGCTCGAGCCGACGGATCGCCTCTGGTACATCGGATGATGATTCGGACGTACACGCCGATGTCGCGCCGAGCGCCACGGCACCGGCTGTACCTGCAGCCACTTTGAAGAAGTCGCGTCGACTGGTTGACATGGAGTGGGCTCCTATTGCTAAGGGGACCAAGAAGTAGTCTCTGACTGCGATATAAGCTCCACCTCACCGCTGCGTGTGTCCAGTGCTGCCTCAGTCTTGGCCCCAGATACCGGCAGCCCCGACCCACAGCCATGCCACGTGCTGACCAGAGGTTGGTGACCTGGCCGGGCACATCGCCGCGGGAGATGACACTCAACGACCTACCTCGATTGCTTCGGAAGCCGGCACACCGGCGTCGAGCTGGCTGTAGTCTAGCTCGCTGCCGCGCAGGCTGTGCGGTATCAGATATACCACCAGCATCACCAACGCAGCCACCACTACGGTAGCCCTCCCAGCGGCCTCATTGACCCGCGGCTTCAATCCGATAAGGAAGCACGCAATGACCCATACGAGCCAAAGGATCAGCGTCTTGTTGTCCGTGAGGTCATACCCGAAGGGAAAGCCGGTCCAATACTCGCCAAACGAGAACTTCTGAACCACCGGACCGAGGATCATCCCGCCCACTGTCATGAGTGCCAGCGTAACCCAAGCGAGCAGACGCATCCCGCCGGGATCAAATAGCGCGGCGAACGCTGCCCGGATACCTATCAGGATGGCAAAGAACATCAACAGCACGTGGGGCAGCAGAACCGATATTGGCGTGGGGTCCTTGAACCGGATGATGACGTTCTCTGCGGCGGTCTCGGGGATTCTCAGTTCTCCCGTAGGCAGGTTCAAGACCAGATAATACTCCAACTTCCCAGCTGCTGGTTGGACTGGCAGCCGGGCTCCGAGTGCGCCGTTCTCCGCCACCAACTGGACGAGTGAGAATTCGTCTGTCGTGTTATACCGTTTGTAGTGGAGGCTACCGGTTACATCCGACCCTGGGTCGGGTACCGTTACAAGTGTATCGTGGGTGGAATACGCGCTCCGGATCAACCGGTACTTGTGAACCTGCCCTGCGGCTTCGAATTTGCCGCGCAGCCGGTAGGTCGGGCCCGTCAATCGCTGGTAGACGGCTGAGGATAGCATGAGCGCCACAGCCAAACCCCACAGGCCCAGTCTGATCCAGCGGGGAGCACGACTGGGTTGTCTGATCTCATTCACGCGACCATCACCTCGCGGTGTACGATTCTGGATCATGGAACAGCCCCGAAATGGCTGCCCAAGCCTCCACGTCAGTTTCACGACAAGCGGGAAGTCTCAGACTCCCTCGAGCCAAAAAAGCGGCTGAAATCTAACTGGTGTGCCAGTCACCGTCAGGGCGGTTGGTGTGGCCGATTTCGAGACTCCGGAACCGAATTGCGCGGTCAGGGAACCACAGCGGTCACAAGCAGCTCACTGGTCGGCAATACCTCAACGGGTCTGCTCCAGCAACCTCTTACGTCTGGCCTGAGGAAACCTCTCGATGGCATACCTCAGGGCTGTCCGGGGAATGTCGGGCCCATGCTGCAAGAGGAACCGTTCCAACCTAGGCATGTCGGCCCGGCCACACTCACGCAGCAGCCAACCACATGCCTTGTGGATGAGGTCCTCCCGGTCACCAAACACAGCCTGAGCGGCCGCATATGACTGATCCAGAAAGTTCCCCCTACGGGCCAACGGGACGAATGTGACGAGCGCCGCGCGCCGCAACCACATGTAGGGCGACGAGGTCCACCGCAGGACTTGGCCGGCTAACTCGGGATAAGCCGCCACTAGCGGCGTGATCACGTTAGGAGCGAGGCCGTCAACTGATGCCCAATTCGCGCAGCACCCAGCAGAAATCCATGAGTGCACTGTCTTGAGGAGCCCACGCTCGAAGTCGGGCTGATATCTCGCCAGCAACAAGAAACCAACAGATTTTGCTTCCAGGTGCGAATCCCTCACCATCAGTTGACAGAAAGCAATCGCCTGTTGCACTGTCCACACGTTGCGGACTCTCTGGTACACCTCTTTCTCGATGCCGCGCACCGCGCTAGACTTGACTCCATAGAGGCTCACGTCGTCACCTTCCTTGAAGAACGTGAGTCCCCGGCTAACGACCCGGGGATCGCTCATCGTTTTCAGTTTGGCACGCGTCTTGGCAGCTAGCTGCTTGGGAGTCGGGGCCTTGATGGGCAATTCAGTAGCCAGGTTACGGGTTAACATTCTGGGGTACGGAGCGCTCCAATATGAGGGGCTGGCGCGACGGACGAAACCGCTCCGATCAACCGTTTTGGCAAACTGAGAGACCTGTAGGACAGCGTCTTGCCCGGTTTAAGCTGGATCAGTATGCCGCCTCGAGTTTGGCCGGTGAGACGGTATAGTGCTGGGGAGGAACAAATAGGCACCGAAAGTTGTCTTAGAATACGGCCCGCCGTCAAAATCCGCTGCCAGCCCCGCCGTGCTGGTTGCTCGAAATCGGGGAGATCCACAATGGGATTCGCAAGCCGCACAACGCTCGCCGCATTGTTGGCCGGAGCCGTCGGTTTCCTGGTCACCGCACCAGAGGTTCATGCTCAGTACTTCGGGCGCAATAAGGTCCAATATGAGGACTTTGACTTCCTGGTGATGCAGACTGAGCACTTCGACATCCACTACTATCCCGAGGTCCAGGTTGAGTACGCGGCTCTCATGGCGGAGCGCTGGTACGATCGGCTGTCTCGCCTGCTCGACCACGAGCTCAATGGACGCCAGAAGCTCATTGTCTATGCAGCACACCCCCATTTCGAGCAAACCAACGCACTGGGTGGGCAGTTGGATGAGGGAACACAAGGTGTAACTGAGCTGCTCAAGCGCCGCATCATCTTGCCCTATCTGGGTCCCTTGGCTGAAACGGACCATGTGATAGGCCATGAGCTGGTGCACGCCTTCCAATTCGATATCACAGGCGAGGGCGGCGGCACCTTGATCAGCGGCGTGCCAGGGGCAGCACGCATGCCATTGTGGTTTGTGGAAGGCATGGCGGAGTACCTCTCTGTCGGTCACATCGACCCCGAGACATCGATGTGGATGCGGGCGCTCGTAGCACAGGACGTCCCAGTCGACAAACTGCTGAACGAGAACTCGATGCATCCGTACCAGCACGGCCAAGCGTTGTGGGCGTACATAGCAGGCCGGTGGGGGGACGATGTCGTGGCCCGGCTCCTGAAGGCGGCGCGTACCACCCCGAGCGCCGCTGCCGCTTTTCAGCGCGTGCTGAGAGTGCGTCCGGATGCGCTCATTGCCAACTGGCTGGAGGACACAAGGGCCAACTCCGAGCCTCTGGTGGGTCAGACCGAGAATCCTTTTCCCGCCGACGGGAGCATTGCAGCAGGTCCGGCAGCGATGTTCGGCGAAGGTTGGCCGTACGGCGACCCGATCCTCTCCAAACAGTCCGGCAGCGGAAGGTACAACGTTTCACCCGCGTTGAGCCCCAATGGAGATCAGCTTGCGTTCCTCTCTGAGAAGGACCTGCTCTCCATCGAGATGTTCTTAGCCAACGCCAGGACTGGAGAAATCACCAGGAAGATCGTGAAGACGGCTACGGATCCACACTTTGAAGGGCTCCAATTCATTCATTCGGCCGGAGCCTGGGATCGCACCGGGACTCAACTCGCGTTCGCTGCCATCCGTAAGGGCCAACCCGCTCTGTCCATTCTGGACATGAAGCGTGGCAAGAAAGTGCGTGAAGAGGTATTCAAGGATCTTGGCGAAATCTTCAACCCTTCCTGGTCACCCGACGGTCGTTACATCGTCTTCTCCGCCATAGTGGGCGGGCTTTCAGACCTCTATGTCTACGACTTGGAAGCCGGCAGCCTCCGCCGCCTGACAAACGATCCGTATGGTGACCTACAGCCAGCGTGGTCACCGGACGGTAATTCCATCGTGTTCGTAACGGAGCGCTACACCACTGGATTGACCAGCCTCATGCACGGCAATTACACCCTGGCCCAGCTAGATCCGTCCACCGGGGCGATCAACGAAGTTCCCGCGTTTGATAGGGGCAAGCATGTAAACCCCCAGTGGTCGCCGGACGGTCACAGCCTTTACTTCATCAGCGACCAAAACGGAATCTCAAATGTCTACCGGAAGGACCTCGAGAGTGGGGAGATCTTCCAGGTGACGAACCTATTCACCGGAGTGGCGGGCATTACCCCGCTCAGTCCGGCGATGTCCGTTGCTGCCGAGTCCGGGGAGATGGCAATCAGCGTGTTCCGCCGGACCGAGATCGAGGTGTTCCGAATCGACGACCCTGAAGAGCTCGCTGGCGGCCCAGTAATCTACTCCTACGAAGCGGTCGATCCCGCGATCCTACCGCCGGTGCGCCGCGTCACAAACGAGGTAGTAGCGCTGTTGGACAATCCTTTCTTTGGGCTACCGCAGGACACCCTCTACGCGTCCGACAACTACCACCCGGGTTTGGGGTTGGATTACGTGTCGCAACCTTCTCTGGTGATCGGTGCCGACACCTACGGCACCTATATCGGGGGAGGCGCTTCGTTGTTCTGGAGCGATATCCTCGGAGGTCACAACCTCGCCACGATGCTGCAGATCAATGGTGGGCTAAAAGACATCTCCGCACTCGTGTCATACGCCAACATGACGCGGCGTCTCAACTGGGGAGTCAATATCCAGCAATACACGTACAGCACGGGATTCTACAGCTCAAGGATCGATACGACCCGGCTGCTCTATGTCGATGATCTGTTCCGCCAGCGGCAGACTTCCAGGCGGCTCGGCGGGATCGTCTCCTACCCGTTCAGTAGGGTGAGCAGGGTGGAGCTGTCGGCAGGCTTCACCAACATCACCTATGATTGGGAAATCCGGAGTGACTACTACGACGCATTCTTCAATCACGTGGACCGCGAAACAGTGCCCCTGGAGTCTCCAGATGGGTTGAACCTGGGCCAGGCAAGCGCGGCTCTGGTATACGACAATTCCTACTGGGGCATCGCCAGCCCCTTTACCGGCCAGCGGTATCGCGTTGAGGTCTCACCAATGGTAGGTTCGCTGGACTTGTGGAACGGTTTGCTCGATTTCCGCAAGTACGTCATGCCGCTCCGACCGTTCACTCTTGCGGGCCGCGTGATGCACTACGGCCGCTATGGCGCGGACTCAGAGGACCTCCGGCTACAATTCCTCAACTTGGGTTATCCGGGTTTGGTGCGAGGCTACGATCGGGGCTCGTTTGACGCGCGGACAGAGTGCGGATCACAACAGTTCTGTTCCGCCTACAATCAGCTCCTGGGGTCCAAGATGATCGTGGCCAATGCGGAATTGCGGTTCCCACCGTTCGGAGTGCTCGGTCTAGGAAACAGCATGTTCGGTTTCCTCCCACTCGAGATGGCCATATTCGCCGACGCCGGCCTCGCTTGGGGGAGTGACAACTTCCTTGGCTACAATACGCCAGAGGATGAGAGAGCGTTTTTCCTGGGCGGCGATCGGAAGCCCGTCTACAGCGCCGGAGTGTCGTTCCGCTTCAACATGTTCAACTATCTGATTCTGGGCCTTGATTGGGTGAAACCGTTCCAGCGACCAGAGAAGGGGATGTACTTGCAGTTCAGTCTGGTGCCAGGATTCTAGGCGCCTGGTCCTCGGAGCACCACAGCTGCCGCCGTTATTACTACGGGTGCCCAGGAAGTCCTGGGCACCCGTCCTTTTTGTTCACCACTTCAATCCAGCTAGCGCTACTCCCCTCGTTTCCTTTCCAGCGTACGTTCCACCATCCGCTGGGCTGCCTGCAGCGGCGACTCACCATTGCGGCTGGCCTCCGCAAAGATCTCCAACAGCCTTGGCTCGATCCCCTGGATACGCTCTTCGACCTGCTCATTTGTCACGGTGCCGCTGTCGAGCGAGGGAAGCGCAATGGCTCCACCGGCGTTGATCACGTAGTCCGGAGCATAGAGGATGCCTCGTTCCAGGAGCCGGTCGGCGTCTCGCGGTTCGGCGAGCTGGTTGTTGGCCGCCCCAGCCACAATGCGGCACTGCAGCTGTGGTATTGTGTCGCTGTTCAGGATGGCCCCTACGGCACAGGGAGCGAAAACATCGCACATCCGGGCGTAGACCAAGTGAGGCAGCACGGCCTCCACGTCCAGCTCACTCGACACGCGCCTCACCAAGCCCTCGTCGAGATCGCACACAATGACGTCAGCCCCGGCAGCCAGCAGCCGCCGGGCTAGGGGCTCACCGACATCTCCCACACCCTGTATCAACACCGTCCGGCCACTCAGGTCTTCCGACCCAAAAACATGCCTCACCGCTGCACGGATGCCCACAAAGACCCCCAGTGCGGTGTACGGACCCGGATCGACAGCCCGAGCACCGGGATGTATGCCATGCACCCACTTGGTCTCTTCGGCGACGATGGCCATGTCCTCGGGCGTGGTGCCGAGATCCTCTCCGGTCGAGTAAGCTCCGCACAGGGAGTCGATGAGTCGACCGAGTCGGCGGAGCACGCTGGTTCGGTTGGGATAATCCAAGTGTCCTGTGACCGCGAGCACCGACTTCCCTCCACCGAATTCCATCCCTGCCGCGGCCCACTTGTAAGTCATCCCCTCCGCCAGCCGCATGGCATCTTGCAGACCGTCCTCCGGACTCTCGTATTCCCGCATGCGACAGCCGCCGACCGCCTTCCCCAGAACCGTGTTGTGTATAGCGATGAAGATCCAGGTGCCGGTGGGCTGGTGGAAAGAAGTGACTACCAGTTCACCCTGCCACTGCTTGATGAGCTCTTTCATAGCGACAAAGATACTGTCGCTCAGTGAGCGGGCAAACGATCTGTGCGTCCGGCTGCGTCACCGCTGGTTCCCTCTCGCCCCCAATCCCGACTGGACACTTGTCCCTTGTTCCTCCTAGACTTGTCGTATGCCCTTCTTCTCCACCGCGCGTCAACCCACCTGGATTCTACTCGCGCTGTTCGTGCTCGCGGCCAGCACGCCGGTCTGTCCGTCACTGTCGGTCGCGAGTACAGCGCGGCTCGCACCGACGGTCGCGGCACATTCGCCGAGTCATCCGCCCTCAGCGGCACAACAGGATTCACAGTATCTACTGAGGCAACTGCGATCGGCGCAGGCCCGTCTCGAGCGGATTCGGCGAGATCGTCTGCCCCGCACATTTGGCCGAGGCAGTAGCTATTGTGACGAGCAAGTGGGCCGCTTCTGCTACTGGTACGACAGCGAGGGTTCTTGGACGCAGCAGCCGGCTCACGAGCAAATCGTCGTGGAGAGAGCGCGTTTTCTCGCCAAGCTCGATTCAGCAGCTACCCTGCTGCCCAACGACAGTTGGATTGTGGGGCAACGAGTTCGCTATCTCCTCGAGACTGACAGCGCGGATGCAGCTCTCTCGGTCACTGCAGAGTGCGCCGCAGACGAGTGGTGGTGTATGGCTCTGAGAGGGTATGTGCAGCACAACCTCAGTGATTTCGCCGCTGCAGAAGCATCTTTCGCGATCGCATTGGAGAAGATGCCCCCTTGGCACGCGTGCGAATGGCGCGACATCTCTCTGCTGCTGAGTGGCGACTTGCTGGAGGAGTACCGCAAGCTGGAATGCTCAGAACGGATGGGACTCGAGCGTCGTGTGTGGTGGCTAGCCGATCCGCTCTACATGGTTCCTGGCAACGAAAGGGAGACCGAGCACTACTCGAGAATGGTGGCAAACGAGCTGCTCATGGTGTCGGCTTCGCCCCGCAGAATGCCATGGAGGGACGACAATCGTGAGCTCCTGATACGCTACGGCCCGGTCATAGGTTGGGAACGCGCGCGGGCAAGGAGCCCCTCTCTCGCGACGAGTGAACTGATTGGGCACCATCGGAAAGGAAGTCAGCATTTCATCCCACCTCCTGTCTTTGTCTCGGATCCGTCAATCATCCTGCCGGGTCAATGGGACATCGATCCCGAGCGACCCCGCAGCAGGTACGGACCCGGCTACGCTACGGAGTTCGTCTGGCTGGAGCATGAGATTACCCTATTTCGCCGCGGCAATTCTGCAATTGCAGTCGCTGCCTTTACGTCGCCGCAGTCGACTGCCAACGACACCATGGCTCCCTTAAACAGGTTGCGACTACAGTGCGCACTCGTCCTAACGGCGAATGAAACGGCACCGGCGCTCATCGAGCGATCTCACAACTGCGCACCCGTGGCCGGAACCGTCCCGCTTTCGCAGATGTTGGTGAGCGTTGAGGCACTGGTGCCCTCCGACTCCGTGGCCGCTAGAGGCCGCTACTGGCTCGACCTACACCAAAGACTCAGCACCAACTCAGGTGAGCCAACGCTCTCGGAGATTCTTCTCACAGAGCCTCTCGAGCACCCACCGCAGGAACTCGAGTCAGCTATTCCGCACGCTCTGCCACCGTCGACCATCGCCCCCGGTGGCCAGATCGGCTTGTACTGGGAACTCTACGGCGCCGCTGGTTCGCCCCAATTGGCAGTCGTCTCACTGACAGTGGAGAAGGTGGGCAAGGGATTCATGCGGAAGGCGGCGGAGTGGATCGGGCTGGTAGGAGATCGCAAAGACCATATTCAGATGCGATGGGAAGACTCGATCATTCCCCGTGCATACTCCCCGCGCTCCATCACGGTTCAACTATCACCACAGATGGAAGGAACCTACCTGATCACTGTTCAGGTCCGGTTGGAGACAGGAGCTGAGGCGGTGCGCACCCGACGTATCGACGTCGGGCAGTAACTGTACGAAGTGACATGACGGCTGCGGCATGGAGCCGCGACTGGGGGCCGCAGCACCAGCGTTCGTGCGCACCTGACTCGCAGCAGCGACACACGTCAAACATGCGCCGCTTGCAGGTGCAGCGTTGAAGCCCCCGACTACTGGCGATAGAATACTACGCGATCAAACCTGGTCCAGTCAGCTGGACCGACTGCACACATCCACCGGCTAACCGATCGGTGCGGAGACAAAATGCGAGTAATCACACTGCTTGTCGTAGGACTGATACTGGTCTCCTGTTCGCAGGCTGAACAGTTCGATCTGCCCGACCTACCAGACGGGGCTCAAGCGATCTCGTTGCTTGGCGATACGCTCTATCCACTCAGGGCCGCTCCCGAACTACAGCAACAGCGGGAGCAGGAGCTGGCCGAGGCTCGGGCCAACCATGAGGCCGAACCCCACGACGCAGCTGCGCTCATCTGGCTAGGACGGCGTGAGGCATACCTCGGCAACTACCGCGACGCGATACGAACCTACACTCATGGTATCGAGACTCATCCGAATGACGCCCGGATGTATCGACATAGGGGTCATCGCTACATCACGCTCCGCATATTCGACCGGGCGATAGCGGATCTTCAGCGTGCCGCCGAGCTTACTGCTGGACACGAAGACCAGATCGAGCCCGACGGACAACCCAACGCACTCAACATTCCCACCAGCACACTGCAGTTCAATATCTGGTACCACCTGGGATTGGCGCAGTATCTGACCGGTGATTTCGCCAGCGCCCTCACATCCTACCGCGAGTGCATGAAGGTATCCAACAACCCCGATGCTCTCGTCGCGACGAGCCACTGGTTGTATATGACGCTACGCAGGCTCGACCGCGATGCCGAGGCCGCCGTCGTGCTAGAACCGATCACTGACGACATGGAGATCATCGAGAACGACGCCTATCATCAGCTGTTGCTGCTGTACCAAGGGCACGCTTCCCCGGAGTCACTGTTGACTCCCGACAAGGACGCGGTCCAGAGTGCCACCATCGCCTACGGTGTCGGCAACTGGTACTACTACAACGGACAGCAAGCTGAGGCGGATCGGATCTTCAGGAGCATCCTCGAGGGTGACGGGTGGGCTGCGTTCGGGTTCATCGCGGCGGAAGCAGAGCTGGCGAGGAGCAGGTAGCTGGTAGCGGAGAGCGGAGAGCGGGGAGCGGGGAGCAGAGAGGGAAACGCGGTCGAGGATGGCTGAGGATGGAAACTTCGTGGACGGATTGCCACCCTCGACCGCAACAACTGCGGCACGGCTCAACGTCTACTGATAACGACCCCTCCGTTGGTAGTGACCACCTTTACCAGGGCGCCGCCTTGACCCAGCTCGGTGTGGATGCGCCGGTCGATCCTCCCGCTCACCGTGATGGGAAAATCAATGTTCATGCGCCCGTTTGTGGTGCCTGACTCGAGCACCGCGTTGTAACCGTCAGGGATCACGAGCCTCACTCCCCCATTTGTGGTCCGGGCATCCAGCCCTGCTCCAACCCACTCGGCACCTGCGAGCTCGACCCTGAGACCGCCATTTGTAGTGTGTCCGCGCACGTCACCTCCCACACCCCTCAACGTCACACCGCCGTTCGTGGCGCGGAACTCCAAGTCTCCGGCAACCTCCTCTATGGAGATTCCGCCGTTGGTAGTGCTGAGCGAAAGATCGTACTCGCGGGGTACCGAGAGCCGATAGCTGACAGACCAGGATTCACGCCGCTCTGTCCTAGGCCCCTGTGCTCTCAGCGTGGGCCCTGAGGTTGCGATCTCCACCTCAGACACGAGATCTCGGGCAGTCGCATCGGTCCGGGCATGACCCTCAACCTTCACCGCCACCGAGATCTCATTGCGATCCCAACCCGTCACCTGGATTCCGCCGTTCGGACCCGCATCGACCCGGTCGATTGCTCCGGCGGACAGACCGAACTCGCGTACTTCACAATACCAGCCCCGGTCACGGGCCGAGTGATCCAGGCACCATTCGTCCTGGACCTGGAAATCCGGCGCCTTCACCGTGCGCATCCCAAACCACCCCATTCCAACAGCAGTCAGCGCTAGCGGCACCGCGTAGAATCGCACACTCATAACAAATCGCTCCGAGAAGGTCCTTGCACCCCTATTAGACGCACGGAACGAGAAAAACGTTGCCGGACCCACAATTCTGAGGATAAGAAGGCAGGGGACGGGCAGTCTGGCCGAGCTGGCCAGTCGCGGTCAGAACCCGAGTTCCACCCCAAACGTGGCAAGAGTGACCTGAATGGGGACCTCGACCGAGTTCACTGCCCTGTCTATCCGCTGGAATTCGGATTCGGCCTTCACTCGGAAGCGCCCATTCGCTGTTCCCACGGCCACGCCAAGACCCAATTCCACGGCGAGACCAGCCTCTCCGCCGCCGTTGAATCTGGGGTTCACCAGGTAGGCACCACGCGCCCTGACACTGGCGATGCGGGCCATCGGATACTCCGACACGAATCCGATGCGAATCGCCCCCACATCGGGTGCTGCGAACTCCGGATCAACAGTGCGGGCTCCTCCACCAATCTCAATAGCTACCACCGGCGCCACCCAGAAGCTCAACCGCACATCCCACTGCAGCACATCGAAATCCCTGAGGTCAGCACTGTCCGGCTTCATACTGGCCCGAAGCCCAACGGCTTCCAGGCCCAGCCGGCGCCACCGCAAGATGAGCGAGGCCGCCCCACCCACACCCTCGGCGGTCCGGCTCTCGTTCACTTCGTTGTGCGTCATGGCGACGCTGTGGACCCCTACGCGGACGGTTTGACTCCAGAGGGCGGTGGCACCCAAGGCAAGGAGCAACAGCAACGCCGGCGCGATCCGTGAGGCCCTCACCTGTCACCTCCCGCAAGCGGGAATATGGTGAGCATGACCTGGCGGCGCCGTGCGGCGTTCTCTGCCGCGATTTGGGCATTCTGCCGCGCCAGATTCTCCCGCAGCAACTGGTTGTACCGGATGTTGGCGGGGACAAGCTGGGGGTCGGGGCGCTTCACGCTCATGATGAAGCCGGTGAGCAGCCCCAGGGCTCCGACACTGAGTACTTCTCTTTTCGATTCCCCCAAATCGCTGTGCTCGAGCGCCACCGCAGCACCGGCACTCAGCCCAGCGTACAGGACAGCTACTCCGAGTGGTCTCCAGTTGCGGGGGGGGCGTTCAGTCTCGGGTAGCTCGCTGTACCCTGCTAGGCTGGTGAGATGGTCCAGTGTGTCGACTGGCGCGTGCAGAACGCTCACATCGATAGGCGCTGCGAACTCGTTTCCTGCCTCCACCGCAGTTACGATCACCTGGTAGGACCCTGGCGAGGCTGGGTTGCCATCGGGTGAGACGGCGCGCCAGGTGAACCTGCCGCTGCCTGCCACCAGTTGTGAATCGACAACCACATCGTAGTCCGGCCCCACGACCCGGGCAATCGCCCGAGCGGGGCGAGAGAGCTGGAACCGGATGTCAACACCACCCTGATTGGCCACGAACGATGCACTGTCCACCCGCAGTTGCCGCACTACCAAGACCTGGCCCAGCGCAGATGCGTAAAGGGCCGTGATTCGCGGCGATACCATGTTGACGTCTGGTTCTCGATCCGGGTCGAGGAAGATGAGTTCGCGAAAGTGGTCCACGGCCTGCCGGGCTGAATCCAGTGCCCCGAAGGCGAATCCGAGCAACTCGTGGGCGATGATGCGATCGTCACGGCTCAGCAGCCCCTGCTGGAGAGCCTGCTGGGCATTGGTGATGGCATTCTCGAAATCGAGGGCGTCGTAGGCCTGGCGCGCCTGTCGTAGTGCCGGATTGTCCTGGCCTTCCAAAAGCTGGACGGACCCCAGGGTCAGCACCGCAACGATCAGTACCGTGGGCTGCTTCATGACGGGTTCCGAACGAGTGGATACCGTTTGCGAAGCGTGTTGCCCGCAGTGACTAGGATGGTGTCTACCACAGTCTGGTAGCCCTCCCTTCGCAGCTCAACGATGTGTTGGCCCGGCAGCAGTTCGTGGCGTGGCAGGGGAGTGTCCTGGATCTCCACACCATCGATCCACACTGTGGCAAACGGCTGGGCGTCCACGCGAACGTATCCGACGGTCGGTACTACTGGTTCCTGCCGTGTCGGGACGACGCGTGGCTGTGCACGGACGCTTTGCTCCGTTTCCACGGGCGGTGGGATGGTTCTGGTCACCGTGGTTTCGGGTGGTTCATCCGCTGGTCGCTGCCGGCTCTGCGCGACGACTTCCGCGGTGTCAATCAACGACGACTCGGCCACGATGGGAGCAGCCACCACCGAGTCCGGCACTGTAAGCCCGGGCACGGCTGCGGCTGTCAGCACCGAGCCACCATCAGTCTGCATCCTGCCTTCCAACAGGTACCAAGCACCCAGCGATCCCGCTGAGAGAACGACCAGGGTTGCCAACACGGCCGCGATGCGGCGACCGCGCCCAGCCTTCTTGGCGGCCTTGGTGCTCACCTTCGTCTCGATCTGCGCGGTCTTCGCTTCACTGTCCGATCGGCTGGGTCGGCCGAGCGACTCACGTCGCTGGCTGGGCTCCTCCACGGGACGCTCCGGCCAGATGGCGGTAGCGAACGCCTCCATCGAGGGATAGCGGTCTTGCGGCTCCCGGGCCAGCGCTTTGTGGAGCGCTTCAGCCAGATGGTCCGGCAGGTCTTCACGCAGGTCTTTGATCCAAGGTGGATGCTCGAACAGCTTCTTGTACAGTACGGCGTGGATCGAGTCCTCCTCAAAGGGAAGCTTGCCGGCGAGCATGCGGAAACCAACAACCGCGAGCGAGTATTGATCACTCGCACCACCCACATCCACCCCTTTACTCTGCTCGGGGCTCATGTAGTGGGGTGTGCCAACTACCTGACCGGTGGCAGTCAGCTCATGCGTGGCAGATTGGACGGCTTTCGAGATCCCGAAGTCGGTGAGTACGGTGCTCCCGCGGTCGTCTATCATTATGTTGGCGGGCTTGATATCGCGGTGGACGATGCCGCGCCGGTGAGCGTGCCCCAGAGCGCAGGCTGCTTCCCATAAGATGCGTTGTGTCAGATCGATCGGCAGCCTGCCGGCCCCGAGTATGTCCTCGAGACTCTTGCCGGTGACGAACTTCATGACGAAGTAGTGAAAATCACCGTGGCTCTCGACCGAGTATATGGGAATGATGTTGGGATGGTCCAGTTTCGCGGCGGTCCGTGCTTCACGCTCGAAGCGCTCCACTACTTTCGCGTCGTGTGACAGTTCGGGCGGGAGAACCTTGAGGGCGACCGGGCGCTCCAGCTTGCGATCGGTGGCCAGGAACACCGCACCCATTCCGCCGCGCCCAAGCAGCTCTGCCAGGTCGTAGCGCTCGACTACAGCAGCCCGCAGTTGTTCGAACAGCTGATCTGAGCCAGCCCTGAAATCTGGCCGTGGCCCGGTCCCGGGATCCGACGTGTCGGCCCCGCACTCCAGACAGTAGCGGCTGTTCTCGGGAATGGGCGTATTGCAGTTGGTGCAGATCATTGGTCAGCGCCGCGGGACCCGGGGCTGGAGTAACAGATCGCGGACCTGGGCCGCGCTTCGCTTCCCAGCGAGTGAAGCTCTGGCGGCCTCGACGTCGAGCGCGGGGACCGCGGTCAAGATCTCACTACTGAGGGTGTACTCTGTCGGCACGCCCAGAAAGTCTACCACGATAAGGAAATAATCCCCCGCCTCCAGCGGCACTCCGCCGGTTTCGTTCGTAACATCAGCCCCTACTCCAAAATCCACCACAACCAGCGAATCCGGCCTCAAATCACGCACCACGTAGGTGTCCAGGTCAGCGAAATCCTCGGCCGCTTCCAGCCTGAACTGCACACGCTGCCCATCCTGTCCCACAGTGAACCTGTACCAGTCGGCGTCGTGTGGGCTGTCGATGGTAAGTCCACTGAGCGTTCCGGGCACCGTGATGTCCCGGGCCACACTACAATAGTCGTTCTCCTCGAACTGATCGGGAGCCAGGATCGAATGATAGCCGCGCCTGATCTCGAGTCCGCTACGCAGCGGTATTGCGAGGTTGAGACTGTCGACGAAGACTGCGAGTCCCGACAGCTTCGTGGTCGTATCGAAGAACGGACCACCCTCTCCGTAAGTTACGAAGACGTTGTAGGTCCCGGCCGGCAGTCCACCAAGGGGAATCACGGCCGAATCCGGTGGCACCTCAAATGTGAACGCATAGCCACCTTCGTTGGGGAAGTACAGACCCAACCCGTCGCAGGGCCGGAAGTTGGTTCCTACACCCCAGCCACCCGGGGCTACGGCATACACTCCAACGCCCTCACCTGCCAACATGGTGGAAGACCAGAACAGCGAGTTCGTCACATAGACTCTGAATCGGGCACCGCCTGCAGGCGACCAGGCAGATATTGTCCAGTCGTCAGTTCCGGTAGTCGTGAAAGTATACCAATCCACCGGGAGTTGTCCCTCACCACGCCGTACCCGCTCGAAGGCCAGGGCCGGATTCCGTAGCCGTGTAGCAACCGCGCCGAGAGCTCTGGGAGTCGAGTCGTTGGGTTCGTAGAGGTCCCGCTGGATTACGGTTATTGGATCACTTTGAAGGATACCTTCGAATCCAAGCAGCAAGGCGCTGGAACTGTTGGGTGCCGGTGGAGTGGCCCACAATGACAGCACGCCGAACCGGTTGGGTTGGGAGGGGTCCTCCGCAACGTACGATTCAGCAATGGCATCAGCCCCTCCCAAAGTGGCAGCGATCGTCTGCGTGAGACCAACCCCATACAGTTGCACGGTTTCTCCGAACCGCACGCTGTGTGGACCGATACTGTCGAGCTCGTACACATCCCTGACCTTCACATCCTGCACGCCTACCTCCGCCTGAGCGAACGAAACCGCAGTTGCTCTCACGGTGGTCTCACCGGCCGCCACTGCAAGCAAGCGTCCTTCCGGACTGACATTGAGCACCGACTCCCCCTCAGCGGAGAAGCGGATCTCCGCATCAGGCACGCTGTCGTCCCCCAGCATCACCCGTGCGCTGAGCCATACTGTATCGTTGACAATCAGTTGGGGAATCGCACCTAGCTGCACGGTCACCTCGGCGGAGCGGTCCGTCGGAAACTCGCATGCTGCTAGGAGAACAGCGATGGAGGCTGCCAGTACCTTACCCGCATGATGCGATGGGCAGGCTCTCCGACTTGGCCCGGCGGCAGAGCCGGGAACCGGGAGCGGGGAGCGGGGAGCGGGGCCAGTCTGGACCTCACCGATGATGCTATGTAGGAGGCGCATAGTACCTCGGAATGCTATCCGTATCTGCAGTGCACGATGGGAATCCCGCGCAAACCTGTCAAGTCTTTGTCAAGCAGGCAGATAGGTAGTCCTGGTAAGCGGTGAGCAAAGCTCAGTGAGCGAATCAGCATAGGGATCACCGCACACCATTTCAGTGTCTCCGATCACTCCCAGCACCCACCCGCGCTCTCCAACACGTCTGGAGCCACTGAGACACCCCTGCCGCTATTTTCATAGCTTACGCACCCGCATAGCTCGTTAGGCCAGATCAGCCGACGGCTCCCTGCTCCTCGCTCCCTGCTCCCCGTTACCTGACATGAACTATTGGCTGATGAAATCCGAGCCCACTGTCTACTCGATCGACGACCTGGCGCGCGATGGTTCGACGTGCTGGGAGGGCGTCCGCAACTACTCCGCCCGCAACAATCTGCAGCGAATGAAGCCGGGTGATCTGGTGCTCTTCTACCACAGCAACGCAGCGCCACCCGGAGTGGCTGGCATAGCCCGTGTCAGCAAGGAAGCGTATCCCGATCACTTTCAATGGGACCGCAAGAGCAAGTACTCCGACAGCAAAGCCACCAAGGAGAAGCCACGCTGGTTCATGGTGGATGTCGAGTTTGTCGAGAAATTCGTTGGCCTGGTATCACTCAGCAGGCTCAGAGCGACACCTGGCCTCGACAACATGGTGGTCATCAAGCGTGGCAGACTGTCGGTGCAACCGGTGACACGGGTAGAGTTTGAGATAGTGAGGAGGCTGGGGAGATAGGGAAGCGGAGAGCGGAGAGCGGAGTACTGACAAATGACGGCTAGGCTTCCCGACCTAACAGTTTTTCGGTAACTGTTCGGCTAACGGTTCTGTCGAATGACGCTGGCCACAGTTTTCGCAGGCTACTCAAGGTGTGAGCGGCGGGGATGTGGCAATCGTGGCCCGCACCTGCTGCGGCTGACTGATGGCTGCGGTTCGTTGGCTGATACCAAAAAACAGGCGCCCGGCCTGGGACCACGGAGGCCGGACGCCAAACCCCCTCCGGGGGGGGCTTTGACCAGTGAGGGCCAGCCTGGAGACGAACCAACCCTACCGATCAAAATGCACCGTACTTGAAGCCGAGGGCGCTACGGACCATGACTCTCAGAGTCGCCCTCAGAGCCACCTTCCCCGACTTCAGGTGCGCCGAACCATATCCTCCAAGTTGTGAAGACGCGGTTAAACCGGTGTGAAGAATCCGTGGGTGCTAGGCTGCGCCCGGGGTCTGGGAACCAGGAGGTAGGATCCACGCGTACTCGGTGATCGGTGGGACGGCGAGCGGTCGCGGAACGGTTGGTGGCACCGGTTCTTCCACCCCAGAGGCACCCACACTACCCTGGTCCGCCTCGGTCGTGTCCTCAGGTGGCGGAACCGGAGCGCCGCCGGGTGCTGGCTCTGGAGGGATCGCTGACATGCGCCCCGCTATATAGCCTACCGTCGGTCCAGTTGCTGTGATCTGTCGCGGTGAACTTTCGGGTCCTGCATCACAAGAAGCGAGTCGGCGAGCGGCCCTGTGTGACACGCTGTGGCAATCGGTTTGGAAGGACGGACAGGCTGCGACGCCAGTGCTGTCAACAGCAGCCACCACAGCTAGCTTGTGCTCAGCCCGTTGCGGATTCCTGCACTGCTGCAGGTATCTCGGCTAGCACTCCAGCTGCACGCTCAATCGCCTGCTGCAGGGTGGAGAACTGGTACGGTTTGGTGATGAAATCATCCATGCCCGCGGCCAGACATCTGTTGACGTCGTCCTCGGCAGCACCTCCTGTTAGCGCGATGACGTACGGGCGCCGGTCCAGCGGCCGCTCTGCGCGGATTCGAGCAGTGGCAGCCAACCCGCCCATGCCGGGCATGTGCACGTCCATGAGGATGACATCATAGTCGCTCTCCTGCAGTGACTCGAGCACCTCAATGCCATCCGTTGCCTCGCTCGCACCTATGCCCATGCACTCGAGGGCCGCCACGGCAACACTGCGGCTCGGCTCATCGTCGTCCGCTACCAGTATCCGTAGCTGTAGTCGCTCTCCCAGGAGGCGATCGATCTGCCCACCACGAGTCCGGTAGGCTGAACTGGCAATCGAGCTTCCTCGGTTCTCGCCGTTTCCGCTGGCAGGTCCCTGCTTCGTAGCTGCGAGAGCACCGAGCAACACTTTGTGGAGCCGAGCGGGCTTCACCGGTTTCGCGAGGTACGCTTTGAAGCTCGAGCCGGCCCCACCAACCTGCGCGCCGGACGCGGCTGTACCCGACTGTTGCAGAGTCGTCAGCATCACCAGCGGGAATTCGGACAGGCCTGGGATCTTGCGGATTTCCATGGCCAAGCGGAGACCGTCCATTCCGGGCATGTGACGGTCGACGATCGCTGCATCGAAGGCCTCCCCGCTCCGCATCAGTTCCAGGGCTTCGGCTCCGCTTGCCACGGCTGTCGCGTGGACTCCCCAAGCCTCCACCTGCTCCACCAGCAGTCGACCCACCGTGGCGTTGTCGTCAACGATGAGCAACCGCCTGCCCACTAGGGCCGCCTGCTCGCCTCGAGGGCAGCTATCCGCACTCTCATGTGAGGCCGCGGTAATGGTGAAGTGAAAGGTGGAACCCCTGCCGACTGTGCTCTCAACCCACATGCGACCACCCATCATTTCGCTCAGCTGTCGAGCGATCCACAACCCCAACCCCGAACCCCCAAAGCGACGCCCTGTAGACACATCCGCTTGGGCAAACAGCTGGAAGATCGACTCCCAACGATCCTCAGGGATCCCGATCCCGCTATCCTCCACTGACACATGCACTTCGTGGCAACCGTTTTCCACCGCACGGGACGCGACCTTCACGACGACCTCCCCGTCCTCGGTGAACTTAAGCGCATTGCCGAGCAGATTGAGCAGGATCTGACGCAGCCGCGTCTCATCGCCGACCAACCAGGCGGGCGTGCTGTCGTCGATCACGTACGCAATGTCCACCCTCTCGGTCGCACTCGGAGCCACCAGGTCAATACACTGCTCGACGCAGCTTCGTAGGCTAAAGGGACGGAACTCGAACTCGAGCCTCCCGGCCTGAATCCGCGACAGATCCAGCAGGTCGTCGACGAGCCGCACCATGGACCGCGCGCTGCCCTGAATCGTCTTCACCATGTCGCGTTGACTGTCCTCCAGGTGCGATTGCTCCAGGAGCTGGGCCATCCCGAACACAGCGTTCATCGGGGTACGGAACTCGTGACCCAGCGAGGCGAAGAACGCGGTCATCCCCGCCAAGGCCGCCTCAGCCTTCTCCTTTGCAGCCTCGGCAGCCTCGGCGCGTTCGGTGGCGTCCCGCACGGCTGCGTCGCTTAGCTCGTGGATCTCAGGCCGGTCGGCGGGAGCTGCGGCGTTGCGTGGCCGTCTGGATTCGGCCGGCCGTTGGGCGACTTCACAACCGCCGGGCGACCCGGAGTACACGTCCCCCACCGGACGCGTCGTCCCCGATCGTGGCTCATTCGGCCTCGACCCGCGTGGTTTGCCAACGGCGAGCAGTGACGCGGCACTCAGGGTGGCAAGGGCAAACTTGGAGGTCCATGAGAGAGCAGTCACCATTGCAGCCACGCCCAGACCGGCTAGGAGCAATGTCATCGCTCCGAGCCAGAATACTGTCCCCGTCCGCGTGGTCAGCTTCACGCGGCCGCAACCGGGATAGGGCGCTTCTCAGTCAATCTCTCCACCTCAGATGTGCCTCCGCACTGGGTCTCTCAC
>Ga0209536_100002556_pt1 | contig 29641 bp, 23 predicted proteins | sample DeeMarSeWOR28_12_FD_187461 | JGI IMG/M metagenome (GOLD analysis project Ga0209536, IMG submission 187461) | Marine sediment microbial communities from White Oak River estuary, North Carolina - WOR-2-8_12 (SPAdes) (version 2) | ecosystem: Environmental > Aquatic > Marine > Intertidal zone >...
TGGATCTCATTCTCTGCTCTCGGTCATCGACTAGCACCACTCCTTGTGCTGGCAGAACGCAGCACTTTCGCATAATATAGCGCCGGTCGTTGCGCCAGCTCTGCGTAGTGACGTATCTGGTACGACTCGATCTCGTTGGCAGCAATCTCAACGCTCTCCAAGGTACAAGGCATGGGTCACGATGCCCTCGATCTCACTGGACGCACGGCAGTGGTCATTGGTGGCACCTCGGGGTTGGGACGCGCCATAGCCCGCGGCCTCGCCAAGGCCGGTGCGAACGTGGTCGCCAGCGCACGACGGGCCGACCTCGTAGCGGAGACTGCAGCTGAGATCGAAGCGCTCGGCCGCCGCACGCTGCGGATCACCACGGACGTCAGGGATCCCGATTCTCTGCGACACCTGCTGAACGCGTGCGTCACGGAATTCGGCGGAGTCGACGCTCTCGTGAACAGCGCCGGGATGACGCAGAAGGTCCCCGCCCTGAAGATCGACATGAACGACTGGGACAGGATCATTGACGTCAATCTCACCGGAACGTTGCGCGCCTGTCTGATCTTCGGGGAGCACATGCTGCAGCGCGGATGGGGCCGCATCGTCAACATTGCCTCGCTGGCTTCCTTCGTGGGTCTGTACCAGGCTGTGGCATACGGTGCCAGCAAGGCGGCCGTCGTTGCCCTGACCAAGTCCCTGGCCGTAGAGTGGGCCGCCAAGGGTGTGTGCGTGAATGCGATAGCCCCGGGCGTGTTCCCCACCGATCTGAACCGAGAGCTGCTAGAGGGCACGGAGCGCGGAAAGGAACTCGTAATGCGCACTCCCATGAAGCGATTCGGCGAAGTCGATGAGCTCGCTGGTGCGGCCGTGTTTCTGGCTTCTGAGGCAGCGAGTTTCGTGACCGGACAGGTGATCGTGGTGGACGGTGGATTCCTGGCCAGTGGAGTCAACCAGTGAGTCGCCCCACTAGCCGTGACCGCTCCACGTTATCGGATACGCTGTTCCGAGTACCTCGCCAGAACGGCCTCCACGCAATGCAAGCTCGCGGGGAGGGTGGAACTAGAGAACTGAGCAGCTGGCGGCTCATACTCGGTCCCAAAGAAAGCGCTGGGTTTCAAGCGCAACACGAAGAAGCCGTGCTGATACTCCAACAGGGCAAAGGCCTACTCGCGGCCCGGGAGAACGCATGGGAGGTGAGCCGCACCGGCGTGTTCGATGAGCCCGCCACCGCCCTCTACCTCCCACCCGATGTGAACCTCACGATCACCGCGCACACTGTCCTCGAGGGGATCATCGTCACAGCGCCGGCGGAGCCTGGTGGCGTGCCCGTCTTGGCGGCTGCCGGCCAAATCAGTGTACAGCAACGGGGGAAGGATAACTACCGACGCGAGGTGCACGACATCTTCGTGAACGACCCTTACGTGCAGCGACTGATGGTGGGGGAGACATTCAATCCAGCGGGCCACTGGAGCAGCTATCCGCCTCACAAGCACGACGGCAAGGACGGGGAACCGCGGTTGGAAGAGGTCTATCATTACCGCGTCGATCCTCCACAGGGATTCGGCTACCAGTCCCTATACACGGCTGACGGCGAATCGATTACCCATATGGTGCGCGACGGTGATGCGGTCGCGATCCCGTACGGATACCATCCGGTCTGTGCTCCCCCGGGATATCGGCTGTGCTATCTATGGGCCTTGGTGGGAGAACAGAGGGCTCTCGCAGTCCATGAGGACCCGCACCATAGCTGGATCACCGCTCCGTGAACGAACCGTACCAAGCATGTCGAGAGTGACAGTGCCATGAAGATCGTAGATGGGCGTGTGATCGTCTGCTGTCCCGGCCGTAACTTCGTCACCCTAAAACTGATAACTGACGGGGGAATCTACGGGCTTGGTGACGCCACGTTGAACGGACGCGAACTCGCCGTGGCAAGCTATCTGGAAGATCATGTGCTGCCGCTTCTCCTGGGGCGGGACCCACGCCGAATCGAGGATACGTGGCAGTACCTGTACAAGGGTGCGTATTGGCGGCGTGGACCGGTGACGATGGCCGCTATAGCGGCAGTTGACACGGCGCTGTGGGACATACACGGCAAGGCGCTCGGCATTCCCGTGTACGACCTGCTGGGAGGCGCGTCACGCGACAGGGTACGGGTCTACGGACACGCGAGCGGAACGGATGTCGACGATGCTCTCCAAGCGATCGAACGCTATCGCGAACTCGGCTACGAGGCGATACGCGTGCAATCGGGAATTCCGGGATTGGAGAGCACGTACGGTATCGGACGAGGAGATCTATACTACGAGCCGGCCGAACCGGGATTGCCGCCGGAACAACGCTGGAGTACGGAGCGATACCTGGATTTCGTGCCCGAGCTGTTCCAGCGCGTCCGCGCCGAGTTCGGCCCCGAGCCATCGTTCCTCCATGACGCGCATCACCGTCTCACTCCCATAGAGGCGGCGCAGCTGGGAAAGAGCCTCGAACCGTACCACCTGTTTTGGCTAGAGGACCCGGTTCCCGCTGAGCTCCAAGCGGGTTTTCGGCTCATTCGCCAGCACACTACCACTCCTCTCGCGGTCGGCGAGGTGTTCAACACGATCCACGACTGCCAGCAACTGATTCAGGAACAGCTCATCGACTACATTCGGACCACGGTTGTCCATGCCGGTGGCTTGAGTCATTTGCGCAAGATCGCGAGCCTCGCCGAGCTGTACCACGTGCGAACCGGCTGCCACGGAGCTACCGACCTGAGCCCGGTGTGCCTGGCCGCGGCTCTCCATTTCGACTTGAGCGTGCACAACTTCGGAATTCAGGAATACATGAGACACAACGAAGCGACCGACCACGTCTTCCCTCACGAGTACACGTTCGAGCGAGGAGCCATGCATCCGGGTGAAGCCCCGGGTCTGGGCGTTGACATCGACGAGGCGTTGGCCGCCAAGTACCCGTATCAGCGGGCGTATCTGCCGGTCAACAGGAAACTCGACGGCACCATGCACAGTTGGTAGCGCGACATACCACGCTGATGAATTGCCGCGCGAGTCTCGTACTGGCTCTTTCCCTGGCAACAGCCGCCTGCGTAACACGTGGCGACGTGACCGTCATCAAGCTGGCCCACGGTCTCGACCCGACCCACCCGGTTCACCTGGCGATGGAGTTACTGGCCGAACGCGTCGGCGAAGAGTCAGGCGGCACGATGCGCGTCGACATCTATCCGAGTGAGCAGCTCGGCACGGAACGCCAGGCCCTGGAGCTGCTGCAGATCGGGAGCCTGGGAATGACGAAGGTGTCCGCAGCCGTGCTCGAGAACTTCGCAGCGCCGTTCAAGGTGTTGAGTCTGCCGTACATTTTCCAGAATGAGGCCCATCAGTGGGCGGTGCTGGAAGGTCCTATCGGACGGGAGATGTTGGAAATGGCGGCACGCTTCCGCCTGCGGGGCCTCTGCTTCTACGATGCAGGGAGCAGGAGTTTCTACACGAAGGATCGTCCCATTCTGGCGCCGTCGGATCTCACGGGACTCAAGATCCGCACGCAGGAGAGTGCCACCGCGACCAGAATGGTGAGTCTGCTCGGCGGCTCCGCGACGCCGATCGCCTGGGGCGAGCTGTACACGGCGCTGCAGCAGGGTGTGGTAGACGGTGCGGAGAACAACCCGCCGTCGTTTCATTTGTCCCGGCACTACGAGGTCGCCCGCTACTACTCGCTCAACGAACACACCGCTGTGCCGGACGTACTACTGGTCAGCACGGTAGTATGGAACGATCTGACGACCGAGCAGCAGCGTTGGCTTCAGGAGGCCGCCAACGAATCGGCCCAACAGCAGAAGCTGCTGTGGAAGCAGGCAACGGATGAGGCGGTACGCGCCGTCCAGGCCGATGGAGTGCAGGTACTCCGGCCGGACAAGACTCCGTTTGCCGACCTGCTCGCACCGATGTACGAAGACTACCGCGATGAGCCGGCCGTGCACGCGCTGATAGAGCGCATACGAGCGGTGGCTGAGACCGGTGGCGACCAACATTGAGTCTCTCGTCTCGTCCATGATTCCCTCCACCAGAGTCGTCGACCGCGCGCTCGGCTGGGTACTCGTTGTGCTCATGGGCGTCGCCGTTGCGAATGTCCTGTGGCAGGTGTTTACCCGGTTCGTGCTCGCCGACCCCAGCTCCTTCACCGACGAGCTGGCCCGCTATCTCCTGATATGGATCGGTCTGCTGGGAGCGAGCTACGCGGCGGGAACGCAGATGCACCTCGCAATCGACCTGCTTCCAGCCAAACTCACCGGGCGTCCCAGATTCTACGTGGGCGTATTGATAGAGGCGTGTATCTTCCTTTTCGCTCTATCGGTGCTTGTGATCGGCGGAACCCATCTGGTCGTGCTAACGCTCACTCTGGGCCAGACCTCCGCCGCACTCCACGTTCCCCTTGGATACGTCTACTTGGCACTGCCCTCGAGCGGACTCCTGATAATGTTCTACTCGGTTCGCGCCGCATTGGGGCACCGCACCGTGCTGAGAGAATGGGAAGCCGGCAGTATCCGGGTCCGGGAGCCACTCTGATGGAATGGCTGGATGTCCTCGTGCTGGGGTGTTCCTTCGCCGCCCTGCTGGCCCTTGGTGTGCCGGTGGCATTCTCGATCGGTATCTCCACCGTGCTCACCATGCTGCTCAGCATCAAGATCGGGCCCGCGCTTACAACGGAGGCCCAGCGAATTGCCACGGGACTGGACTCGTTCACGCTGTTGGCAATCCCGTTCTTCATACTCGCCGGCCAGCTGATGAATCGTGGGGGGATTGCCCGCCGGCTGATCGAATTCGCCAAGGCGCTACTGGGTGCTCTCCCCGGCGGCCTCGCACACGTAAACATACTAGCGGCCATGTTGTTTGCCGCGATATCGGGATCGTCGGTGGCCACTGCGTCTGCAATAGGCAGCATAATGGGTCCGCGTATGGAGGAGGAAGGTTACGACAGAAGTTTCGGGGCAGCGGTGAACATCACCTCGGCTACCACAGGCCTGATCATTCCGCCGAGCAACATCCTCATCGTGTTTTCGTTGGCGAGCGGAGGAGTGTCGATCACAGCGCTGTTTCTTGCCGGATACTTGCCCGGGATACTAGTGGGACTCGCGCTGATGCTGGTGGCGGGCTGGTTGGCCGTTCGGAAGAGATACCCGGTAGGACGTCCCACCAGTTTGCGTTACACAGGAAAGCGATTCCTGGATGCGGTGCCAAGCCTGCTGATGCTAGTGATAGTCATGGGCGGCATCGTATCCGGGATCTTCACCGCCACTGAAGCGGCCGCGGTCGCCGTGCTCTATGCCCTGATCCTGGCCCTGGCATACCGAGAGATCACGCCAAAGGACTTGCCGCAGATACTCCTCAGCACCTCAGCTACGACTGCCATCGTGCTGCTGCTCGTGGGGACATCCATTGCCATGTCATGGATTCTCGCGTACGAGAACATCCCGCAGAACGTGAGCACAGCACTGATTGGACTCACCGACAACAAGATTCTAATCTTGCTCATAATCAATATCACTTTGCTCGCCGTTGGGGTGTTCATGGATATCACCCCTGCGGTCTTGATCTTCACCCCCATCTTCCTACCGATTGCGGTGCAGCTCGGCGTAGACCCAACTCACTTCGGCATCATCATGGTCTTGAACCTGTGCATCGGCCTGTGCACCCCGCCGGTGGGAACCGTTCTATTCGTCGGGGTTGGTGTGGCACAAACGTCCATTACACGTGTCATTCGACCGCTACTTCCCCTCTACCTCGCGATGGTCGTAGCGCTGATGATCGTTACGTACTTTCCCGTACTGAGCCTGTGGCTACCGAGTGTGTTTGGCGCGCGGTGAGCTAGATACGTTACCCAACTGTCAGCTCACCCAGAAGCCGGCCGGAAGACGGCTGAGGGGCGGTCATTGGTGGATCGCACCCATCTGAAGCTTGACTGCGACGAAGAGAGGGGAGGTGAGGTTGGTGGACCAATGTGATGGAAGACCGAGCAGGAGCGCTAACGCTCTCCTCGTGGTTGACGTTCAAGAAGCGGCGGTGGCTCGCCGTCCCTATTGCGGAGACATCGTGCTCGAGAACATCGCCAGACTGATCGCAGCATGCAGGACGGCGGGCGTGGAGGTGATCCACGTACAGCATGACGGGGAGCCGGGGGACGATGACGAGCCAGGATCGAGTGGATGGGAGATCCATGCGGCCGTTCGTCCCAACCCGAGAGAGAAAATCGTCCGCAAGCGGTTCAACAGCGCGTTCCGCGAAACCGACTTACGGTCCTACCTCGATGAGCGGGGCGTCGGTACGTTGATCCTGGTGGGAATTCAGACAGAGTACTGCGTCGACACGACGTGCCGCGTGGCGTTCGAGCACGGCTTCAACGTGGTGATACCGGAGAAAACAAACACAACGTACGGCAACGGAGAACTCAACGCGAGTCAGATCTACGACCTCGTCAACCGGCGGATCCTCGACGGTCGATTCGCTTTGCTGCGTTCCCTGGAGGATACCCTCGCCGCGATTGAGAAGGGGGAAGCGCTCTGCTAAAGGCCACGCCGGATTCGGGGCCAGCCAGGCCGGCGCCAGTCAACCAGAGATGAAGCAAGCCTATCCCCACGTCACGGTCATGACATGACCCAAAACCTCGAGCAGAGCAGCCGTTGGCTCGCCGGTCTTGCGACCCCCCGACTTTCGGCGTCTCTTCCATGACGACAAGGAGGTCGCCACGCCGTACCATCCCTCTGAGCGTCGCTACGAGTCGATGCCCTACCGCCGCTGCGGCCGCAGCGGTCTCAAGTTGCCGGTTATCTCGCTCGGGCTGTGGCACAACTTTGGTGGGATCGACGACTTCGACACGGCTCGCACCATGGTGTTCCGGGCCTTCGATGTGGGAATCACCCATTTCGACCTGGCCAACAACTATGGCCCTCCCTACGGATCGGCCGAGGAGACCTTCGGCCGGATCTTGCGAGAGGACCTCGGACGGTACCGGGACGAGTTGGTCGTTTCGACGAAGGCCGGCTGGGACATGTGGCCCGGTCCGTACGGCAATTGGGGCTCGCGCAAATACCTGCTCGCGAGTCTCGACCAGAGCCTCAGCCGCCTCGGGCTCGAGTACGTGGATATCTTCTACCACCATCGTCCCGATCCGGAGACACCGTTGGAAGAGACGATGGGCGCGCTCGACACTGCCGTCCGCCAAGGGAAGGCCCTCTACGCCGGGATTTCGGCGTATTCGCCCGACGAGACGCGCCGTGCGGCGGGCCTGCTGCGGACACTGGGAACGCCCTGCCTGATCCACCAACCGCGTTACAGCATGTTGGACCGATCGGTGGAGTATGGTCTGTTGGCGACGCTCGAGGAAGAGGGCATCGGGTGTATCGTGTTCTCACCACTGGAGCAAGGGATGCTGACCGACCGGTATATCGACGGTATTCCGGACGACTCGAGAGCGGCCAAGGCCCACGGCTTTCTCCGCCGTGAGGAGATCACCGTCGAGCGGCTGGCGCAGATACGCCGGCTGGGAGAGATGGCTCGACAACGCAGTCAATCACTGGCTCAGATGGCGCTGGCTTGGGTGCTGCGTCACTCGGCGGTCACGTCGGCTGTGATTGGTGCGAGTCGCGTCGAGCAGCTCGAGGACTGCGTCGCCGCGTGCGAGAACCTGTCGTTTACGCACAGCGAGCTGGAGGAAATCGATCGGATTCTATGAGCGACCGTTACCTTCGATTCTCACAGCTCGCGGTCGCTACGATCGTAGTTCACACGGTGACCTACTTCGTCGTGGGAATTCTCGCTTTCTGGCTCTTAGATTATGCTGCGCTCTACGCGCGCGCCGACATGGCCGGACTTATGCGGCAGACTACTCACCCACTCGTCATGGCTGGTCCTCTGTTCCAGCCGCTCAGAGGGTTCGTGTTCGCCCTGGCCCTTTACCCTCTCCGCGAGATCGTCTTCGCAAGGCCACGTGGTTGGCTGGTGTTGTGGGGCTTGCTCGTCGCTTTAGGCATCGTGTCCACGTTCGGACCGGCCCCGGGTTCGATTGAGGGTCTGATCTACACAGTCATCTCGGTCCCGCATCAGCTGCTTGGCCTGGTGGAGGTGGTCATCCAATCATTGTTGCTCGCCTTCGGCGTGGTCTACTGGGTGAACCACCCAGAGAAGCGCTGGCTGCGTCGGCTCATGATTGTGGCGTTTGCAGTACTCATTCTGCTTGCGCTCGCCGGGCTGCTCGCGGGATCAGGTGGTGTCTGACGTGCGCTTGCAGCAGATGGGCGCCTTGCTTCGTGCGCGGACTATCTCGGTCGCTGCACGCAGAAATCCGGATTCCTCGGGAAGTGGGGGTAAGGTGTCGGGAAGACCTCGAAGACCGTTGTGCCGGTTGATCCGAAACGTGCCTCAGCCGCTCGGGTTGATGGTGGCTTTAGCTGCCCCGTTTACGTGCGCGCTGGCCACGTCTCCGCTCATGGGCCAGGATGACCGGTTGCACGATGATTGGGCGTCCCTTGCTAGATACCGCGAAGCCAACGCGCAACTCGGTCCGCCGCGGCCGGGCGAGCGCCGGGTGGTGTTCTACGGTAACTCCATCACGGACGCGTGGGCGCGGTACTTCGACACGATGTTCCCCGACAAACCGTACGTTGGGCGGGGGATCAGCGGCCAGACTACTCCGCAGATGCTGGTGCGCTTCCGCCAGGATGTGATAGCGCTCGAGCCGGCCGTCGTCGTGATCCTTGCCGGAACGAACGACATCGCGGGCAACACGGGCCCGTCGACGCAGGCCATGATCGAGGACAACCTGATCTCTATGGTGGAGCTTGCCCAAGCGAACGGCATTCACGTGGTGCTCTCGTCCGTGCTGCCGGCGAACGATTACCCTTGGCGGCCGGGGCTGGAGCCGGCACTGAAGATCGTCGCGCTCAACCGCTGGATGAGGGGCTATGCGTCCACACACAACGCTGTGTACCTGGACTACCATTCCGCGATGGCCGACGAGCGCCAGGGCCTCAAGGCCGAGTTGTCCGAAGACGGCGTGCATCCCAACGAGGCTGGCTATCGCCTGATGGCGCCGCTCGTCGAGCGGGCGATCGCCGACGTGCTAGGGCGCCAGTGATGGGCCCGCTTGGAAGACGCGGTCACGCTTCGCGAACCCGCGGCCGCTCCCCTTGTGCTGCGTTGCCCCCGGGTGATATTGGCCGGGTTGTTGGGCGGCCAGTCGACCCACATCGACGCTCGGGCAGAGTTCCCGAGCTCCAACGCGCGATACAGTCTCAAACAACGGTGTCGTCCCATGATCACTACGGTGCTTCGTCTGTTTCTGCTGTCGAGCCTAGTCATACCGAATAGTGTCTTCGGCCAGTCCGGCGGAACGATCCGCAGTTCACTTCTGACGGTCGAGGTTCCATCCGGACGAATCGATACCGTCTATAGCGAAGACCGGCACTTCGAGGCGCCGAACTGGTCACCTGACGGGCAGTCCTTCATCGTGAACAGCGCTGGTCGGCTCTACCGTCTGCCTGCTGGCGGTCACGGGAACCTCTCTGAGATTCCAACGGGCTTCGCCACGCGGCTGAACAACGATCACGGCATCTCACCCGATGGCAGGCACCTGGTCCTGAGCCATGCCGCCGACGAGCACATCACGGATCCGGACCAAGCGTGGCTCGCGTCGAGCATCTACATCCTCTCGATCGAGGGCGGTGCCACACCAGTGAAGATCACGGATCAGGCTCCGAGTTTCTGGCATGGATGGTCTCCGGACGGGACAACGCTGGTGTACACTGCCTTCAGAAATGACGCGTGGGACATCTATGCGATCCCCGCGAGCGGCGGCGAGGAGCGGCGCCTGACCACCTGTCCCGGCCTCGATGACGGCCCCGACTACGCACCCGATGGCGAGTTCATCTATTACAACTCATTCTGTAGCGGAACGATGGAGATCTGGCGCATGCGCTCGGATGGTAGTGGGGCCGAGCAGCTCACCCGCGACGTTCACTCCAACTGGTTTCCGCACCCGTCGCCCGACGGACGTTGGGTGGTTTTCATCACCTATCTGGAAGACCAAGGCCAGTCGCATCCGTTCGGCCGGCAGGTCAAGCTTCGTCTCATGGATGTGCGCGATGGTTCCGTGCGCGACTTGACGCCGCCTTTTTTCGGAGGTCAGGGCACCATCAATGTTCCTTCATGGTCGCCTGACAGTCGCCACGTGGCCTTCGTGGTGTACGAGCGGCGGTAGAGATAGTACAGTACTAGCACGGTCACACCCTGATGAGTCACTGGCCTCCCATTAAAGCGCCGGCGGAGCACCGGCACGAAACGTTGCACTACTAAGGAGGAGGGTAAGCCAATTCGTAGAAGCTACTATGTGGTCGGGCTCATTTTCCTGACATTCTTTGTCATCTCCTTTCTGACGAACATCATTGGCCCGCTCGTTCCAGAGATCATCGATGATTTCGATCTGAGTCTCACCATGGTGGCCGTGTTGCCGCTCTCGTTCTTCATCGCGTACGGCGTCATGTCGATTCCCGCAGGGCTGCTGATAGAGAGATTCAGTGAAAAGCCGATCATGATTGCCGCCTTCATTATCGCGTTCATGGGCTCATCCACCTTGGCCCTGTTCCCCAGCTATCTGACGGCAATCTGCTCCCTGTTTCTCATCGGCTCCGGCATGGCCATGCTCCAGGTCGCAATCTACCCGCTGTTGCGCGAAGCCGGTGGAGAGGAGCACTACGCGTTCAACGCCACGATCGCCCAACTGGTTTTCGGTGCCGCGTCCTTTCTCAGCCCTCTCGTGTATTCATATCTCGTGCTCAACCTCGAGAACCGGACTGCCGATTCGAACCTGCTGATCACGACGCTGTCGCGGGTGGTCCCTGAAAGCGTTCCCTGGATATCGCTCTATTGGCTCTTCGCAGTAATTGCCTTGCTCATGATCGGAGTTGTCGTCGTCTCGAGAATTCCGAAGGTCGAGCGGAAGGCCGACGAACAGGTCGGTGGCTTTACCACTCACCTAGGTCTGATCAGGAATCCGATTGTCATTCTCTTCTTCCTGGGGATATTCACGTATGTGGGGCTAGAACAGGGCGTGTACAACTGGATATCACAGTTTCTCAACACCTACCACGGTTACGAACCACGGACAATCGGTGCACACGCAGCTTCCCAGTTCTGGGGCTTCATGACTATCGGCAGCATCGCGGGCGTCGTGCTGCTGAAGCTAGTCGATAGCAAGGTCGTGCTGGTCACCTTCACCGCTGCCGCGATCATCAGTCTAACGGCAGCTTTATTCGGCCCCGGTCCGGTGGCTCGGATTGCTTTTCCACTGGTCGGATTCTTCGCCGCGGTAATGTACCCGGTGATCTTTTCCCTGGCGCTGAACTCCGTTGCCGAGCACCACGGCAGTTTTGCGGGGATTCTGATTACCGGGATCATCGGGGGTGCCATCGTCCCCTTCATCGTTGGTAAACTGGGAGATGCCTTTGGACTGCGCACCGGCATGCTGTCTCTCTATTTGGCATTGGGCTACATCCTCAGTATCGGTTTCTGGGCCAAGCCTTTGATCAGGAACGTCACGATCCAATTACGGAAGAAGGAAGCTGCTTGACACGCGATCCAGGAATGCTCGCCTGCGGGTGTGACAACAATGGCAAAGAACACAATCATCGGCATTGACGTAGGAGGGACCAACGCCCGGGCCGGAGTGGTACGGAATCAGCAGCTTGGGGATGTGCTATCCATCCAAGTCAATTCCGACGGGTCGGTTGAGGACGTTTTGGATCAGATTTGCGGACTCATCAATCGGGCGAAGTCAAATGATGTTGACGCCATCGGGATCGGTGTTCCGAGTGTGGTGGACCTCGAAACTGGTATCGTGTACGACGTACAGAACATCCCGTCCTGGAGAGAAGTGCACCTCAGGTCGATTCTGGAAGACAAATACTCAATCCCCGTTCTGGTCAATAATGACGCCAACTGCTTTGCGCTGGGCGAGAAGCACTTTGGAAAGGGCACTGGATGTCAATCATTGATCGGACTCATCGTGGGGACGGGATGTGCCGGAGGCATCATTGTCGATGGCAAGTTGTATCCCGGAAGGAACTGCGGCGCCGGTGAGTTCGGGATGATTCCGTATTTGGACGGTATTCACGAGCACTACTGTTCAGGACAGTTCTTTCCTCGTCGCATGGGACAGACAGGAGCGGAGGTCTTTCAGAGGGCGGTTGCAGGCGATCAGGAAGCAGTAGAGGTCTTTGCCGAGTTCGGACACCATCTGGGCGAGGCCATCAAGACGGTCCTTTATGCTTACGACCCCGAGACGATTATCCTGGGTGGATCCGTTCGCAAGGCTTTTCGATTCTTCGAGCAGACTATGTGGGAATCAATCCTCTCCTTTGCCTTCTCGCCCTCCATCAAGTCACTGACGATCGAGGTGTCAGAGCTCGAGCATGTCGCAATCTTGGGTGCGGCTGCGCTGCATTACGATGCTGCACTGACCGCCACTTGATTCGGTGCTGCGCGACGTTGCTCGCGTCGCACAGCCCTCTGGGGGAGCCCCGGCGCTGCCGTTACGGGCGCCTGCGAGCGCTCAACGGACGACCCTCTCCGCGTTCCACGCCTCGGCCGTCAGCGTCACCCGCGCCGGAGCCTGCCCGCTAAGGAATGACGCCGTCAGCGAGCGGCTCTCGCCCGGGAGCAGCTGCAGATAGTTGTCGCTCCAGAACACCGGCAGGACCTCCTCACCGTTATCGGCGTCCTCGATCCTCAGGTGGACCTGAAAGGCCAGCGAGGAGCCGTTGTTCTGGACGCGCACCCGTATCGCGCCGTCGGGTCCGGCAGGCTCAGCTTCGAGAGCCAGCGTCGTCTCGGCCAGCTCGGCCAGCGCCGTCAGGTCGGCGTGGGTCTTCGTCGGAGTGTAATACCACTCGGTGTTCTCCCAGTCGAGCACGTCCTCCTGCGTCGAGAGCCAGTAGAAGTTGGAACTCACTCGCTCTCCGGCGGCGTTGCTTAGCTCCAGCGTCAGGAAGTGGGTCCGCGACAGGCCCTCCGGCCTGGGCAGGGTGAGCACGCGTACCACGGTATCCGCAGGAACGTCGATTAGCGCCTCACCCGCGAAGGCCTCGCTCAGATCCAGGTTCAGCAAGCGCGCCGTCACCTTCAGACCGGTGCGAGGAAGCTGCTCGTCATTCACGACGGCGACCGTCCGGTCGTCGTAGGAGAACTGGACATGGACCGGCTCGCAGGCCCTCTTCGTGCCGTAGTAGCCGCCGCCGGGTAGCAGGTAGTAGTCGTACAGGTGCCAGATCATCGACGGCCAGGCGTTGTTCAGCATCCACTGGATGACCCCTGTGGAGCGGTACTTGTTGCGGCCGTACCCCTCGAACATGGCACGCTCCCCTTCGTAGGCCAGCGCCTGCGCCTTGCGGGCATAGTCCGCGACGCTCGTCGCCGGGCCGTAGCGGGCCTCGAGTGCCTCCGTGAATCGCGAGAGATCCCTGAATTGGCCGCCCCCAGCGTGAAAGCTCCAGTACTCGTTCATTGGCCAGAGACGATCGGCGGGGAGCATACGCTCCAGACTCTCGAGGGGCGGGACCGCGGCGCCCGGCCCTATCTCGGTAGCGAAGCCGAAGGCTCCGCCATGGCTGGGGTCGGCGAGCCAGTAGGAGGGGGGCACATACGCGTAGGGTCCCCGCATCTTGACTCCGCTAGGGCCGCTCACTGGACCGGGGGTGTCGGTGGCGTTCGACAGGATGGGCTTGGACCAGTCCACCGCGGCCAGCACGTCGAGGTATGCCTGCTCCACGTCGGGGGGTGGCGGGTTGTCGCTTCCATTCAGCCAAACCAGCACGCTGGGGTGGTTCCGCAGCCGCACGGCCTGATCGTGCAGCGATGCGGGTCCCACGCGGTAGTCCTCGTCGTCCCACTGAGCCCACCGCTCCCAGTGACTGCAGCAGCACCAACCCGGCATCAGGAGGATGCCGTACTCGTCTGCGAGGTCGTAGAATAGGTCGGTCTCGAGCTTGCCCTCGAGGCGAATCGTATTGAGTCCCATCTCCCGCGTGTAGCGCAGCTGGGCCTCAAGGCGCTCGCGAGAGGCGGGGCGGAGCATCATGTCTGGGGCCCAGCCCCCACCGCGTACGAGGATGGCGCGCCCGTTGACGCGGAACAGGCGATGCCCATCTGCAGTCAGCTCCGAGCTCATCTGCTGGATGCCGAAGCGCACGACCTCTCGGTCCGACGGGGATCCCTCGACGTCCGCGTCGAGAGCGAGCGTGTACAGTTCCTGCGTGCCCATCCGGTAGGGCCACCAGACGCGCGGCTGCTCGATCCTCAGCGCCGGGTGCTCATCCGCAGCGAAGCGGAGCGTGCGGCGCTCACCGGCGGCCAACGTCACCATGGTCTCGAAGCGGCGTTCCTCGATCGCGCCACGGACTACGCCTGCGACCGGGGCATCGGTCGTGTTGCGGATCTCCACGCTAACGCTCAGCTCGGCGCGGTCTCGCGACGGCAGCTCCAGCTCCGAAACCACGTGCGGGTTGTTCAACTCGAGCGGGCCGCTCTCCGTGAGGTACACCTCGCCCCACAGGCCCATGTCCTTGTCCGCCGGCATGGGATTCCAGTCCACCCAGGTGAAGGCCAGATCCCGGGGTTCCGGGGCGAAGACCTCTACGGCGATCGCGTTGGCTTCGCCGGCCCGCAGCAACGATGTGACATCGTACGCGTAGCGCCGGTACGCCCCGGCGACCTGGCTGCTATCCGCGATCCGCGTGCCGTTGACCCAGATGTTCGCGCGGAAATTTATCCCGTCGAAGTGCAGCCGCACGCTGCGTCCCTCGAGCCGCGCCGGCAGCGTGAACTGCGTGCGGTACCACCACGAATGGCGGAACGGGCTGTCCTCCGGCATGGGGCGCCTCACAAAGTTCTCGCCGATCGGGTACGTGGTCCCCGGGATGTCGCGCAGGTTCATCCCGAAGTAGGGATCCTCGTAGACGCCACTCTCCACCAGGGCTGCGACGACGGTGTTGGGCACCCCTATGCGGTGCCAGCCGGCGGTGTTCAGGCCGGGCTGGGAGATCGTCTCACCCCCCTCGACCACCTCTCCAGCAGAACGCAGCGCCCAACCGGTCGAGAGGAGGAGTCGGTCGCTGGCGGCGCTGCCGACGGATGTCAGGCCCATCCAGGCCACGGCGAGCAGGACGATGGCGTCCACTGGGACCTCCTTCGCGTCCGGACAGAAATCTGCTTCTCTCGCTGCCAAGTATGCCGCCCCGAAATGGAGCTGTCCAACGCTGCGTCGTTCTCAACAGACTGTGACGGCCATGTTGAGAATGAATTGATGCGGGATGGCGGTAAGGTGGCCTGAACTGTTTATTTACCCGAAGATCTTTCAAGTCATTCAAGCTGAGATGGTCAGACAATTCCTTCTGAAAGGTGGGCAGTGAGTATGCCGAGAGAAAAGGGCTCCTCGAGAAGGGAATTTGTGAAGCGCCTCGCTCAGGGATCGTTGGCGGCTGGAGCGTTTCCCTATGTCGCAGCGAGCAGACCTTCCAAGGAAACTGTGATCCTGGAGCGAGAACCACACCCGGATCAAAACCGACAATTTGCCGCCAACGATACGGTGCGCTTGGGAGTGATCGGGAGCGGGATCATCGGATTCTACAACATCGAGTCGGCATTGAGCGTTCCGGGGGTCGAGTTGGCTGCCGTATGTGACCTGTATGACGGCAGGCTCACACGGGCGAAGGAACAATTCGGTGAGGATCTCATTACAACCAGAGATTACCGCGAGATATTGGCCAGGGATGACATCGATGTGGTTCTGGTCGCCACCCCGGATCACTGGCATGACATCATCAGCATCGATGCCATGAGGGCGGGGAAAGCCGTCTATTGTGAGAAGCCCATGGTACAGGAAGTTGCCGAGGGGCATAGAGTGATAGAGGCCGAGAAGCAGTACAACGCGAAGTTCCAGGTCGGAAGCCAGGGTGTCAGTTCGATTGTCTTTAAGAAGGCACAGGACTTGTATCGGGCCGGCGAAATCGGAGATCTGATCCTGGTGGAAGCGGTCAATGACCGCCATTCGACGCTGGGTGCCTGGCAGTATTCAATTCCCGCCGATGCTTCACCGGAAACGCTCGACTTCGACACTTTCCTGGGAGACACTGCCAGGGTGCCGTTTGATCCGGTTCGGTTCTTCAGGTGGCGCAATTACCAAGCTTACGGAACCGGCATCGCGGGGGATCTGTTCGTTCACCTGTTCTCCTGGCTTCACTGGGTTATCGGCTCCGACGGGCCGAACAGAATATTTGGCTCCGGTGGCTTGAGGTATTGGAAAGACGGCAGAGATGTACCCGATGTATTGACCTGTGTTGTGGATTATCCAGAGACACCGACCCATGCGTCCTTCAATATGCAAATTCGGGTCAACTTCGTGGCCGGTGGCGGGGGACAGAATTCACTCAAGCTGGTCGGCTCGGAAGGATCACTGACGTTTGCACGTGGCGGCTTGTCCCTGAGCCGCACGCCCCTTCCCAGCAAGCCTGAATACGGATCCTATGACTCCTTGTTCACGTTCCCTCAAGCCATGCAGGATGAATTCGTAAAGCAGTACGGCTTGCAATACTACGATGTGCCCCCCAACATCAACGAACCCGACGAGATCATCTATCGGCCGCCCGAAGGATATGACGACCGTGTTGATCACTGGGCGAAGCTGATCGCCGCGGTTCGAGATGGGAAAGCCATCGTAGAAGATGCCACGTATGGGTTGAAAGCAGCCGGACCGTCTCTGGCAGCCAATGAAAGCTACTTCAGCAGCAGGATAATCAACTGGGATAATCAGAGGCTGGAGTACACCTAAGCGTGGCACCACCCCAGTGGCTCGGACAAGTGGGCGGCTGTAACAGGCCGCTCACTTTGTGAAATCTCAGCCGCAGGCGCCCGGGAGTTTGTGACCCCAGTTCCGTCACCGCTTGACGGCGAATGGAAAGACGAAGGGCGCTCATGCAACGTACAGCACGATGGCTCGCGCTCGGCGTTCTCGCGTTCGTTGCAGCACCCGCGTGCAGTGACCCACTCGGCATCGACGATGTTATCGGCATTTGGAACACTACGTCAATCGGGGGCTATTCCGTTCCGGGAACCGTGGTATACGAAGGCATCAGCCACGACACGGAGTACGTCCGCTGGGTATTGTACGACGGGGGACAATGTACACTCACCCAGCGGATAGCTGGCGTTACCGATACTTATGATGAGTGCGATTACTCCGTGAGCTTGGAGCAAAAGACGGTTACCATCATTTTCCAGTTCCAGGCGTGGGACGGTAGCCTCGACGGAGGCAGTATGACACTAACCGACCCAAAGGACACAGTCTGGATACTTCACAAACAGTGAGCGTCGAAGTGCAGTCCCTGGCGGTTTACCATCCGGTCCCGCGCCGTGCAACAGACACCACATCAATTGCAGGAAGGAGCAAACGACATGAAGAATCGGGCTCTGGGTACCACCGGATACGAGGTCAGTGAGGTCGGCTTTGGTGGTTGGGGGCTCGGTGCGAAGATGTGGCGCGGCGTCGAGGATAGTGAGGGACGCGACGCGCTACGCGCGGCTGTTGCGGAGGGTCTGACGTTTTTCGATACGGCGTTAGCCTACGGAGACGGCCATAGCGAGCGTCTGATCGGTCAAGTGCTACGAGAAGAGATCAGTGACGGTCGTGCTGTCGTAGCCACGAAAGTCCCGCCGCTGAACCAGCAATGGCCCGGACACGAGAGCAGCTCCATTGCTGAGGTTTTCCCTGCAAAGCATCTCTCGGCGTGTACGGAACAGTCGCTCAGGAATCTCGACGCCGATGTCTTAGCGGTCCAACAGCTACACGTATGGCACGACTCCTGGCTCGACGATCCGGAATGGCAGGCATCCTATGAACGGATGGTTCGCCTCAAAGAGGAAGGCAAGGTCCTGCACTGGGGGATTTCGATCAACGATCACGCGCCCGCCACTGCACTTCGCGCGTTGGCGGATCCGATCTTCGAGACCGCCCAGGTGATCTACAACATCTACGATCGATCCCCAGAGGAAGCGTTGTTCGACCTCGCGATGGCAAAGCCGCTTGGAGTGATAGTTCGCGTACCGTTTGACGAGGGCGCGCTCACCGGACGCATTCGATCCGACACGGTGTTCCCGGCCGGGGACTGGCGGGAGCAGTACTTCCAAGGCAACCGGCGTGCGGAGGCGGAGCAGAGGGCAGAAGCGCTGGCCCAACTGCTGGATGACCAGGTCGAGACGCTACCGGAGCTTGCTCTCCGTTTCGTTCTGTCGGCACCGCAAGTGTCGACGGTGATTCCGGGTATGCGGCGGGCTGAACACGTTCGGTTCAATGCCGCGACGTCGGGCAAGGGTCCGTTGGCCCCCGACATGCTATCCCGACTCGAAGCACACGCTTGGGACAAGAACTGGTATCCGGCCTAAGCGGCCGCAGCCACTAGCCGGTCGAGGATACGAGCGTTCAGTAGTCCCTCGTTCGACCGGAGCAATGGTGATGTTCCGCTTAGGATAGCCTTGCACAGGTCTTCGATCTCCATCCGAAATGTGTTCACCGGCTCGAATTCTATGACCCGCTCCGTATCACCAACCTGGACCGTGACTCGCGGCCGACGCATCCATGTGACGAACGGCTCATTGAGACTTAGCACGCCCTCAGTTCCGATGAGCGCCGCTCGCTGATGGAGCCCGCCTACGAAGCCACATGAGATGGCTGCATGCTTCCCCGACTCGTACTCCAAGACGGCATGGAAGCTGGTGTCGACCCCGTGCACGCCGTCAATCTCCGCCCACGCCTGGACGTCTCGAGGAGAGTCTCCCAAGAACAGTCTGGCGAAGTTCACGCAGTAGCAACCAACATCGAGTAGGGCACCGCCGCCCCATTCCGGACGTAAACGAACATCGTTCGCTTGCGTCATGTGAACCCTGAAAGAAGCCTCCACTACCATGAGTTCACCGACTACGCCCTCCTGTAGCAACTCCTGAGCCTTTCTGATCTGAGGGTGGTATCGATACATGAAGGCTTCCACGAGAAGGTGTTTTGTCGCGTCGGCGGTCGCTGTCATCTCTTCGCACTCCGTGGCTGTGCAACCCAGAGGCTTTTCACAAAGCACGTGCTTCCCGTTCCTGAGGGCCTCGAGCACCAACTCCTTGTGCAGCCCGTTATGTGTGGCAATGTATACCGCGTCCACATCCGGATCTCGAAGGAGTTTCGCATACGAATCGTAGGCCCGCTGCGGATCGAGGGCTTCCGCTCGGCGTATGTCCCTGCTGGCTGCCGCCAGGAGCACCGCATGCTCTGTGCTCAGAAGTGCGGGTGCGAACTGCTCTCGAGTGATTCGACCTACTCCGACGATACCGAATCGCACTTGACCTGAATTCATGAAGGCGGCCTCACATGACGAGGGCCTCATTCCGGTCCCTGACTGGACCGATGCCGGCAATAGAGCGAACTTTTAGGTACCGTACTCCATCGTAGCTAGCAAGGAGGCCCAGCTCAACTCGTGCTGGTACGTTCGCGTGCTGGTTGATCTGCCGCAATATGCGCGGGTGGAGTGCCCGGGATCGTTCGGGCATAGAACAATCGGCTTCAAACGAATGTGCACTGTCGTGTTGCTGGCGCAGTTCCTGCTTGTCACCGCAGCTTGGGCACAAGGATCGGGGCACCTCGTCCTTCCCCGTCTCGACGGGCCCATCCGACTCGACGGATTGAGCGACGAACCGGCCTGGGAGGCCGTCGAGCCTTGGCTGCCTACGCAGTACGAACCGGACAACGGCGCGCCGCCCACCGAACGCACAGAGTTCCTCGTAGCCTACGACGACGATTACATCTACTTCGCGCTGCGAGGCTACGATCGGGATAGCACCGGCATTCGCTCCAACACGCTCTATCGCGACCGGCTCAGCGGGGACGACCACTTCGAGATCATCCTCGACACCTTCAACGACAATGAGACGGCCGTCCTTTTCACAACCACGCCGGCGGGGATCCGCAATGACGCGGCCATCTCCAACGATGCCAGTGGCGGGGGCATCGCCTCGGGTGCATGGATCAACAGGGATTTCAACACTTTCTGGGATGTCGCGACCGTGGTAAACGGGGAAGGCTGGTTCGCTGAGATGCGGGTACCCTTCACCAGTCTTCGCTTTCAAGACGAAAACGGCCAGGTGGTGATGGGCATCACCCTGCAGCGTAAGGTGGCGCGCAAGACAGAGCGCCTGGTCTATCCGCCCGTGCCGTCTGTCGCCGATTGGGCGTTTCTGAAGCCATCGCTCGCTCAGAAGATCGTTCTCGAAGGCATTCGCCCGCGCACACCGCTCTACGTGACGCCGTACGGCCTGAGCGGAGTCGAGCAGGCATTCCTTCTGAACGAATCCGGGACCGGCTACCCCCGCGAAGACGACCTCAAAGCCGAGGCTGGTCTAGATGTCAAATATGTCCCCACGAACAACCTGGCGCTGGATCTGACAGTCAACACCGACTTCGCGCAGGTCGAAGCCGACGATCAGCAGATCAACCTGACGCGCTTCTCGCTTTTCTACCCGGAAAAGAGGCAGTTCTTCCAGGAACGGGCAAGCGTTTTTGAATTCAGAACCGGCGGGTTGAGCCGCCTGTTCCACAGCCGCCGCATCGGCCTCACCGACGACGGGCAGCCGGTTCGAATACTCGGAGGCGCGCGCCTCGTAGGCCGCTGGGGCGGCTGGGACGTCGGCTTCCTCAACATGCAGACCGCCAAGAGCGATTCGCTCCCGTCCGAAAACTTCGGCGTGCTGCGCCTGCGGCGTCAGGTGTTCAACCCCTACTCGTATGCCGGCGCCATGGTCACCAGCCGCCTCGGCACCGATGGCAGCTATAACCTGGCCTATGGACTCGACGGCGTCGTTCGCCTCGCCGGGGACGATTATCTGACCATTCAATGGGCGCAGACGTTCGACCACGAACAGATCGACGACGGCAACCTCGACCTCGTCAACAGCGGGCGATTTACCGCTGAGATAGAGCGACGGCGGCGGCGCGGATGGGGCTATAACGCCGCCGTGGCCTGGGCCGGGCCTGCTTACGATCCGGGCGTGGGCTTCACCCAACGTAACGATTTCACACTGCTCGACGCCGGGGTCTCGTATACCTGGCTACCTGGCGAGGCGTCCTCGCTGATCTGGCACAAGCTGGGACTGGCCGGTTTCGGCTTCCTGCGCAACGGGGATCGCTCCGTCGAGTCGGCTGAGGTGGGGCCGGAGTGGGAGTTCGCCGCTAAATCGGGCGCGGGCGGCGGCCTGGAGACCAAGGTGCTGTTCGAAGACTTGCTGGTTCCTTTCGCGCTTTCTGATGAGGCTGTGGTGCCTGCCGGGAGCTACACGTTCTTCCTGGTCGGTGCTTCTTACCACGTCTCGCACACGCGGTTGTTTCAACTGCGGCCGCGCGTCGAGGCCGGTACGTTCTACGATGGTTGGCAGGTGGCAGCCCAGGTCTCTCCGATATGGTACGTCTCGCCTCACCTGGAACTGTCGGGCTTCTACCGATTCGACCGGATCCGCTTTCCGGATCGGGATCAGCGCTTTGACTCGCATCTAACCCGCCTCCGCATCGGCACGGCGCTCAACACCAAGCTATCCACCAACGCGTTCATCCAATTCAACAGCGCCAGCAACACCGTGTCGGCCAACGTCCGTTTCCGCTACAACTTTCGCGAAGGCAACGATCTCTGGATCGTATACAACGAGGGCATGAACACCGACCGTCGTCGCCTCACGCCGACACTGCCCTTCACCGACACCCGGACGATCCTAGTCAAGTACACTTTCACTTTCCATTTGTGATCCTCGACAAGTCAACATTCGCGGGCGTACAGAGCAGATCGCGAATGCATAATATGCCAGGCTCGCCGACGCCTATGATGGAAACGAAAACGCCTTGGTCGATCAGCAGATTGAGAAACCATACCGTTGGAGCCACGAGACGATGAATCAGACGAGACCGATCTGCGGTGTGAGCACTGCGCTAGCGTTGTGCGTTCTACCCTTCATATCCGGCTGTGTGCGGGGCAGCGGCGTCGCGAGCGGCGAGCTCAAGAAGTGGCACAAAGTCACCGTGACTTTCGTTGGACCGGAAGCAAGCGAAGGTGGAACGCCGAATCCGTTCCTGGACTACCGGCTGAACGTCACATTCACGAACGTTGACAGATCGTACACGGTGCCCGGCTACTTCGCCGCGGATGGCGATGCAGCCAATTCATCGGCCACTGCAGGCAACAAGTGGCGAGTCCATTTCGTTCCGGACGACACAGGCACGTGGCGCTATTCCGTTTCCTTCAGACAAGGAACTGGAATTGCCGTGTCAGACGCCGACTCGACGGGCGAGTCGGCGGGGCATATGGATGGTGCACAGGGTTCCTTCACCGTTGAACCGAGCGATAAGGGAGGACGTGACTTCCGGGGCACAGGAAGGCTGCAGTATGTGGGAGAAAGGTACTTGCGATTCGCCGAATCCGGAGAGTACTTCCTGAAGTGCGGTGCCGACGCACCCGAAAACCTACTAGCCTACCGAGACTTCGACGGAGACTTCAAGCAGGACGGCGAGAACGACCATCTCATCAAGGATTGGGCACCACACGTAGACGACTGGACCGAGGGCGATCCCTCCTGGCAAGATGGCAAGGGAAAGGGACTCATCGGTGCTGTCAACTACCTGGCCGCCAAAGGCATGAATGCCTTCTCCTTCCTGACCATGAACATCGCGGGAGACGACCGCAATGTATTCCCCTACACCACCTACGACGAGCGGTACCGCTTGGACGTGTCCAAGCTCGATCAATGGGAGATAGTTTTCGAGCACGCCGATCGGCGCGGACTGTATCTCCATTTCAAGACTCAGGAGTCAGAGAATCAGACGTTACTCGATGAGGGTGACGTGGGTGTTCAGCGCAAGCTGTACTACCGCGAGCTCATTGCTCGTTTTGGACACCACCTCGCGTTGAACTGGAACCTGGGAGAAGAGAACGGTACGTGGGGCGCCGACCCCGCGCAGACCACCGACCAACGCCGCGCCATGACACAGTACTTCTTCGATCATGACCCGTACCGCCACCACATTGTGATCCACAACGGCCAGCCGTTTGACGATCTGCTGGGTGACTCATCCCGCATAACGGGTCTGTCGGTCCAAACGGACCAGCCCGATTTCAGCCGCGTCCACGGGGCTGTATTGCACTGGCTGGGCCAGGCCGAAGCCAGCGGCAAACCATTGGTGGTTGCAGTTGACGAGCCCGGCGACCACCTGCATTCGCTGCTCACCGACCGAGAGGACCCGGAGCACGACAACGCGAGGAAGAACGCACTGTGGGGAACGCTTCTGGCCGGCGGCGCCGGAGTGGAATGGTACTTCGGGTACGAACACCCGCAATCGGACCTCACAGCGCAAGACTGGCGCTCGCGCGACCGTATGTGGGATCAGTGTCGCATCGCTCTCGAGTTTTTCGAGGACAACGCGATTCCGTTCTGGGACATGCGTAGTGAGGACCAGCTGAGCTCGACGAAGGAGTCGTACGTATTCCGGAAGCGCGGTGAGGCCTACGTCGTATACCTGAAGGAGGGAGAACGCACGAAGCTGAATCTGGAGGACGATCACACGACCTTTTACTTGCGGTGGTTCAACCCCAGGACAGGAGAATTCGTCGGCGATCAGTCAAATGTAGAACGTGGAGCCGTGATAGAACTTCTCCCTCCTGCGGACAGCGGGGAGGATTGGATAGCGTATCTCAGGAGTCCGTAGCGGAACGTATGACCTTGCATATGCGTCGATTGCGAGCGCAGAGACAGCTCTCGTCGCGTCTGCCACTTGTACTATATCGAGCGCTACTGCTAGCTTATAGCCCATGACCAAAATCGGATTCCTCTTCTGTCTGCTGACGGCTCTAGGGGTTCTGCCGTCGGATTCCGCTCTCGCCCAGGGCGGTGAGAACCAACTCCGCATCATAGTCTTCGGTGCCCACCCGGACGATCCCGAGAAGGTGGGTGGGACCATGGCGAAGTTCGTCGAGCAGGGTCACAAGGTCCGACTCGTTTCCCTGACCAACGGGAACGCGGGCCATTTCGAGATGGGCGGAGGTCCTCTGGCCCAGCGACGGTACCGGGAGACCCAATGTGCGGGCCGCGCCATCGGGGCTGAGTACATCGTGCTCGACAACGACGATGGCAAGCTCATGCCCACTCTGGAGAACCGGGAAGAAGTGATCCGTCAGATTCGCGAGTTCCAGGCGGACATCGTCATCAGCCCCCGTCCCAACGATTACCACCCGGATCATCGCAATACGGGATTGCTGGTGCGGGATGCGGCCTACATGGTTACCGTGCCCAACATCGTTGCATCGGTTCCCCACCTCACGAAGAATCCCGTCTTCATGTACATGGCGGACAGGTTCACGGAACCCTCTCCCTTCGTTCCAGACATCGCGGTGGCAATTGACGATGTGATCGAAAAGAAGATCGACATGTACCATTGCCATGAGTCGCAGATGTATGAATGGCTGCCCTACAACCAGGGCATTCTCGAATCGGTGCCAAGCGATCCTGCGGAACGGCGCGATTGGCTCGCCGAGGTGCGAGGATTCAGATCGTCCGGACCTGGAGAGGCCTATCGAGACCTGCTGATCCAGCTATATGGTCAGCAGCAGGGGAGCCAAGTGAATCAGGCGGAGGCGTTCCAGATTTCAGAGTATGGCTCACAGCCGTCACTCGAGGAGCTGAAGAAGCTGTTCTCGTTCTTCGATTGATCGCCGTGTTGTTGAGCTGAATCGCTCCAGGATGCCGCTGGATCCTGCGACCCGGCTCGGGTGGGGTCGCCGGCTAACCGCCCTCAGTTGCCAAACCACGCCATCCACAGAATCGCGCCCGCTGTGCCGTCCATCGTGGGCTCGTTTGTCGAGTAGTCTCCGATGTCGTCGTGATAGACCACGTACTGGTTCTGGAACTGGGCGAACTCATCGGGTGAGTAGAGCGTTATCCCCAACAGGCTTGAGTAGATCGAACGGAGCACCGGGCCGTCGACCAACCCACCCGGGACCTCCTTTTGCGTTAGCGCCCAGACAGAGGTGTGGACGTCCACCGGGCGCTCCCCGTCGCGCGGGATCCCGGTGAACATCGATGTTCCCCATGGGTTCAGGCCCAACAGCCAGTCGCGTTGCCGCAGCATGAAGTCGTAGTACCGTCTATCGCCAGTCATCCTCTCGTACAGCAGGATTTGGGTGATCAACGCCGTTGCCAGGTTGTTCGAACACCAGATGAACGGCACACCGATGCCGTACGGATTGGTCCGGCCGCGTTCCATCGTCCGTTCGATGCCGTCGCGATAATAGCCGGCTAGCGTATCTTGAAGAGCGGCATCGACGAGCGGATACAGCGCAAAGTGTCCGACGTTGACGAACGGGTAGTATTCGTAGTGCTCCGCCGTATCGCGTTGCATCCACGAGGTAGCGCCCGCCATGCGTGCATAGCGGATGGCGTCCTGCAGGTACACGGGCTCGCCCGTAGCCTTGAACAATTCAGCGGCGCCCCACTCCATGTCATCGGCCCAGGTCCGTTCGGCGTATCTGTATGGTGCACCGTACGAGTTGCCCTGCTGGTACCCTTCGTTCCGCTGGCCCATCGCGTAGACCTCGCGACCGGCGCGGAGACTTTTCCGAGCGAACGCCGAGTCGGTTCCCTCGGCGACCCAGACGCGATAGGCCAGCGCCATAGCCGCAGCGAACCGGCCGGCCAGGTTCGCAAGTCCCGTCGCTTCGCTCTGGTATTCTGCCAGACCCTGCGGGCTTCCGGTCGCGAAATAGGCCGGGCGGTAGCTGTTCGGACCCCAACCATACTCGGAGTTGTCTTCGTCCGGCATCTTCCAGCCAACGTGATCGCGATCATCGGCGATCTGATGGATCAGCTGGTTTGGGCCGGGATGCATCTTGTGCAGCCAATCGAGGCCCCACTTCGCCTCATCGAGCACGTCGGGGATCCCGTTCGCACCGGGCTGGCCGAGCCGGTTGGTGGCGTCGCCAAAACGATTGCCGGCGAGTTCATACGCCAGAAGCATCCGCGCGGTCGCGTTGCTGCCCGTAATCAAGTACTTGAGCTGGTCTCCGGCGTCGTGCCAGCCCCCCGACACGTCAACGAACGTGGAGTCCGGCATGGGACCGTAGAAGCTGCGGCCATCGCGCTGGTGGCAGACCATATCGAGGAACGGATTGTATCCGCAGCGTTGCTGGCGCATGAAGCCGAGCAATTCTTCGTGTGCTTTACCATATGCATCGCGGCCGATCGTGAAGCTCGGTGAACGGTGGTCCCCCACTCGCAGGTAATACCGGCCCGGCACGTGGAAGGCTGAAAAGTCCGCTTCGCGGTAATGCGCGAATGTGCCCCAACCCGCGGCCCCAGATCGTTGCAGCGTTCCGGCGAAGACCACCTCTTCCGTAGCATCATCCACCAGGTCAAAATCGGCCTCGACCGGCCGGTGTGAGAATGCCACGGCGACTTTGCTGTCATCCTCGAGGTAGCCTAGCAAATTGACGCGCAGGTGAACCGCGCTCGAGTCGACGGGAGCCGCCAAGTCCTGTTCCGTGCTCCTGTCCGTATCTCGCGAACCGCATCCGAATGAGGCTACCATCATCAGACCGATGACGATCGCACGCCAAATCTCGATCCTGGGACCTGTGGTAGTCGTCACCCTGTCCCCCTCAACAGCTCCTCGATACGCCCCAGCGGACTGCCGGATGGCGCAACAGTGTCCGTGAGACACCGCGGGCACGGAGCGAGTCAGGCTCACCATTCTTCAGCCACAATCTCTACCCGGAGCTACCCGTTGCGATCGGCCAGACTACTCGTCGGCACTACCGGGTTCTCGAGCCGCTGGCCATCCCGCTCGACCACGAACGCTTCCATCGCGTAGTATGCCGGCAGGCCCAGTCGTTCCAACTCCGCCGCGGTCGCCCGGTTGCGATCCTCGACTCGCTCCCAGAATTCGCGCGGGTCGGGTCCGGGAAACGGCGCCTCGTCCTTTTGCGATTGATGGCGATAGATCGCGAGAATCTTGAGCCGCAAATCGGCCTGGGACATCGGCACTAGCACGCTCGCTTCCGTTACCGGCCATTCCTGCCACGCCCCACGGTAGAGCCACACTTCCGGCGCCGGACCGCCGTAGACATCCAGCGCGCGCCGCACCGCCTCGAGACAGAGACGATGGGTGCCGTGCGGATCCGACAGGTCTCCGGCCGCAAAGACGAGATCGGGTTCGGCTGCGCCGATAACCTCTGCAACGATCGCCACGTCGGCGTCGGCGATCGGCTTCTTCTTCACCGCACCGGTCTGATAGAACGGCAGGTTGAGGAACCGCGCCTGTTCAGCACTCATACCGAACGTCTCCAGAGCGGACGTCGCTTCCGTTTCTCGAATCAAGCGCTTGAGTGTCAGGACGTCCGGCTCATCTACGTCTCCGGGTCTCTTGCTGCCCAGCGCTTCGTCGATTTGTAGCTCGAATTCACGCGCGCCACCCGCTACCTGCGGGAAGCCGTCTGCAATACGCGTCAACAACTCGAGGTAGCGACGGACCTCGTGATCGAACACGGCGATGTTCCCCGACGTCTGATAGGCCACCGTGATCTGATTGCCGTTGTGATGCAGCTTTGCCAGCGTTCCCCCCATCGAGATTACATCGTCATCGGGATGTGGAGAGAACACGACGATGCGCTTGCCCTTTGGCAGCTTGGCCCGCCCGCGAATCTTTGCGATCAGGGTGTTGAAGACCAAGCCGTTCAGCGGCTCCGCTGTCCCATGTCGTGCCAGAAGTGGACTCAGGTGGTGGTCGCGGTAGTCCCGGGTGGCGAGGCGTAGCACCGATTTCTCGACGCGCTTCGCCAGCCACGTCACTGCCTCAACCTCGCGGTGCGCGTTCCACTCGACCTCACCCACTAGCCACGGAGTGGCGACGCGCGTCAGGTCGGCGGCCGCGGCGGTGTCGAGGTACACCGCGGCATTGGGATGCATTTGGAGGAAGGTCGCCGCGACATCGGAATCGACCTCACCCTCGACCGCACGACGGATGATCCCCGCCTTGTGCTCACCCGTCGCGATGAGGACGATCTCTCGCGCCTCGAGAATGGTGGCGACGCCCATCGTCAACGCTTCGAGCGGCACGTTCTGCTCGCCGAAGAAATCCGCCGCCGCGTCTGCGCGCGTTATGGTGTCCAAAAATATGAGCCGTGTGCGCGATTCGCGTCCCGAGCCCGGCTCGTTGAACCCGATGTGGCCGCTTCGGCCGATCCCGAGCAGCTGCAAGTCGATGCCACCGGCATCCGCAATGGCCCGCTCGAACGCCGCGCAATGCCCAGCGCATTCCTGCGACGGAAGGTCGCCGCGTAGAAGGTGGATGTTCGCGGCCGGTATATCGATGTGATCGAACAAGTGTTCTCGCATGTACCGGTGATAGCTGTGAATGCTATCGGGGTCCATGGGGAAGTACTCATCGAGGTTGAACGTGATCACGTTCTCGAACGAGAGGCCCTGATCGCGATGAAGACGGATCAGTTCGCGGTAGACGCCGACCGGGCTGGATCCGGTCGCCAATCCCAACACCGCCGGCTTCCCCGCGGCAGCACGTTCGCGAATGAGGGCGGCTATGCGCGAGGCAACGACCGAGGCGATCTCGTCGTCGTCGTCGAAGATGAAGACAGGAGTACGTTCGCGCGTCTTGGTCATCGAGGATCCAGGATGAGGTTTTCAAAATATACCGCCTGGCACGACCGTCGGCCCCGAGCTCGCCGGACGGACACCCGCATCACGTGCTGGCGCATTCCTTCCGCAAACCTGATCTTAGAATTGGACCTGATCCACGACAGAGATCATTGCTTTCGAGGAATATGCACACTAGTTGGCCGGCGACCGCTGTCAGCCCTCTACGATGCGGAGCCGCATGACGTACTGAACGTCGAGATCGTCACGCCACACGCCGTAGATCTCACCGCCCAGGATGATTCGCGGTGTGAAGCGGGGGGCATCGTCACCACCCCCAGGTACCGGCCATCCGGATCGAACACATCCCAATCACGAGATCCAATGTCTTGGGTCATGTCATAGGTCTCGAGCTCCTCGTCGGTGACCTCCGCCGGAGGCCGCAGGTGCTGCACCCAGATACTCCCGTTCGGCCCGATCGACATGCTGACGAACGCCGGAAAGAAGTCGGCGAAGCCGATAGACTGGCGGGCCTGCTGCATGAACTGCACGAAGGACTCCGGCGGAACGGCGTCGCGGACCTGCTGTTCGATGACCTCCCACATCATCTCCTTGTCGCGCTCCGTCACCGGCGCCGGCTCGGCGGCAAACACGGTCCTCTGAGCACCCCGTGCACTTAGCTCGAGGCTCGCTCCAGGAGGAAACCGCATCAGCGTATCAATCACCGAACCGTCGGTTGCGAGCGTGACAATGACATCCATGCTGTCGCGTGCGGACAGATCGGGCAGAGACAACGGACGCATTTGCTCCGCAATTACACCCGTGCGTGTGGCGACGATGGACATCGGAAGGCCGTTTTCTATCCGGAGCGGGAAGCTGCCGAGGCTCGTCCCGTCGGGGGC
>Ga0209536_100002559_pt1 | contig 29629 bp, 35 predicted proteins | sample DeeMarSeWOR28_12_FD_187461 | JGI IMG/M metagenome (GOLD analysis project Ga0209536, IMG submission 187461) | Marine sediment microbial communities from White Oak River estuary, North Carolina - WOR-2-8_12 (SPAdes) (version 2) | ecosystem: Environmental > Aquatic > Marine > Intertidal zone >...
AGTATCTGGTCGTTATGGTACAGTTCCCGGAGGCCGTGGTACAAATATAAGTAGAAGTGGTGGGCGGTTAGGTGGCCGGTAGTTCAGTTTAGAAACTGTCCACTGACATACATTAGCTTGAAAATTTGATGTACTCTAATATGAGTACGATATTTTGTGATACATGAGCGTAAGTTTTGAAATGAATGGTCTTCTTGCCCGTTTGCTTGCAGAAGAAAAGATCATCGTTCAGCATAAGAAGGTAGATGAGCCTTTTTACGATTTGCAGAATCGCTGTTTGACTCTTCCTATTTGGTCAAATGCTACTGAAAACGTATATAAGGCTATGGTTTTGCATGAGATTTCCCATGCAATTTGGACTCCACTTGACGAGTGGAAGAAAATGATTAATGGAAATTATAACGGAATTCCTTCCAATATTATTATGGTAATGGAAGATATTCGTGTAGAAAATCTATGTAAGCTTAAGTACCCCGGTACTCCAAGGATTTTTAATCTTGGGTATGCTGAAATCTACGGAATGGAACAGTTTATGCTGTCTATGGAGCCACAAAAGTATAACTTCCTAGATAGACTTTGCCTGTACTTCAAAGGCAATAATATTTTTGGCATCAAGTTTTCCAAAGAGGAAAAAAGTATTGTAGAAGCCACTAAGAAGATGACCTCATTTAAGGAAATGATTACCTTAAGTGGAGTGGTGTATGTTCAATGTATGAAAAATATGAGGAATCTTGATAAGACCCCTCGATATAGCTATAATGGATATGATGGTGGAGCTGGAAATTTTTACAATCCAGGACTCTATACCAAAGATAATACTTTAAAGACTCCTCAAAATAGGTCTTCAATTCCTTTAGTTAATCATGATTTAGATTATGGATTGAATTACGAACGCAGTGTCGCTCCTGAGGAAAAAACATTTGAAATCATGGAATTGGAAGAAGAATTAAATAATGCTATAAATCCATTTTCTATTGATGATTTTGAAGATTTTGATGAATCTGATGAATCTGATGAAACTGAAGAATGGGATGATGGTATTGATTTTGATATCAGTTCGGATTTTTGTCCAGAACAAGAAATTAAAAAGTATTATGACGACGATGAATACATTGAAAGTGCAAGGGATAAGATTATTTCCTATGTTCTTCAAAGTCTTCAAGATTGTAGTCGAGTATTGACTAATACTAATAGTGATAAGACTTACGAGTACATTGAAATTCCTCAAATTGATTCAAATGTAATTATTCCGCCAGATATTTATTATGCCCCATTAAAGGAAAAATTCTTTGAATATACACACATTGAGCAGAGATACCAGGAGTTTAAATCTAATTCTAAAAAGGATGTAAATTACATGGTAAAAGAGTTTGAAACTAAAAAATCAGCTCGACTATACTCTAAGATCAAAGAAAGTAAGACCGGAGTTCTTGACTGTGATAAGCTTCATTCTTATCTCTACAATGACGATATTTTCAAGAGAAATCTTATTGTTAAAGAAGGAAAGAGTCATGGTTTGGTCATTTTCCTAGATTGGTCTGGATCTATGTCCAAAGTAATTGAATCTACAGTTAAACAGTTGTATAAAATTCTCTGGTTCTGTAGACGACAAAACATTCCATTCAAGGTTTATACTTTTGGGCAAAGTTCTACAAATTATCATTATCAGGATGCTCCAGTTGATCGACTAGACAATAAGATGTTTATCTCTCATGATTTTACTTTGTGTGAAATTTTTAATAGTGAAACTAAGAGTTATGAATTTGAAGAACAACTTAAACTGTTCTATTATCTGGCATCTAGAGTATTAAATTCTGGTTATCCTATGCATTGTATGGGATGGACACCACTATATGAGTCTCTTTTGACACTCAATACTATTATTCCCCAGTTCAAGAAAAAGTATAATGTTCAAAAGTTAAATTGCATTGTACTTACTGATGGTGAGCCCAACGAGCTTCGTTATATTAGACACGATAAAAAATATCATCAGACTTCTGTAGAGTATACATATGCGGATATTATTTGCAGTAATGTTAACAGGGATGTTTATCTTATAGATCCAAAAACTAAAGAAACTCATTTCTTGTCATACTTAGGAAATCGGTATAGTTCATATACTGAAAGTCAGCTTAATGCCATTCTCAATGTTGTGCGATCAAATAATCCAGATTTAAGTATTTCAGCTATTCGCATTCTAGAATCCCGAGATTTGGGCAGTTTTATTAGTAGATTTATTGCATATGATGATGATGAACTGCGTGGAGAAGTACGATCTAAATGGGAAGCTGAACGTTGGTTTGTTATTGAGAATGGTGCGTTTGATAAGTTCTTTGCGGTTTCCGAAAAGCTCTTGTACAACACTGTGTTTCCAAAATTCAATAAAGATGATACAAAATCTGTCATTACTAAGAAGTTTAAACTGATGATGAAAATCAAGACAATGAATAATAAGTTCCTTTCTGATTTTATTGGTATGATCTCGTAACCAATAAACATGGACGGTAAAAAAACTGTCCATGCTTACCTCCCTTCCTTCAATATTCTGTTAAATTGTACTGTACCCTAATTTTTTATTATGACTTCTAAAAACAAAATTGAACATCTTGATTCTGAAAATCTGGATGTGCCCGAAATTACCGAAACCTTTGTTCGATATGGTAATTATAATGATTTGAAGAAAATCGTATCCTCTCGTAAATTTTTCCCTACATTTATCTCTGGTCCTTCTGGTTGTGGAAAAACTCTTTCGGTAAAGCAAGCATGTGCTGAGCTTCATCGGGAACTTGTTCGTGTAAACATTACTGTAGAAACTGATGAAGACGATCTGATCGGGGGATTCCGTCTGAAAGATGGTGACACTATTTGGCATGATGGTCCTGTAGTTCAGGCTCTCCAACGTGGAGCCATTTTGCTCCTGGACGAAATTGACCTGGCATCTAATAAGATCATGTGTCTTCAATCTATTCTTGAAGGTGATGGAGTATTCCTTAAAAAGCTCGGACATCATGTTTATCCTGCTCCCGGATTCAATGTCATTGCTACTGCAAATACTAAAGGTAAAGGGTCTGAGGACGGTCGCTACATTGGAACTAATGTTTTGAATGAAGCATTCCTTGATCGGTTTGCTATCACCTTTGATCAAACCTATCCAACAGTTGCCACAGAGTCTAAGATTCTTCGTTCTGTTGCAGAAACTCTGTCTATTACTGATGATCAGTTCATTACCAACCTTTGTGAATGGGCTTCTCGTATTCGTAAGACTTTTGAGCAGGATCAAGTAGACGAAGTTATTGCTACTCGTAGGCTTGTTAATCTTCTTGTTGCGTATTCAATCTATGGCAACAAGGAAAAGGCCCTTAAGCTTGCTGTAAACCGTTTCGATGATTATATTCAAAAATCATTTCTTACTCTATACGAAACTCTTGATAAAGATATTCAGTTTGGAGATTCAGTTGATACTGATCCTATGGTATCTCCCTGAGTGTTGACATAAAACTGAATAGGTAGTAAGATGCAAGGGGCACTGCCTCTTGCCTCTTTTATTCTATAGAAAATAATACAATTATGTCATTTATTGGAGATATCCCATTATATCATAATGGTGATACCGTATATACAAATGAAATTAGTGAACTTGATCAAGAACATCGAGAATTGAAAAATCAAGGTTATGACAATGATGCCCCATGTATTTGCGACATCTCAGAAGAGGGTCATGTAAAAGATGAACCATGGGAGCATGACGAAGGAGCAATTCTTGAGTTTGTTAGAGATTATTTGAGAAATACATATTCTCAACACTATGCTCCCACAGGACAAAATAGAATAGACCATCATATCCAGCCAGTAGATTTAATGGCTGCTTCTGGTGTAATATCTGATTATGCTTCTGCGAATATAATCAAATATGCTTCTCGATATGGTAAAAAAGATGGAAAGAATATTAAAGATTTACTAAAGATCATACATTATGCTATGCTCCTTATGTATTACGATAACCACGACTATACCTAATATGAAATTATCACAAAAAACATTGACTATATTAAAGAACTTTGCCTCTATTAAACCAACTCTTATGATTAAAGAGGGGAAGTCAATTAACACTCTTTCTACTAGTGAAAATATATTAGCAGAAGCTCAAATAGAAGAATATATTCCTAGGGATGTTGCTATTTACGAGTTGGGAAAGTTTCTTAGTTCTTTAGATTTATATTCTGACCCTGATATTGACTTCACCAGTGATCGGTATATGACTATCAGTGAAGGGCCGAATAAACTTAAGTATTTTTACGCAGACCCTAAGCTAGTTCCATATAATGAACTGACTGTAGTATTACCTGATGAGTATATTAAGTTTACACTTAATCCTAAAGTATTAGATAAACTTGTTAAAGCGTCTTATGTCTGCAAATTACCTGATGTGTCAGTTGTAGGGAAGGATGGGCAGGTTAAAATTCTGGTCAGGAACAAGAAGGACACCAACACCTCCAACGAATACTGTGTTATACTAGGGGAGACGGACCTGGATTTTGCCGCAAACTTCAAGGTAGAGCACCTTGGGCGCCTGCTAAGCAGTTCTTATGAGGTAAAGCTATCTAAGTATACTATCTCCGAATTTACGAGTAGTGAGTACAATATTAGATATGCTATATCATTAGAGCCAGATTCTTATTTTAACTGATGTTTACTAATTTGTTATGTTTGAATTTCTTCTTTATTTAAATTCTTCTTCTACTGACATTTATAATTTGGTTTCTCGTACTCATACATATTATGAGAATTCATATATGTGTAAGAAGCATCCGAATTATTTTGGTCTAACTAACTCTAATGATAATTCTGTTCATATATGTACAGATACCATTAAGAAATATGTTCCTACAATGTATCGGTATTATTTGAATGAAACAATCATTCATGAAGCTGTACACGTTGCTCAAGATTGTAAAAGTCCTCATCTTGGGCATTATGAACCATTCAATATAGATCCTAAAACTATGCAACTTAATGAGTCTCGCAGAGGTAGTTTGTCTAGGTCTATGAATGTAGATAATCCAATTATGAATAAAATCGAGCATGAAGCGTTCTGGTTAGAAGATAAACCACATATAGTGAAATATGTACTTAAAAAATATTGTATGTAACATTGATATTGATTTTATCAGAATACTGGGAAGTGTTTTGTTAATTATTGGATATTTTTTATTACTATACATTGATGTAACATTAGGATGCATTTTAAGATTGCTTGGCAATTTTTTAATGATACCCTTTTCTGTAAAGATTAAAACTTGGGATGTACTAGCCATTCAAGGCTTTTTTTCTTTTATGGATTTGTCTAAAATTATTGAGATATTAATATGAATGAAAATGCACTTGACATATGGGTAGAGAAATGGGCACCTACTAAGTTTGAGGATCTTATTTTACCTGATGCGATAAACAAGTTCTTTAGTGAGGTTATAAACCAAGGAGCATTTAATCAAAGTCTTATTCTAAACGGGACTAAAGGATGCGGTAAAACTCAGACAATTAAGACTATTAGCTCAATAACTGGTCAAGATGTTTTGTTTTTGAATGGATCGTCAGAAGGAAGATACTTAGATACAATCAGGAACCAAGTTATAGAATTTGGGTCAACTGTCTCATTATTTCATGATAAAAAGAAAATAGTATTCTTTGACGAGTTTGAGGGTACAACTAACGATGTGATGTTATGCCTTAGGGGTGTAATGGAACAACTACACAACAATGTGTGTTTTGTTTTTACATGTAACAATTTATCTAGAATTATCGATCCTATCAAGTCTCGGTGTGTAGTTCTAAATTACACCCCAATACCAAAAAAAGAAAAGCCAAAGTTAATGGCAAATATCTATAAGAGACTTGTATATATACTTGAACAAGAAGGTATTAAATATATCCCAGAGGTATTGGTAGAGTTGGTTAAGAATAATTTTCCTGACACTAGACAGCTAATTAATATCTTACAATCTTATTCTATGTCTGGTGAAATTAACACAGGCATACTTGTAAATCAATCAGAGTCTTCTATAGATGCGCTTATTAAGAGTCTTAAAGAGAAAAATTATAAGGATGTTACTAAGTGGGTCTTCTCCAACATCGATAACGATAGTTCTGTTGTGTTACGTCGCTTATATGATCGTATCAATACTTGTTTGGTCCCAAGTACATTACCCTCTGCTGTTCTTATTATTGCTAAGTATGATTATCAGGCTGCTTTTGCCTCGGATAAAGAGATAAATCTATTAGCAGCATTGACTGAAATTATGTGTGAATGTGAATTTGCCGAGTGATATGAAATATGAATTGAAAGATTGGTTAGCCTCTATTAACCATACCAAGAAGAATTTAATTGAAGATATCTCTGATGAATCTAGCTATAATCCCTACGTTATTAATCGTTGTTTAGCTGGACATGAAGATTGTATTTTTTATGTGAATGAGATGAATATTTTTCCAAATACTTCAAAAAGAATGCAATATTCATTTTACCTAAATACTCTCAGGAAAAGAAAAAGATTCTCTCCTTGGGTCAAAAAAGACTCTATAACAGATCTTGATTATGTCAAACGTTATTATAATTATAGTAATGAAAAGGCAATACAGGCTCTAAAATTATTAACAAAAGAACAACTTGATCTTATTAAATTGAAATTTGAAGAAGGAGGCACAATATGAGTGTTATTCAAGAACCACAGGTGAATTGGTCACCTAATATGATGATAGAAGTCATCTTAAATGAACCAGATGATTTCCTAAAAGTAAGAGAAACTCTAACAAGAATTGGGGTAGCTTCTAGGAAAGAGAAAAAGATCTATCAGTCTTGTCATATCTTACACAAGCAAGGTAAATATTATATCGTTAGCTTTAAGGAGCTATTTGCGTTAGATGGAAAACATGCTAATCTAACGGTAAATGACATACAACGAAGAAATAGAATTTGTCAACTTTTAGCTGACTGGGGTTTAATTACTATTGTTGATCCAAAGAGTATTGTAGATATTGCTCCATTAAATCAGATTAAAGTTCTTTCATATAAAGAAAAAGACGAGTGGCAGCTAGAAACTAAATACAATATTGGCGCTAAGAAAAAGCCAGTATCCTAGAAATAAGGACAGCCGAACCCCAGCGGTACGGCTGTCCTCCCTTGCAATAACTACCTTCTTGACTATATAGTATTAAGAGAGTTCGGAAAGAGAACTCTTATCCTAATCTATTATTCACGGAGATAATAAAAATGACAATTACCCGTTATAGAACATCTGATATGGAACAATTTGTTAATGAAGCGTTAAGCACATCTGAAAGTCTCTTTAAAGGACTTTATGATGTTCTTGGAAAACAACCGTATAGTGGAAAAATTATTTCCAACGTATCTGCCCCTCCATATAACATATATAGGCCAAATAAGAATACAGAAATACTAGAAGTTTCTCTTGCTGGATTTAGCAAAGAACAAGTGAATGTCTATACTAAAGAGAATATCGTTCACGTTGAGGCTGACACTAAAATTAATAAGACCAATGAATATCTGAATCATGGATTTGCCACAAACAAGGTAACTGCCTGGTATACATTGAATGAAGGGATGGAAGTAAAGGCCGTTAAATATGAAAATGGGTTACTAACTGTTACGATAAACAAAGTCGTGCCTGATCCGCCAGATAAAAAAGTTTGGCTGTGACTCAATGGGAGGGTTGACCCCCTCCCATTTTTATGTTAAGATGGTATTTTAAGAAATAGATGACTATAAAAATACTAGTAATGGTAAATGGGGATCAGGTTATTTCACAAGTTAAAGAAATATCTGAGTCTGTGGTAAATGACTCCTATTATGTACTTTTTAGTCCATGGAAAGTTACACCTTTAATGGATGAGCCTTTGTTACTGCAAGAAGAAGTCATAGCAGAAACAGATGACGATATAAAAGTTCAGATTGAACCGTGGATTAGATTATCGGGAAGCAAAAATATAATTGTTAAGCCTACCTCGGTCCTTGCAATTACTGATCCTATTGTTTCATTAATGGAACTATATAAAGAAAAAACACAAACTACAATTAAAGACTAATATGAACATTCAGTGCATAGTTTTATCAAATAAAGTATTAATTAGTACAGTAGAAGAAGTAGCCAGTGAACTTGGAGAACCTGATTGTAAGTTAATAAATCCATATGAGATTAAAAGTTGCAATCCAATTGAACTTGTGCCTTGGTTAGATTGTACATTCGATACTGAATTCATGATACACTCTACGAATATACTAACAATAGCAAAACCAACAGATAAACTTATAGAATCATACAAACAAATTATTAAGTAACATGAGTACAAAGTTTTATACCAATGTAAAACAATATGGAAATAACTTTTTAGTCAGGGGATATGAGGATGGCCAGGAATTTAGAATCAAAGAAAAGTTTAGTCCAAAGCTTTATGTGGCGACAAAGAATAAAACCCCATTCAAGACTCTAGATGAAAAGTATGTCAAAGAGATACAGCCAGGGTCAGTCAGAGAATGTAAAGATTTCATGGCCAAATATAAAGATGTAGAAGGATTTGAGATTTATGGTAATGACAGGTTTACTTATCAGTACATTTCTGAAACTTATCCAGAAGAAACAATTAATTTTGATATTAAAGAGATTAAATTATATACAATAGACATTGAAGTTGCATCTGAAAATGGATTTCCCGATCAAGTAGAATGTATTGAAGAAGTTCTTTTAATTACCATACAGGATTACAACACTAAAAAGATTATTACATGGGGAGTACGACCATTTTATACCGATAAGCCCAATGTTACTTTTATTCACTGTACGGACGAATACGATCTTTTAAATAGATTCTTAGCATATTGGGTAGATAATACTCCTGATGTAATTACTGGATGGAATTGTACCTATTATGATATTCCGTATATTTGTGGAAGAATTGAAAAAATTCTGGGTGAAAAAAAACTAAATAGCTTATCTCCTTGGAAGTCGGTATATTCTAAAGAAGTTATAGATAATAACAAAGTCAACGTTTATTATGATATTGGTGGAGTATCTCAGTTAGACTATATGTTGCTTTATAAGAAGTTTACATATGTGACTAGAGAATCGTATAGTTTAGATCATATTGCAAGTGTTGAGTTAGGGGAAACTAAACTAGACCACACACAATTTGAAACATTTAAAGAGTTTTATAGTGGAGACTTTATTGTTTCACCTGATGAAGATATAGATCCAACTACTATTAGGTATCTAGGAAAGCTTCGGTCAATGATATATCAAAGACTAGAAGGCAAAGATCTAATTGAACCTGTAAAAATTAAGGTAAATTTTGCCTCACAAAAACAGATTAAATTTCTTGAAGAAAATATTAAGAAATTAGATCTAGGAATCTTAAAATACATTTATGTAATACTTGATGGATACATAAAAAAACAGTGCTGGGATCTATTTACCAATTACAACATCATTGACGTTGAGCTAGTAGATAAGCTTGAGGATAAATTAAAGTTGGTTGAGCTGGCGATTACTATGGCATATGACGCCAAAGTAAATTATGAAGATGTATTCTATCAAGTTAGGATGTGGGACGTAATCATTTACAATTACCTAAAGAAAAGGAATGTTGTAGTACCAAAATCACAGAGTACAGTCAAGAAAGAAAAGTATCCGGGAGCTTATGTAAAGGAGCCAATACCTGGAAAATATGATTACGTTGTGAACTTTGACTTAGACTCTCTGTATCCTCACATTATTATGCAATATAGCATTAGTCCAGAGACTCTTGTTCCTATTGATGAAATAAACGATAGAATATCTCAACTTGAAGCACAGTTGGCAAATGCCTGACTGTGCCACTTTTTTAAGTGGCCATTTTTTTCTCCACTTCCCTTTGGGGTTGATATTCTTGTGTTGTTAATGGAGTTAATTATGAAAACCGGATTTGCTATTACTTTTATAGTTGGACTGGCCAGTGTCGCCATTTTTTGGTGGCTTCCTCAAAAATGGGAAGCATGTTCTAACCAATTTGATAACATTATTCTTCGTCTCGCTTGCATGGATTAATCATGAAAATTATCTTTGACTCTAACGGAAAACCAAAAGTTTAATTTGAATTTGATGTAAAGGATTAGGTTTTTTTAAAGACTCTCCTGAATTATTAAACTCTACTATTAGGTACTTAACCCCATGACAAGAAAATTAGCTACTATTAGAAAAATTAAAGATATTAGAGAAATCCCAACAGCAGATAAGATTTGTTCTTATCTTGTAGATGGATGGTGGGTAGTGGATTCAATCAATAAGTATAAAATAGATGAAGAGGTAATTTATGTAGAAATTGACTCCTGGGTGCCTCATAGTATTGCCCCATTTCTTTCTAAAGGCAGAGAGCCAAGAGAGTATAATGGAATTTTAGGAGAAAGACTAAAAACTCAAAAATTCTTGAATACCCTTTCTCAAGGTCTTCTGCTTCCTATTTCTGTATTAAATGAAGATATTGATAAACATGTTAATGGCGATTATTCTTCCGTTTTGAATATCCAAAAATGGGAAGCCCCTATTCCTGCACAACTGAGCGGAAAGGTAAAAGGCAATTTCCCTGGATACATTCCTAAGACAGACCAAGAACGTTGCCAGAATCTTTATGTTGAAATCTTTGGTGATCATGCAGTAGAGTATTTTGAGGTTACTGAAAAGCTTGAAGGATCCAGCATGACTGTATATGTCAAAGATGGAGAAGTTGGTGTTTGCAGTCGTAACTGGGATCTTACTGAGGATGATAGAAATACTCTCTGGAAAGTTGCCAGGGATATTGGTCTTGTCGATTATCTTAAGAACTATTATAATCGCAATATTGCCATTCAAGGAGAACTTATTGGTGAAGGCATCCAGAAAAATTACTACGGAATCAAAGGTCATCAATTTCATGTATTTGATGTTTATGACATTGATGCTGGAGGATACTGGAATCCTGTCACTCGGAAAAACTGGATCGGTTCTCTTCCCCTCCAGGGGCTGCACCACGTCCCTGTGGTCGATCCCTGCTATGATATGACCGGAATGGCTAAAGGCGGCATAGACGGGCTCCTGGTCATGGCTGAGGGTAAGTCCGTCCTGAACCCCCAGAAGCAAAGGGAAGGGATTGTGTTTAAGTCCTATGACACGGATTTTCACTTCAAATCCATTTCCAATAGGTATCTTCTTAAGCAAAAGGATTAAATTATGATCATATTTTTTATCTTTCCATTAATTGTTTTTATTTTATTTGACATTATGGTACTACAGTGTGCCGTTAGAGACTCTATATTGACTTTTTTCTCTTTTGCAAAGAGAGGATTTAGTAATCAAACATCTGTGAAGTTTTTTGTAAATGAGCAAATAACTCTGGGTGGGGATTCATCTTATTACATTACTCAGAATACTTATTTGGGGACATCTAAGAAGCCCACTTGTGTCTTATATTATTCTCGATATGAAGATTCACATTTAAGAGATTTGTATCTTATACATGGTTTAAAATACAAAGAACAACTAGAATCATCTGCTAGATTTAGGTTTAATCACAATATGACACATCTTGCAATGTATGATAGTTACTCCGAAGTAATGGAAGTGTGTCTTGAATTGAGAACAAAGTATGAAGAGAGGGAACAAGAGCAACTCCAGAAAGAAGAGAATCAAAGTTTAAAGCAAGTCATAAAAGTGAATACTTATGAGGTATAATAATAGTGGACACTTTCTGTAGCGTCCACTTGACCTTGCCTCCACTGCCGTTTCGGATTATTGTAAATTCATTACTGCCATTTTAATCATGCCTACTATTGAAGCACCTAAAGTAGTTGAAACCGCTGACGTTCAAGCTAAGCCTAAATTTTATCCAAATTATCGTGTGTTGCTGCACAATGATGATGAAGTGTTTGCTGGGCTAGTTATTGAGGCTCTTATGAAGCATATTCCCAAGATGAACGAACAGAAAGCCGTTGCTATAATGATGCAAGCGCATCAAACTGGCGTCGGTGAGGTTATTGTATGTAACCAAGAACATGCTGAAATGTACCAAATGCTTCTGCAAAACGAGGGCCTTACCATCACGATTGAGCCTGTAGATGTTGGGTGATAGACAGTTTTTTATCTGTCCATTTCACTCTAGAGTAGATCGCCAAGACTGATAGGATACCCACATCTGAAAAGAAAAAAATGACTCCAAATTTTGCTTTCGTCTCCGATGTCCACTCGCAGGCTGACAAGCTTCGACATGCTCTTGATTTCTGTAAAGAAAACAATCTGACTCCTATTTTTCTTGGTGATCTTTTTGATTCTAAGTGTGATGTTTCTGATAGCTTTGGAACTTACACTTTAGTTCGCAAAGCACAAGATGAAATGAATGCCATCGTACTTCAATCTAACCATCAGAACAAGCTTATTCGATACCTCCATGGTAATGATGTAGTTCAAAATTGTGGACTTGATGTGACTATCAGGCAACTGTTTGAAGAAAATGATCTTGATAGGGTTGAAATCTGCAATTGGCTAGAATCTTTCCCGTATGGTATTGCTTTTAGGTCAGTGGATGGTGTAGAATACCGAGCAGCTCATGCATACTTTTCATCTAAGCTCCTTGTAGATTCTTATGATGATTATTTTCTTATTAAAGATGTAAATAAGAAGTTCAAAAATCAAATTCTCTATGGGATCTTTAGTAGCCGTAATAGAATTGAGTGGTGGAAAAGTGATCGAAATCATGGGGTAAACTGGATCAGGGTCTCTGGTCATTATCACACTCTACATATTGATTCTCAATCGTTGGTATTGGATGGATGTTGTGGAGAAGAATATGGGAATCTTCTTGTCTACGACGTAAATAGTTTAAAGTTACATGCATTTTAAATATGAGTTGGAAAGATCCAAATGAAATGACAAAAGAAGAGATTCTATCGGAGATAGAGTCTCTTAAAAAAATAAGAAAGATATCATCTGAAATAACAGTTGAAGGACTTTTGAATAAAGTATATGATCTAAGTCCCCTTCGGGACTTAGATTTTACTATTGCGCCTAATGGAGCAATCTACAGGCGGGTCAATGGGGTTCTTCCTGCACTTATGGAAAAGATGTACAATGAAAGAGTCATCTATAAGACTAAGATGATCGAAGAAAAGAAGAAACTAGAAAGACTGGAGAATGATAAAAATGTAGATGCTTCAATCATAACAAAAACTAAAAAAGAGATTTCTAGATGCCATAATATTCAGATGGCAAAAAAGATTTCTTTAAATTCCGCCTATGGATCTTGTGGCAATGAATACTTTAGGTATTATAAGTTAGATAATGCAAAAGCCATTACATACTCAGGGAAGTGTGTAATTCAGTGGATTGAAAGGAAATTTAATCAGTATCTTAATACAATAGTAAAGACAGAAGGTGTTGACTATGTAATTGCATCCGACACTGATAGTATTTACTTGAATATTGGTCCTCTTGTAGATTTGGTTTATCAAGGTAAAGAACGAAACGAAGAGTCAATTATCAACTTCTTAGACAAAGTATGTAAGACAAAGTTTGATGAATTTATTAAGAAGTCCTTTAATGAGCTTGGTGAATATATGAATGTTCATAAACAGAAAATGTCTATGAAAAGAGAAAATATTGCTAGCACAGGGATTTGGACTTCTAAAAAACATTATATTTTGAATGTTTGGGATAGTGAAGGGGTTAGGTATCAGCATCCTAAGTTAAAAATGATTGGCATTGAAGCAGTTAAGTCATCTACTCCTGCTATATGTCGCAAAATGATGAAGGAAACTATAGAACTTATTGTTTCTGGGGCAACTGAAAATGAAGTTATAGATTTTATCGAACAGAAAAAAGAACAATTTAAACAGATGCCTATTAATCAAATATCATTTCCTAGAAGTGTTAATAACATAAAAAAATATCATTCATCAGTATCCATATACGCAAAGAGTTGTCCCGTGCATGTACGGGGTGCATTGTTATACAACAATTACGTTAAGAAGAAAAATTTAACGAACAAATACCCCCTAATAAATAGTGGAGATAAGATTAAATACATTTATCTATCCGTTCCTAATCCGATCCATGAGAATATAATTACATATATTCAGAGGTTCCCTAAGGAGCTAGAGCTTGACAGATACATTGATTATGAGCTACAATTTGAAAAGAGTTTCCTCAAGCCAATCGAAAGTATATTAAATGTAATTGGATGGAAATCGCAAAAAACAAACACATTAAGTCAATTTTTAGTATCAAGATAACATATGGATTTTTTAAAGGACATTATAAAGGAAGTAGGTGGAGAATATACGAAAATAGCATCAGACATTGTTGAAGAAGAACGGTTTATAGATACAGGATCGTTAATATTCAATGCTTTACTATCAGGATCATTATATGATGGTGTTTCTGAAAATAAAATTACTGCATTAGCGGGAAAACAAAGTACAGGTAAGACTTATTTTGCTTTAGCTATTGTAAAGCATTTCTTGGATCAAAATCCAGGATCTTGCTGCATATATTTTGATACAGAGTCTGCTGTAACAAAATCACTACTTTCAAGTAGGGGTATCGAGTTAGACCGAGTTTTGGTTATCAATGTAGTAACAATCGAAGAGTTTAGAATTAAGTCTTTGAAGCTTCTTTCTCACTACTTAAAAAAGCCAGAAGATGAAAGACCAAAGATGCTCATGGTATTAGACTCTCTAGGTATGTTATCCTCAAATAAAGAGATTGAAGATACCCTAGGTGAAAAGAACACTAAGGACATGACAAAAGCGGCATTAATCAAAGGAGCATTTAGGATGCTGACTCTTAAATTAGGAGTGGCTAACGTTCCAATGATTGTGACCAACCACACATATGAAACTATGAGTCTCTATTCAACAGAGGAAATGTCTGGTGGTTCAGGTCTCAAATACGCTGCATCAACTATTATCTACTTAAGCAAAAAGAAGGAGAAAGAAGGAACTGAAATTATTGGAAACATCATTAAAGCAAAAACAAACAAGTCCAGATTTAGTAAGGAAAATCAAGAAGTAGAGGTTCGTCTATTCTATGATGACCGAGGATTAGATCGTTATTATGGTCTTTTAGAATTAGGAGAAATGGGAGGGTTATGGCAAAATAAAGCCGGTAGATATGAGATCGATGGGAAGAAAGTATTCGGCAAAGAGATACTTAGAAATCCTCAAGATTATTTCACCGAAGAAATAATGGAAAAACTCAATAATCTCGCTAAGTTATATTATAGTTATGGTCAATGAGAATCAATAAGAGCCGTATACAATATACAATTTTAAAAAATTTACTATACAATGAAGAATACTCTAGAAAAGTTATTCCTTACTTATATACAGACTACTTTGAACAGAAAGAAGATTTAGTATTATTTGAAGAGATAACAAAATTCATCATAAAGTACAACTCTAATATTACTAAAGAGGCTCTTTTAATTGAGGCTGTGAATCGAAGAGATTTAACAGAAGATCAAATTAAAATCATCAAAGAAATGGTGAATAGCTTTAATGATGATGAAAGTGTAGATTTAAAATGGTTAATTGACATTACTGAAAAATGGTGTAAAGATCGTGCAATTTATAATGCATTAACTGAGTCTTTAGAGATTGCTGATGGAAACGATCCTAAGAAAACGAGGGAAGCAATTCCCTCTATTCTGTCGGATGCCTTATCTGTTTCATTCAATAATAATATCGGTCACGACTATTTTGAAAACTTTGAGGAAAGATATGAGTTCTATCATAAAGTAGAGGATAGGATTCCGTTTGACATTGAGTTATTAAACGTAATTACAAAAAATGGGTTACCTAAGAAGACCTTGAATATTTTCTTAGGGGGGACAGGTGCTGGTAAGACTTTGGTTATGTGTCACCTTGCAAGTGCGGCTATTTCGTCAGGCAAGAATGTTCTCTATATTACGTTGGAAATGGCAGAAGAACGAATTGCAGAAAGAATTGATGCAAATCTTCTTAATGTCACACTTGATACTCTAGGTAAAATATCTAAGAGTATATTTACTAGTAAATTATCACATTTAGCTAAGAAAACTACAGGAAAACTAATTATAAAAGAATATCCAACTGCAACCGCACATTCTGGACACTTTAAATCACTTCTCAGTGAACTTTCTTTAAAGAAATCGTTTACCCCAGATCTTATTATTATTGACTATCTGAATATCTGTGCTTCTTCTAGATATAAAGCCAACAATACAATCAATTCATATTCTTATGTTAAGGCAATTGCGGAAGAACTGAGAGGATTAGCTGTAGAGTATGATGTTCCTGTTGTTAGCGCAACTCAGACTACAAGAAGTGGTTATGGTAGTTCTGATCCAGATTTAACTGATACATCAGAATCTTTTGGTTTGCCTGCAACTGCTGACTTTATGATAGCATTAATTACAAGCGACGAGCTTGAAGAAATGGGTCAAATTATGTTTAAACAACTAAAGAACCGATACGGTCCAGCAGACTATAAGAAGAGATTCACTGTTGGAATTGATAGATCTAAAATGAGATTGTTCGATTGTGAACAAAAAGCCCAAGCCGGGATTATAGATGCCGGAAAAGATTATGACGTAGAAGATGATGTAACCACATCAAAGAATACTAGAAAAATCTTTGATAATTTTAAATTTAACTGAGGTAAATTATGTCAGAAAAAAGAATTGACTTTAACAAATATGTACAATTCGTAGATGGAGTAACATCTAAGGAATCTAAGTGCTCTGAATCTTTTATGGAAAGGTTAAATGCACTTTCTGTTAATGATAAGGTAAAAATTGAAAGACTTTTAACTGGAGCAGTTGGATTAAGTGCTGAGAGTGGAGAACTTCTAGAGATTGTTAAGAAATTAATATTCCAAGGCAAACCGTGGAATGATGAAACAGTGTTCCATATTAAGAGAGAGCTTGGTGACATTGTGTGGTATATTATGCAAGTTCTAATGGCTATAGATTGCTCTCTAGATGAAATTGTAGAGATGAACATCGAAAAGTTAGTTAAGCGTTATCCTGGTGGTGAGTTTGATGCATATTATTCAGAAAACCGAAAAACCAACGATTTGTAATAAATACTACTAAAAATGATTACATATAACAGGGGAAATTTAATTGAGATTATTATAGTATGTGCTATTGCTGCAAGATTCAATAAGCGATTAAATACTCTTACCACTAAATTAAAGTCTTCTCCTGTTGTTTTTGGTTCTTTACCACCAGTAAATATCCAAGATGTAAAAGAAGTTTTGTCTTCCTTGATATCTAATAACACTACTTTAGTTGTTTATGATACTGATCCAGAGACAAAATCTACAGTATATGTTACTGATAGTATTGCGATATACACTTCTTTTACTCAGTTGTCTCAGATGTTCTTGTTTCAGAAAGAAAATTGGACCAAGCTATCAAATATTTTCCTGTTTGCTATCTCAAAAGTTAATTCAGACTATAAGTTAAACGCAGCGGCATATAAAGCTCAATTTAATATGAGCAATGACTACATTATAATATCTAGCAACTCTGCAAATTTGTATAAGACTTCATCCATTGATGTTTCTGTAGTTATTAAAGGCCAAAAAGAACTGAGAACCAGGAGTAAAAATACCATAAAACTAAAATATACATCCTCGCAATTAAACCAAAGTTTAACTATTAACACTTTGTATTTTGCGGGGATTTTTTCGTCTTTAAATATACCTACTGATTATTCTCAAATATTTGATGGGCAGATGCTTAAAGTAAAGCCTAATCTATTATCGTATAATTTTTCTAGTATTTCTTCCATATCAGAGTCTAATGAAATAAAGTCTATTTTTTCATCCTTACGGATTGTATATAAGCAAATAGCTTATATTATGAATAATAATTTTAGACTTCCTAATTATAAGCAAATCTTTGTTAATTTTTGCAATTTTGTTTCAAGAGAAAATAATAGTGGATATAACGGTATTTCTTTTTATACTAAGGGTTCGATATCAATTGATAATCTAGATTCTAAATTTTTAGCATTACTTGGAGATACTCAATTTGAAGCAGTTTATGTTGATAATCCACGATCACCAGTGATTAAAATATATGAGAAGAATAAAAGAGGTGAACAAAATATACTATTGACATTCAAATGTAAAGTGGAAAACACTTCACTTGGAACAGGAAGTTATCAGTTTAGATTAATAACTTATGTAAATTCTGGGCCATTATTTTATTCACTATCTGAGTCTAAGATCGTTGAAGAAACAGTCAAAGAAACTATTAACAGCTTTACTCCACAATCTCAACCTCAAGATGAAGAGTATTTGTTTGTCGAATATAGAACTTATTTTGACATGCTGATGCGAGAAAGAATCGATAATTCATCTACATACTTTGAATCTAATAAATATAATATGATTAGAACATATGGCTTAACCTATATAAGTCAGAATAGAAATTTAATTATGCTAAAGTTAAGAATGAAATTACTTCAATGAAATCATTTTCTACATTTATATCGGAAGCAAGAACAGAAGCATCCATTCAAGCTAAAAAATTAGGATTCACTGGAGATAATCATGGTGGATGGTATAAGAATGGAGAATTTGTTGCAAAAACAGTAAACGGGGAATTAAAGTATTTCAATAAAAGGCAAGTTACCGGAAGGAGAGATCCTAACCAGACTGCAAAGGAAAGAAAGGTCCCATCTTCTGAATGGAACGACCCTGAGGCTCTCCAGGGGCAACCTCAGCCTCAATCTCAGCCACAGGAACAGCCTCCAGAAAAAACACAGGGAATTCTTACATTGGCCTTTGGTAGATTTAATCCACCAACAATTGGGCATCAGAAATTAATGGATGTTGCTGCTGATGCAGCAGCTCAGGTAAAGGGTGATTATTTAATTTTTCCTTCCCGGTCTCAGGACAATAACAAAAATCCATTAGATCCTGATACTAAGATTGAATTCATGCAAAAGTTGTTTCCACAACATGCAGAAAGAATTATAAATGATCCAAATATAGTTACAATTTTTGATGCATTGAAGTTAGCCGATCAAGAGGGGTATTCTGGGGTTCAAATTATTGCTGGCTCAGATAGAGTAAAGGAGTTTGAAAGATTAGCTACAAATTATAATGGTCAACTTTACAATTTCGATACTATTGAGGTAATATCTTCTGGGGATAGAGACACTGATACCAATGGAGTTTCTGCATCTAGAATGAGATTAGCTGCGGCTGAGGGAGACTACAGAAAGTTTAGAGAAGGATTACCAGACGGTTACTCTAGATCAGATGCTATGCAGTTATTTGATATTCTTAGATCCTCAATGGATGTAAGGGAATCTAATATGTGGAAGATATCCCCCAAGGATTATCCTAAGACACTAAGAGAAAGCTATATTAATAAGGAGATATTTAATATAGGAGAAACTGTTCAAAATTTAAATACAGGATTGACTGGAAAAATTATTAGACGTGGAGCAAACCATTTAATTTGCGTTACAGAAAATGAACAGATGTTTAAGTCTTGGATTTCTGATGTTTCTGATATTGAAAATAAACCCACATTACTACCAAAAGCCCCTTCTAAAAATAGTTTAAATATTGCAACTATTAAACACATTGAGAATATTATAAATAATAGAAGGACTAAATCCAAGAAAATATAGGCAAATGACACAAAGAATTTTTGAAGAATTACCTCAAAGAAAATTTCAGGGACCTGCTACACCCCCACCTGCTTCAAATGATGGAGAGAGTAGAGAAAATCAACCAAAAGATGAAAGTTCTGAGAAGAAAATTCGTCAAGCAGTGTATGACATTAGATATAGGGCTAGAAGAGAAGATATCCCATTGATGACTGCATTCTCACAGTATATGCAGAATAGTAGTCTTTCTGGACCAGAACAGATTGCAGTTAAACAAAAATTAGCAGGAAAATCTAGTGTAACTGAAGGTCAAGAGTTTGATACTTTTGTTGCGGATTCTGTTTCTAATGCTTTACGTCGAGTTTTTGTTGACAAGATTCCTTCTTTTAGAGAAGAAGATATAGAAGAGTTGACTCCATTGTTTTCTGAGGAAATAGTAAAAAACTCTAAAGGTGAAGTTAAATATAAAGTTAGAGTTAATGATAAGAATGGCACTTCATATGTTAGATATGCTACTAGAGAAAAAATTAGTCAGTTAAGATCTAACCCACAAATTTTAAGTGTGGAATTAACTGATTATGGTACACCATATGAGGGGGAGAAGGGCAAGAAGAAACTTGACCCAGTTGGTAAAGAAGATTCTGATGTGAATAATGATGGGAAGGTTAATAACCAAGATGCATACATTAAGAATAAAAGAACAGTTATTTCTAAAGAAATAGCAAAAGAAGGATATGTTATTGAAGCATCTAAAACTAAAAAAGACAAGTCAAATGAACCTATTGATGTAATGCCACCAAATAAGAAAAATATAATCAATATTAACCCAATAGAGACTGAATTATCTAACGCAACTCATTCTGAGTCTAGAGGTTATTATAAATTCATTAATGATCTTCAAGAAGCCGCAGTAAGTAAAAATCAAAGAAGACTTGCTGGCCAGGCACTAGCTTACTTAAGAGGGGAAAATCCCGATGCTAGTGATGAAGTTAAGGAAATGTCAAAAATGGGAGAAGCTGAATTAAGAAAATTTGCGGGAACACCTGAGAAAGGTCTTCCTGAAAAAGTAGAAGAAAACTGTGATTCTACTATGAGTAAAGATAAAGATGATCGTGATAAGTATGCAAAAAGAAACTTAATTAAAAATAGATTAAGAGCAGCTACTGGAATTAAAGATCCAATTGTTATAGAAGCTCCATAATAGATTTGAAAATAATTATTGTATAAATAATTGTAGTCTATTATGTTTACCAACAGGAGGTAAAAATGTCTCTAGCAGCACTATGGGCGTTTGTTACAGCTAATCAGGCCGCAGTTTATACACTTTTACTGATTGTTTCTGAACTGCTTGGCGCCATCCCCGCATTCAAATCAAATGGAATTGTTTCCTTTGTGATTATGCAAGTAAGAAAGCTTGCAGAAGAAAAAGGTGGTGTTGATCCAACTCCCTGACAATATTCTATAAAATATAAAAGACCCTTAATAGTTAAGGGTCTTTTTTTTGTTTTTATAAATAGTAACATAAGTACATTTTAGAAGGTAACAAATATGTCTCTTTGGGGCAATAACGACAATATAGAATCTGCGGGAACAGTTAGCCTGAATTATGAAACCCTGCAAGTGGATGGAAGCGGAACCACCTTCACTAACTTTGAAGTAGGTCAAGTAGTACGTTTCGGAGATAGATCCGGTGATTATTATGGAGATGCAGTGATCTCTGGAATCACTAGTGATACTGTCTTGTCTATCGCATCAACATCTGGACTAAGTGGGGCTGCGATTGCATCAACCGATTTCTATGTGTCTGAACTTCCTGTTTATACAATTGGAGATTCAACATATAGTGAGTCTGCATCAGGAACTAATGACAAGATTGTTTATGGTATTTCAACCAGTTCTGTAAGTGATTATGGAACTAGTGGATTAGCTCTAAATTATCATGTTGCACACCATGGGTGGGTTGGTATTTTAACTTATACCGATAATCATGGAAATTTAAGAGTTAAGAGTGAAGTTCTCGTAGCTGCATCTGGAATTCAGACCGGAGCTAATGGAATTGAATATCCAACTCCATAATATTAAAATTATATAATTAATATGAAATTTAATGAATTAAATGAGGACAATTATCTTCTTTTTGCTATCAAAAATTATGATAATCCTCAAGCAGTCACGATGTCAGATTTTGAAGATGATTTGAAAAGAATTAAATACATAAAAAGACTGCTTAAAAGATACAAAAATAATGGGATAATTAAAACACATTTAATTATTAACCATTTGATTGTTCTATTTAATGTTTTTGACGACGCCACAGTTCCACTCTTGTTTTATAACTTAGAGTTGGATTTGTGGCCTTCTATTAAGAGCTTTTTGTTATTTTTAAATAGAATACCAGAATATCCACGAAATTACATTCATGATATTATTGAAGATGATTACTGTCTAGAAATGTTAGAAAAAATCTAATGACAAATAAAGTAGATCGTTTAATTGAGTCTATTCGTCACTTTAAAGAAGAAGCAATGGCTGCTCCTACTAATAGTGTAAGTGGTGGTGGAATTGCTGGAACTGAGTTTACTGGAGATCACCCACCAGTAATAAAGAAAAAGAAGAAGAAGAAGAAGAAGAAGAAGAAGACTGGTCGTGGCTTTAGAAAATTATGGATGCAATTTTTTAAAAGAAAAATTTAATATTTATTAATAAATTATTATACATTGTACTATATAATTTCTAAATAGTTATTGAATATTTTTCTAAAATAAATACAACTTTGGAGTTAAAGTGCTTAGACAAAATAATCCAAATGTTACGTCAAATGAAGCTAGGCTAGCCATAATTGAGGAGCGTATATCAAATTATGAAGCTGTTATTAGTAAGATGGATGAAGCTATAGAAATTATGGTAAAAACTAGTTATAATATTTCTAAGATGTTGGCTGTTCATGAGGAAAAGATGAACACCACAAGTAAGAATGAGGAAATATTGCTTGAAAGAGTAAAGGATAATGAGAAGAGGTATGATAAATTGGATGATAAAATAGAAGAAGTTAAAGAAGAACTTAAAAAATATATTGACACTAAAGTATCTAAGATAGATGGTAAGTTAGATACAGTTAATTCTAAAATAGGAAATGTCATTAGTTTTAAAGACTTAATTTATGGTGGAGTAATGATATTTGTATTTGCTGTTAGTAATCCAACATTCTTTAGTGGCCTCTTGACGCCTTCCCATAAACCTGCTACAATAGAGAGGTCTGTCAGCAAGTAAATAATGTATATTGATGAAAAATACATTGATTTATTATCCCCACAACTTAATAAATTCAAAAAGGTAAAGTCTGGTCTATACAATTTTAGATGTCCTTTTTGTGGTGACTCTAAAAAGAATAAAAATAGGGCAAGAGGTTACTTATATACAGTTGAGAATAAAATAAACTTTAAGTGTCATAACTGTGAAGCTAGTATGTCACTCAAAAACTTCATGAGGGAAGTAGATGAAACTCTATACAAAAGTTATGCTTTAGAGTTGTTTAAAGAGCGAAGTAATTCAGATTCTGTAGAAAGAGATAGTTCAACTTCTTTAGAGTTACCTACTCCGGTGTTTAAAAAAAAACTCAATCTCCCATTAGCTAGTGAAGTAGAAGTTGCCAATCAATACTTACTTAAGAGGCATATTGATCCAAGTAAGTTTTATTATTCTGAAGGGTTTAAGTCTTGGATTAATAAGTTAACTAATACTCAAAAGTTTAGTGAAAAGAGTTTGTATTATGATGATGAAAGAATTGTAATACCTATGTATGATGTAAATAAAAATTTGATTGGAGTGCAGGGTAGATGCATTACCTCCAATCAGGTGAAATACATCACAATTATGTTGAATGAAAAACATCCTAAAGTTTATGGGTTAGAAACAATAAATAAAGAGGAAACAATCTATATTGCGGAAGGTCCATTTGATTCTACATTTATACCTAATTCAATCGCAATGTGTGGATCTGATATTTCGCTTGATTCATTAAAATTAAAATCAAAATTAGTCTATGTCCTAGACAATGAACCTAGGAATAGGGAAATTTTGTCTAAAATTCTAAAATTAATCAATAATAATGAATATGTAGTTATTTGGCCGGATACTATAATTGAAAAAGATATTAATAAAATGATACAAGAAGGAATGTCTAAAGAACAAGTTCTAGCTATCATTAAAGAAAATACTTTTTCGGGACTGACCGCAAAATTAAAATTTAATCAATGGAAAAAAGTTTAAGTAGGGTTTAATTTATGAACAAAGATACTAAAGTAGTAAAGAGATCTGGAAATCAAGAATATCTAGATCTGAATAAATTACATATAATGGTAGAAGAAGCATGTAAAGATTTAGCTGGGGTATCTGCTTCACAAGTTGAGATAACTTCTGGAATTCAGTTTTATGATGGTATTACAACAAAAGAAATTCAAGAGATTTTAATTCGTTCTGCATCAGATTTAATCAGTCTTGAGCATCCAAACTATCAATATGTTGCTGCAAGACTTCTTTTGTTTTCAATTCGTAAACAGATTTATGGTCGTCAAAGAGACCTTCCTGATCTAGAAACACATATTATTAATTGTGTTCAATCTAAAGTATATGATGAAGAAATCCTCTCAAATTATTCTAAAGAAGAGATTGAAAAAGCTAACACTTACATCGATCATGAACGGGACATGCTATTCACTTACGCAGGTTTACGTCAGGTCGTTGATAAATACCTTGTGCAAGATCGAAGCAGTGGTGGAGTATATGAAACTCCACAGTTTATGTACATGATGATTGCTTTGACTAAGTTCTCAAGATACCCTAAAGAAATTAGATTATCTTATGTTAAGAGGTATTACGATGCGATTTCCAAACACAAAATCAACATTCCTACACCAATCATGGCAGGGGTTAGAACCTCACTTCGTCAATTTGCAAGTTGCGTTCTTGTTGATGTTGATGACACCCTCCCTAGTATTGAGTCTAGTGATTCTGCAATCTTTAGGTATGTTGCGCAAAGAGCAGGAATTGGTATCAACCCAGGCAGAATCCGTGGCATCAACAGTAAAATCAGAGGTGGAGAAGTTATTCACACAGGTGTTATTCCATTCCTCAAAAAGTTTGAAGCAACTGTCAGATCTTGCACTCAAAATGGCATCAGAGGTGGATGTTTTGACTCAGAATCTGAAGTTTTGATAGTAGAATCTATTGAAATTGATGGAAAAACATATGATATGGATGATGAGATTGATGGGGTTAAAGTTATTGATATTATAAATAATCATAACGGAAATAATACCATTATGCATAAAGAATAAATGGAAAACTTAATTTGGACCTCGGAAAATCTTAAAAAAAGTAAGTCTCCATTTAGTATATACTTTTATCTTAAAAAAACGGATGGAGATTATAATAGTGCTAAAAAACTTTATGATGATTTTTTAGAAAAAAAATCTCCATTTAGGGATCCAAAAAATAGACCCAATACTATTGATTATTGGGTCTTTAGGGGTTATTCCGAAGATGATGCTAAACTAAAAGTTAGTGAGGTTCAATCAAAACCTATTGATTTGAATGAATATATCAAAAAATATGGAGAAGAAGAAGGATTAGAAAAATACAATAAAAGAAAAGAGAATCTACAAAATAGATTTGAAGTAGAAATTAAGAATACGCAAACAAAAATACAATGTGATTATGATACTGCCTATGATATTGTGTGCAACAAAAAACGAAAATGTTCTCCAAGAACTCTTGACTATTGGATGTCTAAGGGATTTTCAATGGAAGAATCCAAAGAATTAGTATCTAAACATCAAAAAGAAAATAGTCCAAGATCTGTTTATTATTGGGTTAAAATCGGATATAGTGAAGATGATGCATTAATTAAAGTTAGAGAATATCAAGATAATATATCAATAGAATCTATTTCAAAAAGATATTCTTGTGATAAAATGACTGCACTTGATATACAAGAATCTATTCTTGAAAAGGTAAAATTTACAAGAATCAAAAAGAATATGAATATTGATATTGCTAATGATTATGAATATTTTGTTTATAAGAAATTGGTAAATAAAGAAACTCAAAAAACTTTAAGACTGAATAAAAAAACATTTGTTAAAAAAAATAAATCAGATTCTTTAGATCATAAGTATAGTATTTTTTGGGGGTTTTATAATGACGTTCCTGCAAAAATAATTGGTTCAATTCATAATTTAGAATATATTTCTTTATCTGAAAATTGTAAAAAACAAACAAATTGCTCTATAGATCTTAAAACTTTATTGGAAAGGTATGAAAATGGAAATTAAAATAAATCTCACAAAGAAAAAAATCTCTAATATTTCTGTGGGAGATAATGTTTATTGTTATGATGAATTTAATGACTTGTTTTGTGTAAATAAAGTTTCTAATACTTTTACACCAACTATCAAAAAGAATTATCAAGAAAAAATCATTATTGGTGATAAAGAAACATTGTATACTTCAAGTATTCATCCTTTTTATGATTCTAAAAATAAAGTATGGAAGGAAGCACAGGAAATTGAAGATATTTATGGAATAGATGAAACTGGTAAAGAAGTGATTGTTAAAAACGATCATTCTTATACTTCACAAATTGATGAAACTTTTTATGATTTTACTGTAGATCATTATCATAATTATTTTGTTGGTAAAAATAATACTTTTGTTTTAACTCATAATTCTGCAACTGTCCATTTTCCAATATGGCATCAAGAAATAGAAGATATTTTAGTTCTTAAAAACAATAAAGGAACTGAAGATAATCGTGTTCGTAAATTAGACTATTCAATTCAATTAAGTAAAATATTCTATGAAAGGTTTATTCAAGACGGTGAAATTACACTTTTCTCCCCGCATGATGTACCTGGATTATATGATTCTTTTGGAACGGACAAGTTTGACGATCTCTATGTTTCATATGAGAAAGATCCGACCATTAAGAAAAAGACTGTTAAGGCACAAGAACTTATTCTTACTCTCCTCAAAGAACGTGCTGAAACGGGTCGTATCTATATTATGAACATTGACCATTGTAATTCTCATAGTTCATTTAAGGATCAGATTACAATGTCAAACCTTTGCGCCGAAATAACTTTGCCGTCTACACCACTTCAACACATTGATGATGACAATGAATCCGAAATCGCAACGTGCATTCTATCTGCAATCAACGTTGGTAAAGTGAAGTCTGATGAAGAATTGGAAGAACTTTGTGATCTTGCAGTTCGTTCTTTAGATGAACTGATTGACTATCAAGATTATCCAGTTAAGGCAGCAGAAAACTTCACAAAACGTCGTCGTGCTCTTGGAATTGGTTATATTGGTCTTGCTCATTACCTCGCAAAACTTGGATTTAATTACGATTCTCAAGAAGCATGGGATGCTGTTCATAGTCTTTCTGAAAGTTTTCAGTATTACCTATTAAAGGCATCTAATCAACTTGCAAAAGAAAAGGGTCATTGTGAATACTTTAGTCGTACTAAGTATGCTGAAGGAATTCTTCCAATTGATACCTATAAAAAAGAAGTAGACAAAATTTCATCAATTCCATTACAGCATGATTGGGAATCTCTTAGGGCATCTATCCTACAATACGGTCTTAGGAACTCAACATTGTCCGCACAAATGCCAAGTGAATCTTGTCTTTTTTGGGAACATAAAATAATGACTTCAGAAGGTGAATTTGATTTTCACCAAATTTGCGAAATGAATAATATTGATTGGAAAACAATTGAAATGAAGGATCTTGTTGGGTGGCATAATTTGATTAATCCAATTCAAGTACCAACTTTAGATGGTCGTAAACAAGTTGATAAAATTTATTATAACGGTATGAAAGAGGTTATTACTTTAGTTATGGAAAATGGGAAGGAAATTAAATGTACTCCTACTCATAAGTTTTTGGTTAAAGGTGAATTTGAGAATGAAATTTGGAAATGTGCTTGTGATTTGACTGAGGATGATGATATAATGGAGTTCTGATTATAAAGCGTAAATGCCTAAAAACACAAATAAAATATAGAGGGCATCTACGCTATTTACACTTATGCAAAAAATATGCAAAATTCTTACTAATAAATTTAATGTTACAGATCCGAAAAGTTTTATTCAAGAAATAAAAAAAACTGGATATGTAACAAAGAACTATCGTTTTCTTGAAAATATTTTTTTAGAACTTCCTCCTGAAAAATTTAACCAAAAAATTATATTAAAATTAGTTAAATTTGTCTCTGAGTATAAAAAATCAAAAATTTCATTATCATACGAACCTATGTATTGGTCTTTGCGAAAAAATATTCCATTAGATGAATCGCAAAAAATTGTAGATGATTACAAATCAAACAAATCAACTTCTAAAAATGGATTTATAAAAAGACACGGAAAAAATAAAGGAAGTGAGATGTATCAAACTTTTCAAAAAAGTAGTGCATATTCATCTTCCGATGAGTGGTTTATTAAAAAATATGGAGAAAAGTGGAAAGAACAAAAAGAATACGATATGCGTCGTAAATCAAAAAGGTGTTTAGAATACTGGACTTATCGTGGTTATACCTTAGAAGAATCCAAAATAAAAGTATGCGAATATCAAATATCCACATCCGGTGTTCATAAAAAATATTATGAAGAAAGAGGTTATAGTGATGAAGAAATTAATGTGATTTTAACTCATATTAATCATAAGAAGAAAAATCATATAAGAAATACTAATTATCTAAAAGAAAAATATCCAGATTCTTGGAAGGAAATATATTTAGAATCTTCTGAGAAATATAGAAAAAGAATGGAAGAATTAGGAGTTTGGATTGAAAAAAGTATTATTGATGATTTTAAGAAATATAAAAGTCTTGTAAATAGATATACGAATGAAAGTTTATTATTTTATGGTAAACTTGTTGAAAAGTTAGAAATGAGATCTAAAGATTTCCATTTAGATCATAAGTATTCAATTAAAATGGGATTTATTAACGACATTGATCCTAAAATTATAGGATCGGTGATTAATGTGGAAATCATTCCATCAAAAATTAATTCTTCTAAAAAAGAAAAATGTTCAATCACAAAACAACAATTAATTAAAGAATACACCAAATTTAAGGAGAAAAATGAAAGTAAAGCAAATTAAATTTACAGGAGAAGCACTTCCAACCTATGATATAGAAGTTCCTGATGTTCATCACTATAATTGTGAGGGACTAGTTTCTCATAACAGTTCAGTAGTATCAAACGCAACCAATGGAATTGAACCCCCCAGAGACTTCTTGTCCATTAAGAAATCCAAAAAAGGTCCTCTTAAGCAAATTGTTCCACAGTATCAATCTCTTAAGAACCATTATACGCTTCTTTGGGATATGCCTAGCAATCATGGTTATATCAATATTGTTGCTGTGATGCAGAAGTTCTTTGACCAAGCAATTTCTGCTAATACCAGTTATAATCCAGAGAACTACCCAAATAATGAGGTTCCTGTGAGTGTTCTTGCACATGATTTACTGTATTATTATTCAGTTGGTGCAAAAACACTTTATTATCAAAATACTTATGATATTAAATCTGATGAGGTAGTAGATGACCCAAAACAAGAACTTCAATCTTTACTAAATGACATGTCAAAATCTGATCAAGAAAATTGTGAGAGTTGCACTGTTTAAATTATGTTAAATAAAACTACGCAGAAAGAAACAAGTATGGAATTTAAGGTATCTTCTATAGAGCATTCCACCGAAATCAAAGGAATGACCGTATTTAATCCAGAAAAAGTAGATACCAAAAAGTCACCTATGTTTTTTGGAAAACCTTTAGGAATTCAAAGGTATGATTCTTATAAGTATCCAATTTTTGATAAACTTACAACGCAACAACTAGGCTATTTCTGGAGACCTGAAGAGGTCTCCCTCC
>Ga0209536_100002560_pt1 | contig 29627 bp, 21 predicted proteins | sample DeeMarSeWOR28_12_FD_187461 | JGI IMG/M metagenome (GOLD analysis project Ga0209536, IMG submission 187461) | Marine sediment microbial communities from White Oak River estuary, North Carolina - WOR-2-8_12 (SPAdes) (version 2) | ecosystem: Environmental > Aquatic > Marine > Intertidal zone >...
CTTGTAGGTGATCTGGCTCCCGCCGTACTCGTCCAGCTGCTCCTTGGTGATCCCCACCAACACACCGAAGTTGTCCTCGATGTAGTCGCTGTTGTCGAAGAGGCTCAGCTGCGCCCAGAACCTCTCCGGGGCAGGGGAACTCGGCGTGAACATCCCATCTACGAACCTGAGGAAGTTCCCGGCGGTACGCCGTTGCAAGGTGTACGAGAGCCCTGTCGCGTCGTTGGCCGGAACCTCCCCGAGGGAGGTCACCGCGCGCACGTTCTCCGAGTCGTAGATGACCTGGATGACGTACCGGCCCTGATCGAACCCGGACTCCACGTCGACGTAGTCCCCCACCCGCACGTCCCTGTCGATGAGGTCCCCGTTGGGGATCCTCAAAGTCGCGGAGGCAGCCGTCGTCTCCAAGTTGGAGCCGGAGAGGGTGTCATCTGCGCTGACGGAGTAGTCCCTGTTCTCGATGAGCTCGAGTGGCTCACGGTCCAGGGAGACGACCTCGGAGTCCTCGCCGATCAGCCAGATGTTGCCGTCGTCGTCCTCCCCGTACTCTGGCTCGGCGATGTACTCGAAGAGGGAGGGGACCGACGCCACCGTCTCGTCCACCGGCACTCGACAGTTCCGGACTACGTGCGAGACGCGGAGGCGGACGGTGTAAGACTCCAGGTCGATGTCGGTGGAGGAGGAGATCGGGAGGTTGTAGTAGTCGGTCTTGAACCCCCGGCTGTTGAGGAGCGTCTGGATCTCCGCCGCCGTGAGCGTGATGAGCACCTCGTCCTCATCCTCCGGGTCCGTGTAGACCCTCGGAATGCGGAGGTCTGTTGCCAGCTCCAGGATCTCGGAGGGGGAAAGGCTCCCGTTCGTCCCCGCGCTCAGTTCCTCTGTGCCGATGTCGAAGGCAATCCTGCTACCGACCGCACCGAGCACGTAGCACGGGATGCTACCGACGATCTGCTCGTCGCCACGGACGACCTCAAGCACCAGCAGGTCGCCGGCCGCGATCCCCTCCTCCTCGAAGTCCTCGTACTCGGTGGACTCGATCGCCGCTGCGATCCTCCATTCGAGGCCTTCCTGACCCGACGGGGCCGCAGCCTCTGTCAGAGTGATGACCCATACCGGTCCGTATCCTCCGTCCTCCTCCGCCACCCCCACCGGATCCAGCTCCGCGGTCAGGATCTCGTAGGCCCGGCCCCCCAACACGAGGACTCTGCTCGAGATGTCCGTGACCAGGGGGATCTCGTAGGAGACCTCGGCGGGGTACTCCTCCTCGCTGAACACCGACCCGACCAGGTACCCGGTGCTGGAGTCGTTCACCCCAGCGATGGTGAAGCTCTTCCCTCCATCTGCCCCAGACGTGATGGTGATCTGCTGACCTACGAGGGCGGAGAAGACGTGCCGCTCCTCCACCACGATCTCGAAGAGGTTCTCGAGGGTGCCAGTGCCGGTGAACCCGGAGGTCGTGTACAGGTCGAGGTCGGCGTCGCCTTCCGGGATGTACACCGTGTCGGTGCTCGGAGACGCCGTCCGCTCCGCAAGGATGCGCAGGGCCTTGAAGATGGTGTACGGGCAGTTCGACTTGCTCTGGGTCGGCGACTCCGCCAAGCGAAGAGTCCGCTCGTTCGCCAAGCCATCCGCGGTGCCCACACCGACGATCCGGTAGTAGTCAGCGTCCGCGCCGCTCTCGATCCTCAGTGAGTCCCCGACGACCACACCAAGGGCGCTGAAATCCACGGAGACGTCGGCCACGTAGACCTCGTCGTCCAACTGCATGGTGACCAAGTCCTCACCCGAGGAGAGGATCTCGTCAGCCGGAGAGGGGAACGGGGCGGCGGCGGAGACGATGTACCCGGATGCGTCGGAGTTCAACCGGTTGATGGTGTACTCCCCCACGTTGCCAGGATCTCCGCCGGAGGAGTAGATGCGAACCGTCTCGCCCACAGCATCAAGGGTCGGGGCGCCATCGAGGAGGATGACTTCCTGCGCGGAGATGATGATTCCCACCGCGGCTGCGGTGCCGGAACCGGTGTAGGAGCTGGAGCCGCTCTGGTGGTACCCGTAGACCCCTGTGTGGAGTGAAGCATCGAGGTCGAGCCGCGGGAAGTACGGCAACCAGCGCCGCTGGAAGTAGGGCTGGATGGTGGCAATCGACTTCGCGTAGTCGATCTGGAACAACCTGAGCAGGTCCGCGGCGACGATCTGCATGTAGCCGGACCAGATTGTGCTGAACACCTGCCGTCCATCGACCATCTGCCAGAACCGACTGATCAGGCCGAGCATGATGTTCCCGTCCGGCGTCGTCCTCAGGGTGTACGGCGCCAGGACGGACTGGACATCAACGGTGGCCGTGACCTGCTCGCTCGTCCGGTACGGGGTGCTCACCGTCAAACCGATGGTGAACTGGCCAGTCATGTCCGGCACGAAGGTCACGACGGAGCCGTCATCCTCGATCTCCGTGAGGGTCTCCACCGTACTGCCCAGCGGGGTCTCTTCGAGCATCCACGTGTAGGTCAGGTCGTCGCCGTCGGGGGACAACGAACCACGGCCGTCGAGCTTGATGATCGCTCCGATGACCTTGCTCTGCTCCGAAGGAGCAATCACAGCCGTGGGGAGCGAGCGAGAGGGCTCGAGGCTGAAGCCATGGAGGGTGGTAGACCGGCCGGGCATCAGTCCTCGTCCTGCACGTCGATGAAGAGGTCCACGTCCGCGCCGTACACGTTGTCCTGCAGCTCAGCCTCTGCCACATCCAGCTGCACCCGCAGATCGTAACCGGTGCCGATCGAGGCACGGAAGAAGTCGAAGGTCACCTGCACGCCCGTGTCCTCTCCGAGTGAGCCTACAGCCACGACCGCCGTTGCCGGCATGTTCGTCGGCAGCGAGCGCAGCCCCTCGCTGGAAGAAGCCCACAGGACCTCGATGGCCGGTTCCGGGTCGTAGTCGATGTAGAGCCTGATGTACTGGTACGGCTTCACGTCAAGGATGAAGGAGTGCGCCTCGCTCAGGTCGATCTCGGCGGAGAGGGCTCTGCCTGCCTCGTTCTGAGCAAGCACGTCGCTCACGTCTGACGATTGCTGGGAGAGGTAGACGTAGGTCTCTCCTCCCGCAGCCTGTACGAAGAAGACCTGAGCAGCGACCGTGGTAGTGCGTACCGCGGCGATGGGTCCGAACTCCGACCTCGGAGGGCTCGAGGATCCGGAGGCGTCCGTCCACGCTGCCACCTCCGCCCGGAAGATGGCGGCGGCCCCTGATGTGGCGTCGTACGTAGAATCCTCGATGTAGTAGATGTCGTGCTCTCCAGCGGAATCGGAGTCCAGTTCCAGTTGTCCTCCAGAGAGAGATCGACTTGCACCAGCAGAGTAGTCCCTGCTCCAACCCTGACTTTCAGGGTATGTGGCCTCCGCTGCGTTGTAGAAGATGCAGTTGGGGAAGACCCACAGGTGAGCGAGGTAGAAGTCTCCTGAAAAGTCGCCAGACTCGAGGAATCCAAAGGTCACTCCCTCCGCTGTACTCGCCGGGTACCCCGGCGCCGTGTAGGTGTGCTCGACGACCGCCGTGACATCGTCGTCGACGAAGAGCTTGAGCTCGTCCCTGCCGGACATGCCCAGCAAGGTGAAGTCGAAGGTAGCCTCCCAGTCCACGTCCTCGGACGGCACCTTGTACCCCTCCAGGACGTCGTCATCGGCAGCATCGGACTCCTCGATGCCGATGGTGTTCCGGGAGAAGTCGTCCAGGAAGTGCAGCTTGAAGGCGCGGGTGCCGTCCTCCACCATCACGCCCATGCCTGTGTAGTAGTAGCCCGCATGGGTCGAGTCGCCCCCGGCAACCTTGCCGATCAGCATCCACTCCCCGGCCTGCAGATCCGGTTCCTCCCTGGTGAACCAGTAGGGGGACGCCGAGGCCGTGATCTTGGTCGTGGCTTCCGTCTGCTCCGAGGAGCCACTGCTGCCCTCCTCGCTCCACTCGGAGAGTCCGTCAGCACCCACCGCCAGCACAGACTCCGTGGGCTCGATGTTCAGGGAGGAGGCTCCGGTAGGCGCTCCCCCAACAACAAGGACCCTCCCGAAGGTGAAGGCGGTGAAGCCGTAGACGTCGATGTAGTTGCCCTGGTCCGGGAAGTCGCCACCGAGGACCATCGTGACCTTAGTAGATGGACTATCCTCCGCGTAGAGCCTGCCCATGCGTACGCTGGTCAAGAACTGCGGCAGGGTATCCATATCGATCTCGGCAAGGAGCGTCTCGTCGCCGCTGCTGTCCGTGGCGAAAACCATGACCTTGCGCCTGTAGGGAGTCGGGTCCCAGAGCACGCTGTAGGTGTAGGCCTCCGCCGACCAGTCGAAGACCGCTGTCTCGGACACCGACCTGGTACCAACGCCATCCTCAGCAGGACCGGCGACGGTCACCTTCTTGGTGCCGTCGTCCACGAAGAACAGGAAGACCCCAGTGCTCTCCGGCCAATAGACGAAGCCCATGAGGACACCGGTGAAGCCCGAGAAGGTGACGTAGTCGAAGGTGTCCGTCGAGGTGAAGGGCAGGTCGATTCTGGCACTGAACTCGTAGGGGCGGTCTCCGTCCTGGGCATCGAGCGTGATGAAGAGCACGCCCTCCTGGGGCACGCCATCGAGGTCGGACTTCTCGATGCGGTAGACGTCTGACCCGCTCACGTCCTCGATGGTCTGGTCGCAGGGGTTCTTGGGCTCCGTTGTGCCAGAAGCGTCATCGAAAGTGGAGAAGTAGAGACTGGCACCCGCGTCCTCCAAGGTGTCGTCGTTGGAGGGCAGCTCACCCGGGGCGTACACGGCCAGCCCGTAGACGGCCGAGCTGTAGATGGTGGTCAGGTCCGCCCGTGTATCCTGATCCCGCACCCCGAACCGAAACGGGGTGGCCACGTCGACCTCGGTCTCCCCGGGGGCGGGGCGGCGATTGACGACGGTAGGATTGGCCATGCTACGCCCACTTCCTCAAGAAGTTGTACGTGAACTCCTGGATGGCAGGGAATCCGTCGTCCAAGAGCTGGCCGAGCAGGACGCGGCAGCTCGGGCCCGGGTTGAAGCTGCGGTGTGCCCCCATTGCGGCGAGAACTTGCGTGCAGTGCTCCCACAGGATCCCACACGCATGTTCTCCGGCACCACCATCAGGTACGAGGGGGAGTGCTCGACGCACGGACGCATCACCTGACCGCGGTGGAGGCCACCGATCTGCTTAGGTAGATCCGCTCTCCGTCGTCGATGTCGGCCTCGTCCTCCTCGGCGGATCTGTCCGGCCCGGCGATGAAGAAGGTCGTGCGGTTGGTGCCGTTGAACTCGATGTCGTCGTCGCTGATGCGGTTCTCGGTCCGACTACCGACCAGCCGGCGGTCGAGGTCGTGGGTCACCAACAGGATCTCCATGGGGTGGTCGTACCGCACAACCGAGTTGGCGTGCAGGATCTTCTCCAGGACCGACACGTCGATCTCCTCGACCGCGCTTAGCCCGTTGATGAACGTCCTGATGTCGCCGGCGATCTTCGAGGCCTTGTTGCCGCCGGTGTAGTTCACGTCGAGCGAGACGTAGGACGGCAGGAAGTGCCTGGCGAGGACGTTGGCGCACAGCACTCGATCCGTCTCCGAGGTCATCATCCGCTGCACCTGCGACACCGTCGGCGCGTAGTCGTACGTGACACGGAGCGACTTGCCCTCGATGTTGACGAGGTTGGTTGGCAGGTCATCGAATCCAGCCGGCAGGAATGTTGGCGACAGCACCATGGAGGTCTCCTCCATGGAGGAGAACGTCAAGCGGTTGTCCTCGGTCTCAAGACGGTACCCGTCGGAGTCGTAGGTCCCGAAGACCGGCTCCATCTTCGTGGACTTCGGAATGTTGTAGACGTCGTCCCCGCCGAGGGACTGCGCCAGCACGTCGAAGTAGTAGAGGCCCTTCTCCCGCTGCTCAGCCATTGCTGTGGACGAGAGATGTTGTGCTCCCGGCCGGACGATCCGGTAGGGCTGCTCCACCGCAGCCTTCGGCCCTTCCTCCTCGTCCCCATGAGCCACGTAGACCCTGGAGTCCGTCCGCGCCAAGTCGGGGGTCACTCGCACCACGCGCCACTCGGACGGGGTCCCGTTGTACACCCGGATCGGGCGCAGACCGACAAGAGCCGTCCTGCCGTCGATGCCAGAAGACGAAGGATCCTCGACCGGCGCCTTCACTACTGCCCAGTGAATGTCCGTCTCGGTGAACTCGAACACGTCGGCATCCAAGGTGCAGCCGGAACCGTCGGACTCGACGGCCGTGATCTCGTAGCTGCCGTCGTACTCCTCCCGGTTGCAGGCCCAGATGGTCAGGTACCTGCCAATGTCGTCCTCGGTGAACGAGGCATCGTCCGACGTGAACAAGGCATCCGATGGGTCGGGCTCGATGACCCCGTCGTTGCTGTAGCGGTACACCCGCCCCGTACTCTCGGTGAGGGCCCTGTCGAGCGTCAGCGACCTGGCGGAGCGATCCACCACGGTGTAGCCGCCCTCGTCGTCGCCTTCCTCGATGAAGATGACGTCGCCCACCTGCACCTCGTCGTCGAGCAGGCCGGAGTTGGGGGCGAGGAAGTTGAACTCCTCCGAGGTGAACTCCGGGAGCGTTACCTCATTGGAGCCGAACTCCGTGAAGACCGCCACGACCCTGTCCCTGGAGATCTCGGTATCGGAGGCTTCAACCGTATGCTCGAGGAAGCGCCGTTGCTCGTAGATGTGCACGAAGTCAGACCCCTCCTGCACCCCGAGCTCCATCGGGGACCCGTAGGAGGAGTCCGTGAACGCCAGCTCCGTCGTGATCTGGTCATCGTAGGCACTGCCGACCTGGAGGTCTCTGGGCAGCTCGGTGGCCGGGATGTCCCCGTCTTCATCCTGCCCGGGGAAGACCTGGAAGGGGTCCGCTTCGTCGGAGGGGGTGAACAGCAGCTCCGCCGCACCGGCAGCGGCGACGAACAGGGTGGGCTCCTTGTGCCCGTGGTACGTGGTCTCGGTCGTGTTTGGCGCCGTAGACCCCTGGACTATACCGTTCGTGTCTGGCGAGGTGCCGGCCGTCGTGGTGTCTGTGAAGCCCAACAGCGACAGGTCCGTCGTCGTCATGCTGGCATCGGTCCCGCCAGCCATGCTCTTGAGGTAGATGTAGGAATCTCCCCCGATCCACAGGACCGCCCGTTCCCCTGAGGTGGTGTCCGCGTAGAAGTCCGAGTTGGCGTTCAGCGCCTGGGCAGCCCCATCGAAGTCGCTGGCGTCGATGAGATCCTGGACATCCGTCTTGAAGTCCAGGGCACTGAAGTAGTCCAGTCCGAAGTCGACATCTGCCTCGTCGGAGCCGTCCACGTCGACATCGATCGTCGGAGAGGTAGCGGACGGGGTGTAGTCATCCCCGGTGACGACACCGACGCTCGACACCAGCGGCCTGGAGGTGGTGATCGCCATGTAGGTCTCAACGAGCTGGATGTCGCTGGGGTCCGTGGAGTTGTCCACGCGCCATTCCTCGATGGCAGACGTGTAGCCGGTGTCGTAGATCGTGATCTCGAACTGCCCAGAGCTGTCCCCGTTATCGACCCACTCCATACCGACGGACAACGTCGATGACTGCCGTTCATCGTCGTAGCCGCCCAGACCATCACGAAGGATCTTCACGACGGCCTCGGAGATCTTGGTCTCAAGCGCCACCGCCAACTCCTCAAAGGTGAAGGTGGGCTCGTAGTCGCCGATGTCGTTGTCCTCCATGGTAGGAGAGCTGTCCTCAGCAGTCAGGGTGTTGGTGTCGAGGGAGGTGTTCCCCCGAATGGTCTCTGTCGCGGTGAATGTGCCGGAGGTGTTCGTCAACCAGAAGTGAGGCGCCTGGACACCGTCCGTGTCATGCGCGATGGCCCAGAGAGTGCCCGTCTCCCCTGAGCTGAGGCCCTCAATCTCCTCTCCGATCTGGAAGCCAATGGAGCCGGCCGTGGCAGTTCCGGTCAAGTGGTACAGGTCCGAAGTAGTGATCTCGACGCTCAGGCTCACGGACTGTCCCGGAGTGGGGTCGATGAGCTCGTAGGCCACCCCTGAGGACGGGCCATTTGAGGAGATCACAGCCCCCTTGCCGCCCTCCGACTCGTAGAAACCCAACCACCTGAAGCCGTCATCACCATCGAGGGCGTCCACGTAGATCCACTCATCGACCCCGCCTCGAACACCGGCGATGGTGAGGCTACCGGTCACCTCCCCAGAGGGGCCGGTGATGGTCACGTAGTCCTGGTCCGGGTCGAGGAGCTCCTGCAAGGCGTCAGCGAAGTCGGAGACATCCGAGAGCGCGGCCGTAGCTGCGTCGATGGTCGCCGACAACACCGTGTCGCCGGTGAGGCGCCGCACGGTCAGGCTGACCGTCACGTCCTCAAGGTCGGCCATCGGGAGGGTGAAGTCGTCGCCCTGCACAGAGCCGCCAGAGTGGACGGGCGGCGCCCACTCGTACCGGGCGCACACCTGAGGGGCGTACATGGTGACGCTGGTGGGCTCCAGGAAGTAGCAGCGGATGTACTGGGCAGCGGTAGGGCGTCCAACGATGTAGCTGCTGAACAGCAGCTCCCAGAAAGCCTGCAGCGTCCCCTGCACGTCCAGTTCCACGCTCTCTGGGAGGTCGAAGCCCAGGGAGTCCATCCACTGGAAGAACCACGTCAACGAGGTGGACACCCAGTCCCACCCGTCCACGGAGGCGCCGAACTCGTCGAAGACCTCAAAGGGGAGATCCGGCGCAGAAGGCACGGACCACGTCGGACCGCCGACCGCGAAGAAGTCGACCAGCCCCTGCAGGGCCGGAACGGGGAACTCGTCCCTGATGACGGCGACGGCAACCTTGTACGCCCCCTGCGACGTCAAGTCCACCGACCCTTCGGACAGAGCGCCGCTGGTGACCAAGTAGTACTGGTGCACCCGCTCGATAATGTAGGAGCCAGCATTGGGCCCGACGAGCACCGTCAAGACGTCGCCGGATCTCGCCTGCAGCAGCGCAGGATCCGGGCCGGTCATGTCCCCGTCGTTGTACCGGCCAATGGCCTCCTCGAAGTTGTCCGCGTCCTCGAACTCGGACTCCCAGTCGAACTCGGGGATGGCCACGAAGACGTTGTTGCAGCCGTCGAAGATCTCGTAGGGGAGGACGATCTCGAACTGGAGCAGGAGTGTGAGCGCCGTATCGGTGTTGGGACCGAACTTGAACGGGCTGAACCCGTTGATGAGCTCCTCCTCGTCTCCGCCGAAGTTGAACGACGCGATGACGCCCAGGAACCAGTCCTTCATGTCCTGCAGAAACGTCTGCGTGGCAGAAGGGAGGTTCGAGTCCAGGAACATCGAGCCGTCGTCGTAGATCGAGACCACCGCGATGTAGCCCTCGGCATCGAGGCACTCGTCCGTGTAGCACCGCTTGAAGTCGCCGTCGGTGTAGAAGTCCTCGAAGTCGCTGCCGGTCCACGACGTCCAGTCGAAAGCCGCGATGTCCACGGCGTAGTCTGCCGTAGGTGCCCACCCGTCGCCCGGGTCCATCAGGACGAAGCCGTTCGACCCAGCCGCTACCGCCTTTGACCCCGAGAACGCGGCCTTCGCTCGGGCATCCACCGGGAGCGCGTAGGGGATGGTGTAGCCGCTGTCCTGGCCAGACGGGTCCAGCATTGCCACCCCACCCGGGGAGACGCGAACCAGCGGCCTCTGCAGGGCGGTAGTGGTCCTGTAGGCCTTGTAGGACAGGTTCGAGTTGGTCGCCGTCATGGCGGTGGCGACGACTGGAGCAGTCCCTCCGAGATCCGCGTCGAACTTCTGGATGGGGTACACGCCCTTGTCATCGCCTTCGAGGATCTCGATGACGTCGCCGACGATGACCCCGTAGTCCTGCAGGTTGATGGTCGTACGAAGGGTGGAGGAGCCGATGACCGTGTTGAGGTCGTTGCCCTCCGCATCCCCGAATGGCACCAGCACCGCCTTCGGGTCGAAGACGTCGACGGAGAGCTCGGACAGCACCCGGAAGTACTGGCCCTTTGCCGTGGTGGTCAGCGAGACGTCCAGGTACAGGAACGGGCCCTCGACCTTGAGGATGCGGTACATGCCGACGTCGTTCCCGGACACGATGGCGAGGGCCATGCCCGCTTCCACCGCTCCGTCGTCGTACCAGTCGTAGCTGTCGACCGCCGTGACTGAAGCAGTGGCGCCGGAAACGCTGCCGGTGATGGTCTCAGCCTGGAACTCGACGCCCTCCATCTCCCAAAGCTCGATCTCCGTGGAGGAGATGGCGCCGATGACCCCCACGGCGCCTGACGAGCCCCCCGTCACAGTCTCTCCGAGCTGCAGGCTACCGGAGGCGGGAGTGAACGTCAGCGCGTACTTGCGGTGTACGAGGTGGGCGTACGATGCGCTCTCGCCGCTGATCACCAAGTCGTCGGCCTCAAGGTGCGAGGTCTCCGATCGAATGGAGGACAAGTCCGCGGACGTGTTGGACGTGGACGACGGCCGCATCCACACGTCGTAGTGGCCGCCGATGTGCACCTCACCGTCCTCGATCTCGATGGTCCCTCGAGCAGTGTCCGGGTTCAGGATGCCGCCGGGGATGTCGGAGATCTCGAGGACGCCGGTAGTGCGCACCACGCAGAACACCCCGGGAAGTACCCCCGGCAGCGTGCCAGCAACCGGGGCGGCAACCGAAGGAGCACCGTCGATGCGGAACAGCAGGATCGACGGCATCTCGGTGATGGAATCCCGGGAGTCGAAGAGGATCGTGTCAATGGTGAAGGTCTCGTTGGCCTCTCCCGGATCCACGTCGTAGAGGAAGCTCCAGTAGTTGAACTCGACCTCGTCGCCCTCCGCAATCTGCGAGGTCCCCTCCTCCCCTCGACGCTCGAACATCGAGAACATCAAGACGAACTGGCCGACGACGAAGCAGACGCCGGTAGCCGCAACGGTTCCTTCGCCTCCGCCGGTCATGACGTCCCGTTCCATCTCCGGGTCGCCGTAGCCCACAGCCTCCACGTCGACGATCGTACGGAAGTCCTGGTTGATCCGGGCCACGATGCCACGCCGCACGACGAGGGAGCGTTCCGTGAGGCTGGTCTGGGTCCGCGCCAGAAGCTCTGCAACGGTCTCCGGGTCCCCGCCAGGCTCGAAGGCGGTGAGGTTGGTGATCCTGCTGTACCCGGTCAGACCGGTGACCGTGGTGATCGTCCCCTTCGCCACACCGTACGAGGAGCCAGAGTCCTCCGCGATGACCGGGACATCGACGTAGTACTCAGTCCCGGACCTTTGTAGGAGCATCGTCTCTGGCCGGACGATCACGGACGTAGTGGGGAAGAACCGCAGGCCGTCGGACGTCTCGAAGCTGATGGTCGGCAGGATGTTCACGTACGTCGGGTTCGAGTAGTAGACCCGCACCACACCAGACGCTCTGGAGCCTGATCTCCAGGCCGTGAAGAAGTTCGCCGCAAGGTCCCTGGCATCCTCCAAGCGCATGGTGTCGGCATTCCTCGCCGACTGGCCCCTACGGAGGATCTGCTCCTCCCGCTTGAACGGCTCAAGCAGAACCTCGAGGGGGGTCACCAGCAGGTCGACGAGCATGTCCCCGTCTTCTGCGGAGAGCGCGGGGAACGCCTGCCGGACTCGATCCTGGAGAAACGCCTTGACGTCGGTGTCGAAGGGGTCAGTGCCCAGCGCCTCGAACACCGGCTGGATGACCTGAGACCAGAGCGGACTCCCCTCCGATGTGTCCAGCGAGGAGTCGAAGAGCTCCAGACGCTCGACCATGAGGTCGCGGATGGCTTCGGCCTGGGACTCAGTGTTCGCCATGGTCTATACGCTCCGGCTCACCACAGGGTCGTGGGTTGAGCCGTCCATCGCGGTGAGCCTCAAGCGGATGTCCAGGGAAGTAGTGGACGGCGTGTAAACAGCTTCCAGCAGGGTAGCAGACTGCAATCTCTCGGAGTCTTGCAGGGCCGTGTTCCGGCTTTGCAGTCGGATCAGCTGCTCCTCCGTATCGCTGACCGCCTGTACGGCAGCGGCACGCAGCTCACCAGGATCGCCAGCAGCCCCCACGATCCTTCCCATTCCACCGCCGAGCGACGAGTCGTGCAGGTCCTCTCCAGGAACCGTGAAGAGCAGGCGCAGGAAGGACTGAAGCAGTCTGGTGAAGCCGGAGGCCTTGGCGCCCGGCACCACGGACTCGAAGAAGATGGCGGTCCGATCGGTGATACCGGACTTAGAAAGCAGGACGGAGACGGAACGCAAGCGCGCGTCCTGCTGCGACCGCGGCACCTGCGCCAAGATGCGCTTCTCGCTGACCACCACGAACTCGGGGGAGGCCCTGCCGTTGATGAGCACCTGAGCCACAGCGACGAAGTCGCGCCCCCTGATGTCGAGCGTCAGCGGGTTGCTGGAGTAGATCCCCACCTTGCGCAGTGGAGCTGCATCCCGAAAAGCGAGAACCTGGTAGTCGTAGGTCTGCGGCATCAGCCCTCCGGGTTCTCCAAGAAGGCGGGGTCCTCAGCTTCGCGCATTGCGTCGAAGAGGCCTCCTTCCCCTGTAGCACTGTCCCCGAAGAAGTAGGCCCTGATCTGCTCGATCCTCTGCAGCCGGCCGGGGCGAACGGAGCCGTCGTCCCTGTACTCGATGAGGTTGCCGCTGCCGAGGGTTTCCACAGCATCCGCTTGGTCGGAGTCGAGCTCCACGATCGCCTCAAGGATGGCTTGGCCCTGGGTGACCCCCGCGGTATTCGTCGATACCTCCCGCCCCCGCAGCCACGCCAAGCCACTCGCCACGTTCGCCCGAAGCGCGTCCCAGCTCACCGCACGCCTCCCGTCCTACCGGAGAGCACGGCCGTCGCCTCCGACACCCTGCTCAGCTTGGACGCCCGCTGTGCCTCCAGCCCGAAGAGGTGGTTGACGTTGCCCTGCAGCAGCAGATCCGCCCCGTAGTCGAAGCCACCATCCTCGAGGGCATCCAGCAGCCCGTCGCCGGTCTTGACGGTCTTCGCGCTGAAGGTTGGGTCGAAGGCATCGAGCACACTCAGAGCGGTGCTGTCTTCGTCCTCCACGCTCGTACCGAGGCGGGTCAAGGCTGATTGCACCTCGCGGGGCACGGAGTCGAGCAACGCGTAGATCCCGGCGAGGTACCCCGCCAAGTCCCTGATCTCGGCAGCAGAACTGCCCTCTTTTCGGCGCATCACGTTCTTCAGCACACTTGCGGTGGGCAACGAAGACTCCAGAGTCGAGACCTGATCGGCCATCACCTCCCACTCCAAGTAGGCCGCAGAGCTCACTTGCAACCGCCCGGACTCTTGCGTGATGGTCGAGTCGGCGAGGGTGACTCCGTCCTCCTGAACGAGCAGCACGGTGGCCTCCCCGCCTCCCCACAAGACTGCATCTCCGGACCGGATTGCCAGTTCCTTGGGGTTCATGCCGAAGTCGATGAACGAGACCGCACCATCTTCGTAGGTGGCCTCCGCCGACACCCCCTCTGGGAAGGTAGTGGTGTCGTCCAGGCGCACCCGGTAGCGGACATCGAACTCCCTGCCCATCGCCCTGATGGCTGCGAGGGCAGCAGCCAGCTGCACCGTGTAGTCCGCAGCGTCCTCCTCGGTGTAGCCGACCTCCAGCGTCTTCCCAAGGCTCTCAAGCGGCTTGGAGAGTGCGGTTTGCCCTACGACAGAGGTGTTCATCCGCCGCTCCTCGCTGCACCTCCGCATGAACTTCAGCATCTTGGGCCACTTTTTGAGGAGATCGGCCTTCGCGGCGCCGTAGGCAGACGAGGCTTCTCCTCCCCGCTTCTGCAGACGCCCTTTCAAGCTGACGGCCGGGATGAGCTCCTCTGCCAAATGCTTCTCCCCCTCCACCCTCAAGGCCTCCAGCTGGGCCGCCGACGGGGTCGTTGCCCGAGAAGTCAGGCTGTACATCCGCTGCAAGCGCGCGGGAGAACTCGGGCTCGGCTGTGTGTACTTCATGCCCTCCACGGCGAGGATGAGGTCCTCCAGCAGCTCCAGCACCTCCCTGACCACTGCGCTTGCCTTGTTGCTGCACAGGTAGGCCATGTAGATCAAGGTGTCCGGGTCGGAGACGAGGGACCTGGCGATCTTCGCCTGGACCTCCGCCCAAGGCTCGTCCACGTTCTGCACACCGGCCACGCCCCGGTTGCTCTTGAAGCTGCCGCTGGAGACCCGCGCTGCGGCGTCCCTGAGCTCCGACGACTTCAGGGAGGCCACCGACTACCCCGTAACTGTGACGGAGAGGGTACCGAGGCTCCTGGTTGGGGTCGGCAGGCGCGACGCCTCCACGTTGTCCTTCACGCTGGGGGTGATGGTGGTGGTGCCCGCTGTCTGCCCTGTCAGGACCATGTTGTCGTCGTCGTCGAAGGTGATCTCCACAATCCCCTCCGTGGACTCCTCGAAGTCCAGCCAGGAGCCCGCCACGAATCGGTCGTCGTTGTCCAACTCAAAGGGGGTCGTGACCCCGCTGGACAGGGTCATGACGGCGCTGACGGTCACCTCCTCGTCCACCGCAAGGGTCACCGAGGATTCTCCGAACTCGTAGGAGACCACGTAGGGCCAGATGAGCTCGGTGATGCTGATCGCCTGGCTCTCCGGGACCTTGACCCGGAGGACCTCGTCGTCCATGCCCGTCACGACCACGTCGTAGGCGCCTCCCTGTACGAGCTCCACCTCGATCCAGCCTTCCGCGTCGGACTCGACGATGACGTCCTGCGGCAGCATCACGCCACCGGCCACCACCCGCGGCTCCCCCGTGATGGAGAAGGTCATCCTGATGCCCGGCTTCGGATGCCAGTCCGCTCCACGCACGTAGCCGGTCGCCCTGCAGAGATACTGGTTGGCCGAAGGAGGGTGCTCAAGGAGGTAGGTCCCCTCGACGTCGAAGGTGTTGCTGCTTTCGGACGAATCCACGTCGATCGTCAAGAGGGAGTCGAAGGAGTAGCCGACGAGGAAGAAACGGACCCAGTAGGTGGTCTCGTCCTCCAACTCGAGGACGAGTTCCCCGTCGCTGTCCGTGGTGCCTTGGGTGACGAAGGTCTCGCCGTCCTCGCTGAACACCCTGACGATGGCGTCCTCCAGGGCCTGTCCAGAGCCGGCCGGCAGCGCCTTCTCCGTGATGCTGAAGGTGGTACTGACCAAGCCCATCAAGACCTCCGTGGAAGGCGCTTGAACTGAGGCCGCTGTACGGTGAGGAGGTCTTCACCCAAATCCACCAAGTCCCTCAAGCTGACCGTAGCCACGTTGGGGACCTCCACCTCCCGGACGATGCCGAGCCCAGAGACCGAGATCATCCCCTTGACCCCCCTCACCAAGACCAGGGAGAGAGAGCCGTCCGAGCCCGACGAGGCCGTGACCTCCATAACCACCGTGCCAGAATCGAGGAAGCTGTCGTCGGACTTGAGTGGCGTGAACCGCACGTAGACGCCTTCCATGTAGTCTCCGCTCCCGTCGTAGAAGGTGGCTGTCACCGTGCAGGTGTTGTCCTCGCCGATGTCTGGCTCGTCGTCCCCGCCAGGAGTCCCGTCCTCGCTGCTGTCCGACGTGCCGGTGATGTCCGAGACGACTACGAGGACCTCGTCGTCCTCGTACTCCTCCTGGCCGACCTCGAACTCCCAATGGATGACGTAGGTGGCCACAGCGATGGGAGTCCAGGTGAAGGAGTAGACGCCGGTCGACTGGTGCGTGATGTCGCCCTGGTCGATGCTCTCGTAGAACTCCCCCTGGATGTAGATCGTGACCTCGGGGGTGTCGTCCGCATCCACCGCCGCGTCGTCCTCATCGACGATGGTGAGGGTGGTAGTGATCTCCTCCCCGTATGTGCGCTCGGTCGACACGTCAGTCCTCCTCGATCGGGAGGAAGTTGGACAGGAACCCCTCAAGGTAGACGGCGGTCAGCTCGGTGGAGGCGTCCTCCACACTGACGCCCTCAGTAGTGCCGTCGAGGACGGCCAGCAGGAAGTCCCGCTCCGCTTCCACCTGCTCCTGCTCGTCGTCGAGCAGCTCCTCAAGCGTCTCCTCAAGGCTGTCCAGCAAGGCTCGCAGGGATGCGCTCACACGTGGTCCTTGAGCTTCAGCATGATGGACTTCTTGAGCTGGCTGACCTTGGAGTCCTTCCAACCCTCACGCTTGGCGATGACGCTTGTGCTGTCGATCCTCGGCTTGCCGCCCTGGCCGGTCAGGTAGTCGAACACCTTCTCTTCGTCGGGGGTCAGCTGGTAGCGGATGAGCCTGAGAGCCCGCCGGGACTTCGGGGTCTCCTCCACGAACGGATCTTCCAGCGCACCAGAGGCCAGGAGATCGGCCTGCATCTCCTGCAGCAGCTTGTTGACTGCTCGAGGGTCGGCCTGCATTTCGGTCGCCAGCTCCATCACAGTGGGCTCCCGCTCAAGGCGCTCCCTGAGCGTAGCATCCGCCCTCTGGTATCGACCGATGAGCCTGGACCGCTCTTCGGTGATACGCGCGAAGTTCTGTCGCTGCTTCACGAAGCGGTCCATGCTCTTGAGCTGGTGCCGTAGGTATGTGTTCATCTGGGCACGGGAAGGGTCGAACTTGCGGAGACCCCCGATAGCGAGCCGCGTGGCCTCCGCCTCCAACACAGGTGTCTGGAGAGGGACGCCCCTCTTCGCCCAGGGCCGCACTCCGTACCGCCAGATGAGCGGACGAAGGGAACCGAGCAGCGGGCTCATGTCCTGCGGTCGCTCGCCCTGGGCCCTCCACGCCTGCCAAAGCCGCAGCTCGTTCCGCCGAACCTCCGACGACTTGTCGTCCTTCTTGGGGAAGTGCCAACCCTCGGGAAAGCCGAAGTTGCCAGGGCTACCCGCTGGGGCCGAGGCCGCCTTGAATCTCGCCCACAGGATCCCCATACTCCATCACCGCCCCTGCAGTGCGCGCCGCACGGCCTTCGATGCATCCCTGGCGTTGGTCCCGACCCGGACGTTGCGGCCGAAGAAGGGTTCCTTGGCGGCGGGGAGGAGCTGCTTCAGCTGATCTCTTGCGGCGGACGTCATGCGGGCCTTGCGGCTGAAGAGCTCCTCCAGGAGCCCAGGACCCGTGTCCACGTTGCGCAGCTCGGCGCCCAGCGTGGAAAGACCTGGCTCCACCCGGCCGCCGATGTTGGCCTCACCCGTCTTCTCGTAGCCGCCACCTACCAGCTTCTTGAGTCGCTTGTCCCTCTCCACAGCTTCCTCCAAGATCTTGTCGGCGACGCCCGCGCTGAACCCGAGCGTAGCCGCGGGGATGGACAGCTCCTTCCTCCCGCTCAGGTGCGTGACGGCGCCGGCCGTCGCTGCCCACCGCGCTCCTCGACCCAGGCGAGGACGAGCGGTCCCGTACCGACGAAGCAGGTCCTTCTTCCGCTCACTGAGTCCCTTCTCCATCAGTATCCCCGCGCCTGCTCCTTCTGGGCCTTCCTGAGGCGCTCACCAGCCTGGACGTCCTTCAGCAGACGACCTCCTCCGTAGAGGCCTGTCGCCCCCAAAGCCGCTGCGGCCAGATCTCTTGTCTTGATGAGCCGCTTCGCCCCGCCAGCCGCGGATGCCGCTTTCCCGGTGAGTTCTTCCCGAAAGAACTGGAAGGCTGCAGGGCTAAGGATGCCGGGCATCGCTACTCCTTGCGTAGTCCATCCTAACCCCTGAACCCCCTGAAACGCAGCAGCTCGGACTGGTAGTCCACAACGCGCTGATACCGCCCCTTCCGCGGATCGAGCTCTACGCTCACCCGTTGGGGGTCATCCGCGTTGAGCTGCGTGTTCAACTGGCCCTTCAGTCCATCCCATCCATCGAAGCCGCCGAGGTCACCAGAAGCGTAGAAGTGGAAACCCGGCGAATCCTCGGTGCCGATCACCTGCCCAAGATCCGCGTATGCGCGATCGGTCACCGCGTGAATCCATGCATCAGCGCTGTGTCCTCCCCCAGACACGTTGCTGTACAACCGCACTACCTCTTCCACGGCTTGACCGAGACTGACCTCTGTATAACCCTCGGCAGGCTCCAAGGACACGAGATCGAGCAACGACCCGCACCCGAACAGGTCCGCGTACAAGGCTGAGACTCCGTCGTTGGAGTACTCGTCGGAGAACCACGGTGGACGGATCGCCTCCTCCAGGGGCAACAGGCCACTGGAGCCCCGCTCGGTCGTGCTCACCTTGGAGAAGGGGAAGACGTACTCCTCGCCCGTCTCCGCGTTCGTACCTGGCGTGGTCAAGTTGCTCGTTCCATCTACCGTGTACGCAAAGTCGGTGTCCATCTCCACCAGCACGAGCGTCTTCCCCTTCGGGCCGGGGAGCACGTCCTTGGAAGGCGGCGGCGTGATCGTTCCGCCCCCGATGAGGATGTCGGTGAGGGCGACGCAGAACTTGAACTCCGCCGGGTCCATGTCCTCGCCGATCACGATGTCGGTCGACTCGTCCTTGCCCTGATCCACCTGGACCGACAGCACCCCGCGCTCCCCATCGTAGATGGAGGCCGCGAAGAGATCGTCGGAGTCGTCGCCGATCTTGTGGGACCGGGCATGGGTCAACGAGACGGTCGTGGTCCCTCCAGCCTGTGTCACGGCATGGGACAACGTCCGAACCATACCGAGGAAGTGCGTGGGAGCTTGCAGGTTCGTCGCGCCTTCTGCCGTCCGCTCCACTGGCCGATCCACCACCAAGGCAGGGAACCCCAGGACGACGCGAGGTATGAATCGGCCAGACACTACGCCCGTCCGAGCAGCGTAGCGGTGCGACAGGAAGTTGAAGGCCGCTGTCCTCGCAGCCCACAGATCGATCTGGTTGCCGGCCGCCTTTGCCTGCTCCTGCTCCGAAACGTCCAGCTTGGAGATGTCGGTAGCATCGAGCTTGTGTTCCTCGTCCAGCCGCGAGTAGAAGCTGACCTCCGAGATGCGCTCCATCTTGGGGACGATGCCAGCGTACTTCTCGTGCGGGTAGACGATGGCCTTAGCTGCACTGCCAAGACCTCCGTCGGCCAAGCTCTCCACCTGCTCCAGAGAAGGGGCGAAGTACACTTGGTTGAGGATCAAGTCCTCGTACAACGTGTTGAACGTCCGGAGCTGCAGACGGGTGGTCTCCCGCATCATCTGCCGCGTGTAGGTGAAGCTGGTCACCTCCTCGGGGAAGATGATGTTGCACGAGGGCGGGACGACGAACCATGCGTCGGGGCGGAAGACCTGCGTGACCATCCTCTCCCGTTCTGGCAACGACGCGTAGAACGCCTCAAGCTCCTTCGAGGACACCGCACCGGCTGCAAGCACATCCTCACCCACCACCTCACGCCAGTCTGACTGCTGCAAGTGCGGAGGATCCCCTCCAAGCCCGAACAGGCTCCACATTCGATCCGAGGTGTAGCCTGGGCTGCTTCCACCTCCCCACGAGAACCCGCTGACCTCCTCGGCCGCAGCCCCGTAGTCCTTGTAGAAGGAGGCCGCCAGCTCCAGAGCCGCAATCTCGTCGGCCTCCAAGTAGGAGAACAGCCCCTCCTTGGTCCCGATGCCGTACTGCTCGATGATGGTCAGGCACTTCTGGTGCAGATCCTTCGCGGTCTCGATGCTCTCCGCCGGCTGTTTCTGGTAGGTGAAGCCGATCTTCGGCTTCGTAGGCACTGCGTGATCCGCTGCGAAACCCCAGGAATGCGCTCGGTCCGGAGTCTCCGTGAACCTGTCGCCGTACAGCCGGTTGTACTCCTCCAACGTACGTATACCAGCCGTCATCTCCGGTTTGGGTTTGTCCCCGGAGCCCCACCCGTACTTGCTCTTCAACAACGAGATGACCTCATCGATCTTCGCCTTGAAGCCCGGGTCGAGCGACGTCGCGCCGGTTGCCAGGAGACCTTCGGGCCAATCGGGGATGGTCCTGGATCCAGGCTTGTACCTGGCCACTGGTTGAGGAACGACCGCGTAGTAGATGTACCTGTTGATGAGCTCGATGAGGTCGCGGAAGCTGATAACCGTCCCAGCGTTGCCGATCTTGGCGGTCAGCCACTCCTCGAACACCGCAAGGTTGTAGAGGTTCGAGGCGGTCTTACCGGAGTCGCTGGCGAGCTGATCGAGCAGCCTGATCCTCGCTTCCTCCACGGTGTGCCAGGACGTCACTCCCATGTACTTGCCGGGCACACCACCAAGCAGCTCAAGGATAGCGAGGAGACCGCCCACCAGCCCTGATGTCTCCCGGAGGGCAGGACTGACGGCATAACCGCGCTTCGCCATCTGAGAGATGACGATTTCCGGCTGGCTCAGGATGTCGTCGAGCGGGTTGACGTTCTGGTTGAGGCCGAGGAATGTCTGGGTGCTGCCGACGATCGCCGTCTCCCCGGCTCCGGCCGTGTATCGCAGCAAGTAGAGGTAGCTGGTGTCCCAGTTGTTGCTGTCGTCCAGACACTGCAGGATCATGCTCCGGCTGCCGAACCCGGTCTTTGTGTACATCGTGGTGAAGAGCTCACCGGTGAAGAGCAGCCTGTAGTACGAGTCGGGGATGCCCTTCCCGAGTGCCGCAGCACTTGCGCTGAGGGAAGAGGCACTTGCCTGGGACTGGAACGCGCCGTCGTAGTCCAAGTAGAACAAGTGGATCTTGGAGCGCGGCAGGAGTCGGTGCGCGGAGTCGGCCGGGATGATCTCGATCTGGGCCGTTGCTGGGGAGTTCTCGTTGGCGCTGATCATCGCCCCGATGACCGGCACCTCGACCCCCTCGATGAAGAGCCGAAGGTGGAGGAGCTGCCCGCGGCCCACGCTCACGAGCTCGACTCCTCCAGCGCTGCCTGCTGCTCTGCAGCGTCTGTGTTGCCTGTCGTCCCGCCGATGACGGTCAGGGACGCCGCGGATTGGGAGACGCCAGAGGTCATGGCTGTGTAGGAGAGCGCGGCGTACCCTACGCGACCGAGGGTGCGGAGCAACTCCGAAGTCTGCTGGCCCGACTCGTTGGTGATGTTGTAGCCGAACCCGGAGAACGTGGCCTCAGCGAGGCCCACGTACATCTGGTTCTGCTCGTCACGGGATGTCCCGCTGAGCCCGACGCCGAACATCGCCCGCAGCGCAGAGTCCGCATCCGCCCTCGTGAGCCGCGTCTCTGACGATCTGGCAGGGTACTCGTCGACGTTGTCGTAGAACGCAGATGGGGACGGAGCCACGCCGGTGATGACCCCGGGCACCGAGATGTTGAGGCTGCTACCGGACAACACGCCTCCTCCAAGACTCGCCACAGACAGGTTCTCGAACCCAGATCCAGATGCGAAGACCGCCGTACCGGCTGTCCTCTCGGAGCCGGCGAACCCGGCGGGGATGACCATGTTGCGGCCGTAGAGGAAGTCGACCACGTTGTCGATGACGTTCCCCACCTGATCGACGAAGTCGGTCACAGCGTCCAAGCCGTTCCTGAGGGCAGCGATCAAGCCAATGTCACTGGACGTGATGGCCTCGATGTTCCTTTTGCGCACCTCCGCCGTGAGGCTCTCGGCCTCCAGCTGATCCCCCCTTGACGAAATGGTGTCGAAGCCGTCATCCAACTCCAGAGCGAGGGAGCCCGGAGTTAGGTGGCGCGCAGACACCGACTTCTCCCCCGCCGTGACGAGGTAGGTGATGTTGGTGACCCAGGCTGTGAAGGTGAGATCGACCTCGTAGGGCTTGGCAGCGTTCTTCGAGGTAGCGGCCGTGATGAGGTAGCACTCGACGATGGTGTCGTCGAAGGACATGTACGCCCTCAGGCCGCGATCCGTGAGGCGCGTGCCCCGGAAGTACTGCTCGTAGTTCTCCCACCACTCGACTTCCCACTGGAAGTCCGCCGTGTTCAGGAGGATCCCCTGGAAGGTCATCATCCTGGGCTGCTCGCCGTAGAAGAAGCCGTAGGTGGAGCCGAACGTGGTCAGCGGCTGGAACTTCTCCGAGCGGGTCTCCTGCACGCCAGTCAGGATGAAGTTCGAGGTGAAGTGCGCTTGGTAGCCCTCACTCACGGACGAGTTGGCCAACGTCGGGAGCTCCCCCGGACCCTGCACGCTGAGGGTGGCGAAGGTCTCCTTCTTGATGCGCAGACCCCGCAGTGGCCTCCGTACGAAGTGCTGCGCCAAGTTGGCGGTGGACTTCTGCCACGCGGTCGCTTGGTCGTTGCTGAAGACGTCAGCGACGTCGATGGAGCTTTCCACCAGCACGTAGTTCGGATCTGCCACGGCTATCCCCTCTGGGTGACGCGGCTGAGCACAAGGGCGTTGCGAATCCCCCGGCTGAACGGTGATTCGTAGGGCTCCCCGAAGCGCACCTCCGCCACGTAGGCCTTCAGGCCGAGGCGCATCAGGTCGTCCGGCGTGATGTCGCTGAGGATGGTGAAGGTACGGCTCCGCCCATCAGCGCCGACCATCGTGAACGAGCTCTCGCTTCTGGGCACTACTCCTCCACCGGGCTCTCAGAGAAGAAGCCGGAGTGCTCCCGCCTGACCTTCGTGTAGACCATGTCCACCGCCTCCGACATCTTAGACACCTTGTCGGCAGTCTTGCCCATCTGGATGGCCAACTGCATCTCCGCAGTCTCCCCTCGAGTCCAGATTCCCCCACGGCCACCGGCTCCGAGCTGGGACAGCACATCTCGCCGCGCAAGAGCTTCGATGACCCTCCTGGTCTCTCCCGACGAGAGGTCGTCTTCGAGGTCCACACCCCGCACACCGAGCCCACCGATAGTGCTCAGGATCTCCTCCCTGGTGCCGGTAATCCCGTACCCGCGGAAGACATCCTGCAGCGACCTCCTACGCCGGAGGGCAGTCAAGGCCTCCTCACGACGACCCATGACGGCGCGGAGCTGGGCCCCGCCTGCGACTCCCTCAAGAGCTCCACCTTCCACAGCCCGGATGACACCTCCGGCTGCCCGCATCATCGCTCCAGCCGAAGGCGTTCCCGTCACAGCAGCAGCGAGTTCCTCAAACGCAGGACCAAGCGCCTCCCTGACCTCTTCAGGAGCAGCAGCGATGGAAGCCCTGGCACCAGCCTGCAGGCCGAGGAGCGCCTGCACGTCCATCCGCCCACCGACATCGAGGGCAAGGCCCCGGAAGACGTCTGCGCGCGAGCGGCGCTCCCTCATCCGCCCGACGAGCCTGCCGGTTCGGCTGTACTGGGGCGCGGTGTACTCAGGTGTAACAGCACGGGCCATTCCAACCGCTGCCTCGATCTCCTCGCCAGCGAACCTGCGCCCACCGGGCATCTCGGCCAACATCGCACCCAGCTCCTCGAACCTGGCCGCACCCACCTTCCCGCTCAAGCGGCGGCGACCTGCCTCGGTGTTCGCCAAGTTGTCGAGCACGTCGATCGCACGCTGCCCTCCGAGCTGCCCACGCTCCTCCATCTCCCCGAGGTAGGCGATGACTGCCGCTCCAGGGCCGCCCCCCGCAAGGGCTTCTGCTTGCTCATGAGACAGACCGGCGGCGCGGGCCGTGGCCAAGACCTTCTTCCTGGACTCCTTGGCGTCCGTGAAGGCCGTAGTCTCCACGTCGCCGCGCAGCAGGATTCCCCTGGCGACGTCGTCCGCTCCACTTGCAGTAGCGGCCATGGCCATCACCTGCTCGACGTTTCCCCTCCACGTGCCGTACCCCTGAAGGGAACCCATGAGGTTCGACGTGACGTGAGAACGCAGCTCCACAAGGGCCGCCTCCGCAGCGTCTTCGTCACCGCGCGCTTGAGCTTCCTGGATCCGGGTGACGATCCTACCCACCGCGTCGGCCTGTCCTTCTCTCCGGAGAGCAGCAGCAACGGACCGGAACTGGGTCTCGCCCAAGGTGGCCTCGAACGACCAGATGTCCACCGGTCTGCCGGCCCGTAGCCCTGCCCTGAACTGGAGAGCTTGCTCTGGCCTCATCATCCTGGCCATCTCCCTTGCGGCCGACCCTCTCGGGAAAGCTGCCTCGCCGACAGGTGTGAGGGCCCCACGGAATGCCCGGCCTGTCGCCATCCGCATGGCGAAGTCGCGCTGCGCCTGAGGGGTGAGGCTGTACCGCTCCACCCCGAAGACCACGTCCTCTGCCCGCTGACCAAGCTCCTCGACTTGGGTGCCGACGTCGGCCCCCGCCTGCCGGACAGGGGCGAAGATGTCCTCGATCGTGCCTCGAATGCGCTGCTGCAGTCCGGCAAACGTCCGGTTCCTGCGCATCTCCAGCTGGAACGCCGACGCGGCCTGCTCCGCCTGGAGCTTCTGCATCGCCGCACCACGGATCTCGTCCCGGTGCTGTAGGAGCTCCTTGAGCTTCTCCGCCATCAGCTGGTCGGTATCCATCAACCGGCTGATGAAGAGCATGACGGCATCGTCATCGGCCATCTGCCCACGGAAATGCTCTCGAGCCGTACCCTCGATGGCGGAGAATACCGCCTCGAAGCCTCGCTCGGACTCCATAAGCGCAGACGCGATGTTGTGCTCCTCCGTGAGAAAGCTGGCCTTGCCGCGACCACGGGCCATACGCTCGCCACCGACACGGCTGAGTTCAGCGAGGGAGACCTCTCCAGCTGCGAAGCGAGCGAGGCGCTCCGGGTCCAACCTGCCCGTGAAGCGGCCCTCCCTCATCTCGCCCATGCCTGCAAGGAAAGCACGCCCTGCCCCTGTTCCTCGAAGGAACCGGGTCATGCCCGTCGTGAACTGGCCGCCCATCACCGCTGCAGCCTCAGCAGGGGTGGCCGAGCCGGTGATGTCCATCAGCTCTTCGGGGGTATACAGCCCAAGCCCACCAGCAGCTCTGCTCTGGGCACCGGTGAGGAGGTCCCTGGAGAGCCGAGCCGAGTAGATCGCACCAGCGCGACCGGTCATGTTCGCTGCACGCGTCCCCTGAGCAGCTCCCGCCTGCATGGTAGTGAACACCTGCTCGTCCATACCGAGGCTCCGGGCGATCTGCATCTGGAATACGTTCCCCATCACGTCCCTGGCGCTGTAGAACCCAGCCAAGCGGATGTCCTGGAACGTCCTGGCCGCGTTGTCGAGGGAAGTCCCCATCGTCGTGGCGATGTCTCGGACAGAGTCGGTGAACTCGGTGAACTTCCGCGCGAACTCCCTGGCGTCGTTGACCCCCTGTGCCATCCCGAAGCCCATGAACTGGTCCATCATCCGGTTCATGTCGCGCATGGTGGTGAACGGATCGGCCGCCTCGAACTCCCGCATCATGGCCCCGACATCCCTAAGCTGACGGTATCCGAACCCTCTGCCTGTAGGGGCCATCGGGTTGGCGAAGCCGAGGCCGGCGAGCTGGGCGTTCAGGAGCTGCTGCTCCTGCCCGCCACGCATGAACTGGCTGCCGGTGTAGGCCGCTGTACCGAAGGCCGCTGCACCGAGTGCGGCCGGCAACGCGGCTCCGGCGAGTCCGGCACCTGCCGCTCCACCGAAGCCCATCCCCGCAGCCCGCGCCGCTCCGAAGCGAGCCATCCCCGAGCTCCACGTCCACTGGAAGGGGTCCAAGTAGGACAACGCCCCCAGGGAGGCAGACCCCGGGGCGAACATGGAGCCGATGCCTGCGGCGATTCCCACGCCGGTACCGATCGTCGGGAGCGCCCCGACCGTACCGAGGAACGGTGAACTCAACCTTCCAGCGCCGAGGGCACGCTGCGCCGGGTCCATGCCGTAGGTGAAGCTGGGCGGGTACGTCGATGCGCCTGGAACCGGCCTGATTCCTCCCTGTGCCACCAAGGCGGCGGCCTGCTGCTGTTGCTGCAACCAGAGAGCCTGAGCCTGTTCGGGGGTCAGCATTGCGCTTCAGTGTATCTCGGGCCTAAACCGAGCAGGGGGGAAGGCATAAGAGGATTGCCCAGAGAACCCCCTTCGGAGATACCCATGCTTGCCCTACTCATCGCGCTGCCTGGAGCTGCGGCGTTCACCCTGCTGAGTGCAGCGGTGGCCAGAGCCACCGCGGACAAGCTCGACGCCAAGCGCGCCGAGCGCGGCCTCAAGAAGGCACTCGGGAACGCAAGGCTTCGGGCAGAGGTCGGCCTCTGCGAAGAGGAGGCGAACCAGGAAAGGGAGGAGAGCACACTCTCCTGGCTGGACGTCGGCGACGAGCGGCTGCTTGTGACTGGCCCAGAGGAACGAAAGATCTCCGCCCTCGTGCGGGGCCAGGAGTGGGAGAGGCTCGCCGCCGTCCTCCACGGTGTCCTGGTGGACCAACCGCGCAGGGCGCGGTTGGTCAACATGGGACAGTCGGGCCTGTGAAAACGGGCCCGTTCATAGCCATAAGTCGTACAAGCTGAAGTCGACGGTCGGACTGATTGCTTTGGTGCCTTGGCGGGTTCGACTCCCGCAGTCAGGACCAAGGACCCCGGCTCCAGTGACCTCCACCCGACTAAGGGACCAAACACAAACACCCTTCCCTTGTCGGGCACCGGAGGGCCCCTTTTAGGAGGAAGCGTGCACTGCCCAGTCATCCCCTCCCACCGACTCGTAGAGGTCGCCCCTGGGGTCTACCAGTGCCCGGAGTGCGGTGCCGGGCCCACTGCATTCTGGTGCCTGACCCATGTCGATTATGACGACGAGTCCGTAGGTGCAATGTGCATAACCTTCAAACCCGAGCTCGACTGCTACATCGTCACAGACGTCCTGTGGGGTCTCGACGAGCACAACCGCCGCATCCCCGGCACGTTCAGCTCCGTGAAGGTCTGCTACCTCAGCACGCAGGACGAACTCGACGAGAACCCGTTGCCAGTCGTAGGGGCTATCGGGCGGAAGATCCGGATCAGACGTCTGATGTACCGGGAGCCCCTGGGGGAGAAGAGAACTTCCCCGCAAGGCGGGCGATCAAGTACGTCTTCAAGATCGCCTTCTCCTGAGGCATCAGCGAGGAGTTCCCACCGCCGCCGTCGGAAATCGGGGTAGAGAACCACAGGTCGAAGGCCGCAAGCTCGGCTTCGACCGCGCTCTCCATCGCCGGCAGATCGTCCTTACCTGGCCCTGAAACGTCGACGCGTGCCATGCCATAAGCCTAATGTACTCACACCCGGGAGGCTACCCGTGAGGCTGAAGAAGCGCGAGTTCCACTCAAAGGCCCGCACCGGCAAGACCCGAGTGTGGACCATCGAGGTCCGGGGCTCCAAGGTCATCACGACCTACGGCGAGCTCGACGGCAAGATGCAGCAGGTCGTTGACGAGGGCCAATGGAAAAACGAGGGGAAGGCGAACGAGATCTCGCCGGAGGTGGACGCTCTGTACTTGGCGGAGAGGGCCATCCTCAAGAAGACGCGAGCTGGGTACCGACCGGTCGGTGAAGAGCCGCCGACGGAGATCTCCTGGCACGAGGCCCTCCCGAAGAACCTGTGCTTCTACAAGCCCGACAACACACTGTCGGCGCGGCTGCAGAAGCTGATGCGGGACGGGAAGGCTTGGCTCGGCCGGAAGCGCGACGGAGAGATGCTGGCAGTCGTCAAGGGCCTCGACGGGGCCGTCGACATCTACAGCCGTAGGATGCTGGTGCAGCACCACCTTGAGGAGGGCACGGAGCTGACGTGGAACACCAGGTTCCACCACCTCGTCGAGGAGCTGGAGGGGAGGGACGACATCCCACCGGGGACCGTCCTCCTGGGTGACTTGGTCACCGACCCAGAGGAAGACGAGCGGTGGGCCGTAGCCTCGATCATGAAGAGCCTGACGGAGGAGGCCCTCCGCACGCAAGATCACTACGGCAACCTCTTCCTCTACGTCTGGGACATCGCCTTCTGGGACACCGACGACCTCCTGACCGCCATCCCAGTGAGGGAGCGCTTCGATCTCCTCTGGTCCGTCCTCGGGCAAGAATGGGACGGGCAGAGCTGGTTCCTGCCGGTGCAGGTCTTCGGATCCGGGCCACAGATTAGGAGCATGGCTGTAGGGCTACTGAAGGAGATCCCGGACGACCCAATCGACGTGGCCAAGGAGTTCGCCAAGGCGCTGGACTGGGAAGGCTGGGTCGTCGTGGATCCCGACGGCGTGTTCGGCGACAGGGGCTACAACTTCAGGGGCAAGCCCGACAGACCGGGGAAGTACAGCGGCAAGCTGAAGCCGGTCTACGAGGACGACTTCCTCGCGGAGTTCGACCCGGACGGCGTCTACGGGGAGAGGAACGGCAAGTGGGGCCGCGGCAACCACCGGAACCAAGTTGGCTCGGTCTCCCTGTACCAGTACACGGGCGAGGGCGACTTGGTGTTCATCTGCCACTGCGGCGGGGGCATTACCGACGAGTTCCGGACGAAGTACAGCGATCCAGGCGTGTACCCGCTGGTGCTGAAGGTCGAGTACACCGACCGCACCTACAAGTCCATGGGTGACAAGACGAACGCCCTCACCTATCCACGCGTCGTCGAGGTCCGGGAGGACAAGGACCCCGAAGAATGCATCAACTGGAGGCTGTGATGACCACCGAGAGACTGCTCCTCGTCCTGGAGTTCTGGGACCCAGAGGAAGACGAGCGGGGGGACTTCGAGCTCGAAGTCGGGACCTTCAGCGTTCAACAACTGGAGGAGCTGCATCCGCTCTGCGAGGATGAGTTCGGGACCATCGACACAGGCGGCGATGACGAACGAGAAGAATGGACCTGCCTCGACCTGGAGTCCTCTGCGGACTTGGAGAGGGTCAAGGACAGGATCCTCGAGCTACTCAGTGAGGAACCATGAGCAAGATGAAAAGACTGCGAACTTCGCTGGATGAGGCCAAGGAGCGCGTTCGGCGTGTAGAAGTAGTCCTGGCGCGCTCCGGCATCGTTCAGTCGTTCATCCCGAACGACCTGAAGTCCGCCTACAACCACCTCAAGGACCTCGATCGGGCATTGGAGGAGGTCTTCCGTCCTGGGCAGGACTTGCTCGTAGAGGTGGCAGAGGCTGGCTGCGGCTGCGAGCCGCTCTCTGACGAAGGGCACGATCCCGGCTGCCTCGTTGGCCGAGTTCGGGCCTTCATGTCGGGGGTCAATCTCGGTGTGCCGTACTGGGGGCCACATAGCGACGTACGGTACATGCAGTTCGAGATGGATCCCGACGAGCCTGGGTACCTCCACGGCCGGTGCACGTTCGGGGTGGTTCCCATGTACGTGCACGCCTTCCGTATCGCGGATGACGACATCGAGTGGCGCCCCCACGAAGACCTGCCGGAAGTCCGGCTGGAGCAGCTCCGGAGCTTCATGGAGGTAGACCCCGAGTGCAACTTCGCCTCGCAGGAGATTCCCGGCTTCGAAGGCCGGTACGCCCTCTTCGCCCAGCCCCACGACCGGTGATGGGCACGCTCAGGCCCGGAACTCGCGTGTTCGCCAAGCATCAGCCTGGCACGGTCAAGTATGTGCGGATGGCACCCCCCAACTACAACGAGCCTGCGGCATACAGCGTAGTGCTCGACACCAAAGCGCTCAAGCCCGGGTACTCCGTCACGATCTTCGCCGCCAAGGACGTCTCGCAGATGACGACTGACGCCGCGCTCATGGCGGACGCTGCTCGCTGACCACCGCTTCAATGAGAGGGAGCAAGGGTGAAGAACTACTGCCGCGGCTGCGGGGAGGAGTCCGAGTACCTCTACTGCGAGAAGTGTGCGAAGACCTGCAAGTGTCTCCACGGCAACATCATCAACGACGGCTGCCCCCAGTGCGACATCGAGGGTGATCTCGCCTTCGACGCCGCGCGGGAGGCGGCCGTCGTGGAGAAAAGGTACAGGGACTGATGGGAATCCACGAACAGCCAGATGGCACCATCG